>Ga0099824_1008010_pt1 | contig 13694 bp, 5 predicted proteins | sample SiratrowhiteBW_FD_76837 | JGI IMG/M metagenome (GOLD analysis project Ga0099824, IMG submission 76837) | Root nodule microbial communities of legume samples collected from California, USA - Siratro white BW | ecosystem: Host-associated > Plants > Roots > Nodule | place: USA: California... | reverse complement strand
TTTTTTTTTCTTTTTTTTTTTTTTTTTTTTTTTTTTTTTTTTTTTTTTTTTTTTTTTTTTTTTTTTTTTTTTTTTTTTTTTTTTTTTTTTTTTTCTATTATGTATCTTAGCCAAAGTTGTTCGTGTTCGGTGCTCGTGTATAATGTGAACGCCTCACTGCTAATTGAAAGATTAATGCATTAGTCTTCACCTACTTAAATCTTGGAAATTTTTGAATTTTTAAATTGCTACTAATTGATGATGAGAACTTTCTTTTTGGTGTTGAACGTGCTTTTGATATTTCAAAATTTGATTGTGTTTTCAAGTGGTGGTGTCCTAATTGAAATATGCCCGACTCCAATCGCAGGTTATGCATTCATCTACAAGTTTTCTGGTTTAGTAGTGCTGTAGTTGGAAGTATGTCATAAAAAGATATAATATTTAGCTGGAGAGAAAATTATGTAAGAAGTTTACAAAATTAAGATTTGAAAACAAATTATGCAACAAAAAAGAAGGGAGGGATTAACAAAATTTAAGAAGCTAAAGCATTGTTTTGGAAAGTGATATTCATGGAGTTGTAGTATGATGGACATACCGATTTGGCTCCTCTGAAACGAGGATATGCACTTTAGATGGTAAATTGAACTTGTAATTGTTGATTAAAAAACCAGTGGTTGATAATTGTGATAAAATTAAATACACGATTAAGAAAATCTAGCTTAATTATAATCTCAATCTGTGACTTTTTTTCATTAGTGGTAATTATTATACTTTATCTTCTATATTGCGTTCCCCCCCTCAGTTTAGAGGAGTCAAATCCAAAACATCATATTTTGATAGTGAAGAGGAAGGTAGGAAAAAGAAAAAAAAAAAAATTACATGTAAAGCTAACTACAATTTAGGGTGAAAATACAGGCCCATAGCATAGAAACTTTCGAAGTTTTTGTGGTGGGATGGACAGAAGAATGGATTAGATTGCAGATCGAGAACGTGGATTCCTACTGGTGGGAAGAGGATTTTGTAGCTAAAGGACAGTTCGTGGTATCTCCCATTTTGATTGAAAGCCAACTGATGCTTTTGGCGGTGCCTAGTGCTCAAAAGTTTAATAGGTATTTTTTCTCATGGTGAGGGGTCCTTGACATTTCTCTGTTTTCTTCCTTGGGGTCAAGAGGGAATTTTGAATCAATTTTCTTTTTTTACTTATATTTTAACTAATTCACCGCAAAATTTTAAAGAAAAAGAAGGTGGAGGGGTAGAGAAGCCAAAAACGGTTCATGAAACATACCTATTCATTTTGCAGTTCCGTGATAAATTGGTTTCCTTTATATATCTTACTGAGTTAAAATTGATGTTTTGTAGTTTGTAAATTGCATAATATCCTGGGATATTATGATGAGAGGAGTGAAGTGGATGACTGACATCAAAATTACAAACCATTTAAATAGGCAATGGGTGTATTATATTGCACAGTTGTTTGTTATAATTATTGATTCGAAATTTGCTTACAAATTTCTAGAACATTCCATATTATCATAATGCTCTTCTTACAATGCACAACAGTTTCCATGGACAACCAATATCAAATTAATTGGCTTTCCGTGTGTCTTTGTCATCAATTAATCTCTTACGATTGATATTTTCCACAGGTGGACTATTCTTGTACACCAGAAGAAGTGCAGCAGCATTTCCAGTCAAGTGGAACCGTAAACCGAGTCACCATCCGAACTGATAAGTTTGGCCAACCAAAGGGCTATGCTTACGTAGAGTTTCTTGAAGTGCAGGCTGTTCAAGAAGCTCTTCTGCTGAATGAATCTGAACTACACGGGCGTCAATTGAAGGTTAGAACAAGAGGGTCTTTTTGTTTAAAAAATATCTTCATTTTCGTTTTTAACCTTCCATTCTGTTATGTACGTTTTGCAGGTTACTGCTAAGAGGACCAACATACCAGGGATGAAGCAATATCGTCCTCGCCGGCCTAATCCTTACCAGGGGTTTCGAGGCAGAGCCCCGTATGCACCTCCTTTTGCTTATGCTCCTTTTGGATATGGGTATGCTGTTTTCATTTCTTTCCTTTGCACGATCTTGGACCTCAAAAACATCAACCCTAGCCAGAAATGAAGGGAGGTGTGGATTGATTTATTTGGGGTGCAAGAAGCTGCTACCCCTTTCTAAGTTTTATATTTTTACTGTTAATAATGGTCATGTAACACTCATCTTTTTATTGCAGAAAAGTTCCAAGGTTTAGAATGGGGATGCGCTATAGCCCCTACTATTGAATGTCTAATTATGCTGAACTAGAACTATTGTTTTATGGAGGAAAGGACATAACCTACTTCTTGTTCTAGTGTCATGGTTGATGTAGGCCATTCAGTCTGAGGGAATGGTCCGGCCTCCGGTTAAGCAGCAAACCTTGTAAGCTTATTATGTATTCTTCTGCATTTTTTTTTATATTTTATATATTCAAATGTTCGTTGTAAAAGTATCCTTGTTAAAAAATGTTAATATGTGGGGTTTTCAGTTGGGTTTTTTCTTCTCTCAAATTTGTAATATTGTGTAGGTGCATCTCTCCATTGTTAGTGTAGGCCTCAAGTTTTCTTTACGAGAATCCAAGCAATAGTTTGGTCCTAGTTCTTATTGTTGTCCTATACTAGCCTGTGTCGTGATTGTCAAAAGTCAAAACCTATGATAATTAATAGTCGGCTATGGGAAAACATTGTGTATTGTCCCGAAAGATCAGAGCACTAGCCTGAGAGTTGATTTGGTCCACACTCTACATGCATTTTTTATGTACAAGATCATTTTAATTAATTCGTTTTTCATAGTTAAGATATTTGGTTAATTTATTTATTGACATTTTATATCTTTTTCAAATTACCTTAAAAGTAATTGAATTTATTTTATTGCTTTTACCTAATTTTGTTCATCTCAATATGTTGAGAGAAATAGCTATGTAATTTATTTTAGTACTTTGCGGCTAATTGTCTTTTCCAATATCTTCTCATTATAGGAAGTTTATCTTCAGAACTCGAAATTTTTATTGATTACGGATTAAAAGTTCTAAAATTATTAAAAAAATACAAGACATTATTATTCAAAGTCTTGTTAAAAGAGAAATAAATTTTTGAAAAGATTTCAGTAAAAAGTTTACTCATTCTTAACGCAAGAGAAAGGCTAATATGTCCATGCAATTTCTCTGGAGTAACCTTGTACCGTGACCCTCTGTACCGATTATCAGAAGAACTGGCATGGTTTACACCTCAGATGGCTGTAAATGCCTTCTTAAAGACAGTCAACTAACAATTTGAGTGCATCAGACTTGCCATGCTTATTTAGCTATTCATTCAATTATTTCCTTCACATGTACGCATAAAACTGCAGTGGCAAACTTTGTCGCGAAATAGCATTGAAAAATGTGGAAGAGCTGACTCGAGAATATGATGTCTAGAGGCAAAGACCAGTTCAGCTTATGGCAGTTATTTTATAGCAGAGGGTAAAATCAAATAACCACGTATCTGTTTAAGGTGTAAATGTTATTATTCAAATTTCTCGCATGAATAACCTAACACACCCATCAGTTCTTATTTAAAACTCTGACTTTTCTTGAATGAGAAACTGGTTGGGAAACAGAAAGGGACATAGCGTGTAACTCCACCCATCAGAGTGTTCTGCCCAAGGCCATGCCATTATCAAATTCCTACTTATTTCAAAGGAAGACCATCAATCTTTCACCCTTTCGTTCGCAAAATAATATAGCAAAAGCTACCTCACCCCAATCTTCACGTTCACAAGGGTACAAGCCAATACTTATCAGAAACATAATTGCAAAGAAAAAGGACCCACCAAAACCATCTAAAACAATGACACCCCTGTAGCCTTTTACACCTCGTGAGATTCACTTCACCTTACCCCAACATCATCATGACCGATACCTCGCCATAATGGTCTCCCAGGCCCCAACACCACCACCTTTATTCTCATTTACCATAAACAAACAAAAACACCAACCCTCTTCCGCCACCGCTTCATTCCTCAACCACCTTACCTTACTTTACCCAAACATATCAATAATTCATAAAAGAAGAATCCACTCTCCAACCCTTTTCTTAAAATTACAAAAACAAACTCATCAACCTAACCTCACACATATATAAAATATATCTATATCACATTAATGATATCCTTTTTTTAATCTTATTCTTCGTTATTCATAATTTACTATTTATACAACATTCCACTTCCTCTATAGTCTTTAGTAGCACAATTTACACGTAACACTAAACGACAAAAGCAGGCTTAGAATTTAGAAACACACTCCGTCCGATCCGACTCCATTATCCATTATCCATACCCTGCTTCCGCTCCCATCAACCAATATCTACACCTTCCCACGCCACGTGGCACTCTCACACGAGGGTCTTGCATGTCAAGCTCTGCGGGTCCCACATCGCTGGCACGAGGTACCTCCTCCCATTCACACCATGCGCATTGTAGCTCGCCCCGGTCACCTTATCCACCAGGACCCGACCCGGATATCCAGGGTACGACCCGCTCCCAAAAACCCCCGTGCAAGCCGAAACAGCCTCCAACGGCGCCGTCGGGGGTCCCTGGAAGTAGCCGTTATTGAAAGGGTTCGTGACAGTCCCAGCAAGAAGGGTGGCCAAGTTAATTATCATTCCGTCAACGCCGACGTCGCCGTTAGGCGCAACTAATGGCGGCGTTTGGGGTCCGTAAATCGGCTGGTGGAAGGGCCACGCGCATTGCCCGGGGCACTGCGTTTCGGAGTTTCCAACCCATATATAAGCGGTGCGGGCAGCGTTTTGGACGCTGCGCGTAGAGCCGTGGGTCCCACAGCGGCTCATGCAGAAACCCTCGACGGCGACGTCTTTAGCCGTTAAGACGACCGTTATCGAGTTGAGTTGATTGAACTTGGAGGCGAGCGCGAGCAGGTGTTTTCCCTTGAGGCTTTTCCCGAGCGTGTAAGCCGGGTGCAGAATCTGGTTCCCTATGACCAGCTCAGAGGAACCCCCCTTGTACTTCTCCGTGGTTTTCCACCACGTGGCAGTGGAGGGAAGCGCCGCGTTGGGCGCGCTGCTCAGGGAGTTTATGAAGTCGACGATTACGGAGCGTTGGATCGGGGTGAAGCTGCCGTACCAGATTAGATTAACGGTGATGCGGCCCTTGAGGAGCTGACCGTTGTGGTACTTGAGCACAAGTGGCTGCTCCTGTACGAGCTCCCCTACAGTTAGTAAGGGAAAGAGGAGCAGCGTGAGCACTGCAGAGAAGGCGATGGCAGCGTTGTAATTAGAACCCATATTGTGGATTAGAAGGAAAAGTGTGAAGAGTGTTTGAAATGAATTGACGATGGCACCAGTACATAGTGAGACCTATTTATATACCTGGTGAGCGGGGACAGCTGTGACCACTGAGGTGTCAACATCCTCATCCTCCATGTGTCCCTTTTTCATTCGCCACTTCTTTCACAGCCTGTCCAACTTTCAACTTCATCATCTTTCTTACCATTTTCCAACCATTTCACTCTTCTACTCATCAAAAAATTACTTTTCTTTCTTTTTTTAAATATTAATTTTATTTATTGCAGTACTCATGATTTGACTACTCTAATCTATATTTCGCAATCCCTAGAATGCTTTAGCATGCCTTTCAGCACAAATTTGAACCTGGCTATTTGGGCCCCACGTGGAATTGGAGTGTCAATATAGGCCGTAGGATTTTGTTGGACGGTGAGATTGAAATCATATAATTGGAATGGGTTAACGTGTGATGCAGTCTGCATCGACTTTGATGAGATTGACGTCAGATGCAGAGTTCCAGGAAGAAAGAGTGTTTCAGTGGATTTAATATACCTGCGCATGCAACTCTTTTCTCTATTCTTCAAATATTTTATTTACACAATCGATGTATTCTTCCTAAAATATCTTAATTTTAATTCATGTCTAACTATTCGTAATACTTATTTGAAGATTATTTTTAAAATATTAGTAAGAATTAGTGTAATTAATTGATTTTTTACTTATGAATAATAAGAATGGAGGTATATAGTTTTAGGCATTAAGTAAATTTCGAAGGCCATTTTTTTTTAGTTTTAGACAATGAAGGTGTTATCTCATTCTCTCCTTTACTAGACTGATAAAAAGAATCTTTAAATCTTTTAATTTAAATTATGTTTATGATGATAAACTTTGCACAGGGTAGTGTGAGCTATGGCTAATTAATCTGTATACTGCCAAAATTACAACTAATCTAAAAATACGCAGATTTAAAATTGATGAATCATTTTAATTTTGTTAGCTCTACTTACTCAATGGACAAAGAACTGAATTAATTAGATAAATTTTTTCTCCTATTATAATAAATCAAATAAAAAATATATTAGTTTTTTTCCATTAAAAACTTTCATTCGTCTTTATCTGTGGTAAAAATATAATCTAAATCATTCATTAATAAGTTTTTATTGGTGGATATCTCATTCGGCTATTAAAATATGTATTTAACATATATATATATATATATATTAAAATTATTTTTAGATAGTTTTCAAAAAATAAATTATGTAAAGAATATTTACAAAATATTTTTTGAGCAGTTAAATTTAAGAAATATTTAATTATAAAAAGTTGATTGAATTAATTTCAAGCCATTAAATATTAAAGGAAGAATTTATTGGACTTTTCAAAAATAATGAATAAATCATTATTTATTTATGAAAGAATGATGCTATCCATTTTTTTTATAGCCTTGTAATAAATGTAATTACTTGTGGTGAAAACTTGATGAATCTATTTAGCTTTGTAAGCTCTATCTACTTTGAAAACTAATTAATGAGATTAATATTATTTCAGATTATAACGAAATGGATAAAAAATTTATTATCTTTTATCTGTTAAAATTTTAATTAAAAATTCCGTCGATCTTGATCTATTTGATAAAAAAAATTAAACCATCCATTCACATTATTTTTATATATTTTTGAAAAATAAAAATTTTAAAATAGTTTTCAAAAAACTAATATTTATAAGAAAATTAAAATATATTTCTAAAACATTTAAAAAATATATAAATTTAAGAAATATTTAATTATAAAAAAATTATTCAAAATAATTTTACCTTAAAAATTGATGTAAAAATTTATTGGATTTTGAAAAATATCAACGAATTAACCATTTAAAAAATTGATCGATTTAATCTAATTTTTTTTATATTTTTGTAATGGAGGAATTATTTATAGATTGACCAAGTAATCATTGATAAATAGATAGGGTTGCAAGCCATAGTTTCTCAAACAATGATAGAGATTGTCGTGTTTCCTCTTTGAGTATTACGTTTGCAAGTGGTTCATCATTTTTTAGGTCTTCCATTGAGAAAAATATTGTAATTCTAAACTAATTTATCTCTAGATATATTTGTAATAAAAGTTATTCAATAACTTAAAAAAATAATAAAAAATTAACAAACAATTAAGTTTTTTTTTTTCATTTCTAAAACAGCTTGCAGTATAAAATTACCAAACATTTTTTTCTGAGTTTTTTAAAATCGATTTGAAAAATACTCTTTAGGAACTTAAAAGTAAAACCAAATCAAATATGTTCTAATAGACTACTCTTGTTTTTATATACTCTATTTTTTAATTAAAAATATTTATATCATTTTACATATATATATATATATATATATATATATTGAAGTTTCTATTCTTTCCTATTATTGGCTTCAAAACCATCTCCCATTACTTCTCTCCTTTCTCTTTCTTTCTTAACCTAATCAATAATGTACAAAGATGTGAGGTTGAGATAATAATAGGTTGTGAAGGTGAGTGATGTTGACTTTGAAAAGCATGCTTGTGGGTGTACCTAAGAGCTTAGTAATTTAGGGTTAGGAAGCTCATTAGAAGATACTAAATACGTCAGCTTATTGAATGCCAGTCATATCTGCCAACTTTTAGCTCCAAACAAAGACCATACAAATATGCATAGGAGCATTTTCACGTGATAGAGTGAGGATTTTAAATTTGAGACTTGTACACTGAAACTTAAGAATAAAAAAATTATTTAGTTATATCAATTAAATTATTTTTTTATGTAATTTTTTTAATTAATTTATAAGTCTCTCAAATTTCGGTATTGTCATTTAATTCAAAAATTTAGTTTTGTTGAGTGTTCAAAATTTTTGTAGTAAGTTTTTATCGTTTATTATTATTTTTACTTGAAAAATAAAAAATAATATAATTAAGGTTTAAATTTATTATAAATTTTAATAAATTAAGTCTTTATAAAAATTTTCATTATGAGTGTTCGAAATCTTTATATTCTTAATTGAATTTCTATTATCAACTAAGATTATGTTACGGTTTGATTTTACAGTTTCAAACAAAATATCACAAGCTTAAACAATACAGAAAATAAATTTTGTGAACCTTAATTATCTTTACCAAATGATATTAATTTATATCTTGATGTGATTAGTTTGATTTTTATTTTAGTTATTAAATTAAAAATAAAAACATTATATAAATAATTAGAATTTTAGAGATTTGTTGCATTATTATTTAAGTTAGTGGTGTTGTCTTGAAACTACAAAATCAAAGAATCATGTTCACTTAAAAGATAAAATTAAATTGCATGATCTTAATGAGAAAATATAGATATTTTTAGAAACTTAATAGAATAATAAATTTTAATAGAGACTTAAGTAAAAATACTTTAATTTACGAGAAGCTTACTCTTCGATTATATAATTTTTTATTTTTCGTGTAAAGATAGTCTAAAATAATGATAATAGAAAAAAACTATTACTTGACAACAACAATAAAAATTCAATTAAAAGGTATAAAACTTTAAACACTCAAAAGAACAAAAATTTATAATAAAACTTAATTAAAAAATTTTATGTTAAAAGATTTGAAATTTTGGAAGAACATGTTGGGACGGGCACGTCACAAGGAAATAAATGAAGTTTTTGAAAGAGTAGAGGTAGCATTGAAGGAAACAAACAAAAATTCCATTGCAATCTGTACTGCATGCATGAACAAGAAACTCTAATGCATGCGTAGAGATGATCATGACACCAAGTGTGGAAATAAGGTATCAATGTGTATCACACATATCAGGGAAAACCTACTCCTATGTCTCATTATTACGTTCTTATTATTTGTGTACTATCAAACAACTTCATTTGAAGAGATACACGATAAAACGATTTTACGTTAATTTCTAAATTTAAATAAAAATTAAAAAAAACTTTTATACCAAATTAAATGTATCTGATACAATTTGTTAAAAGAATCTGAGAAAAAAACTTAAAAAAATTTCAAATAATAAAAATTGAGTTAAATCACATATAAAAAAATAACAACGCCTTTAACATAAAATCTTAAGACATTATATTTATGAGTCTTATTTTTTATATGTTACTCAACTTTATAATTCTTATTTATACATATACTCACATGAATACTTAATATTATATATACAAAGATTAAATTACATTCCAAAGATAATATAAAAAATATATTTAAAAGGAAATTTAAAGAGGCTGGTCTGAGGTGTTTAGTTTTTGAGATTGAGAGTGAAGAGAAAAGTGGATTTGAAAGCAAAGAGACGAAAGCTAAGTAGGGGATTTGAATTTGAAGTGAGGTTTCTCACTTTTTGTTTACTTGGGTTTCTATGATGTTGCGAAAAGTGAGAAAAGGAACAGTGAGAAGTTTGGATTAGAAAAAGGTGAAAGAAGAGTGAGAGAGAAGGAAAAGAGTCACGTGTTGCGTGAGTGAAGAAAAGGAGGGTGGTCGTCGGCAACAAGCGGAGACTTTGATTTGAAAAGTGTTTTGCAATGGATAAGCCAAACATCCACGTGTCGGTGGCATCCTTGTCTTAGTACTAATTCACCAGCAAAATGTCTGTTCCAACTGGACAGGTTCATTTAACAAAAACCTAAGTGCATGAATGGCACAGTTACCACCTCCAACTCCTATTTATGTTATCACCATCTCACTTATTATCATAACCAACACCTTTACGCATACTTTCAAACAAGACAAGGAACCCTGGTGTGAATAGATAAACAGTGGAGGGTGTTTTTCGATGACCAGATGTGTAAAAATAACTGTTGAAATTTTCTACTTATATCTTTACTCACGTTTTCTTTATTTTTTTCATGCTTTGGAATTGTGCTGTGAAGCTTTTGGGTTTGAATGTGCTTTTGCTTGTTGTTTGGTCACATTTTTTGAGATATTTTTTGTGGTAAAAAACATGAATTTGGAATCTGTACTTGTGAACTAGTACTTGGATAATTTGAGCGTATGACAAGGACAAAGAATACAAAAATAAATAAAAAAATTGTAGTTGGCAATAATGGTGCACTGGTGCTCTACCTGCTGTACGTCATGGTTTGGCCACTTCACATCAGAACGACAGAACCCGTGGAAAGGCTAAGTATGAAGCCAAATCAACGAAGAACTCATCCAATTCATGATTGATCCAAGATATGTTTCAATAATGAAATTGAAATTTTAGATTTGAATTTTCGTTCTGATATTAGAGCTTGTTTAAACTCAATTCTAGTAATTTTACGGTGTTGCGAAAATAATAATAATAAAAAGTTGGGTTTTCACTTAGTAAAATTTTGTTTATCTGAGTTCAATTAAGTTACATCTGTCCATATTAAGTTGGGTTACTTAATTTTACTTTAAGTCAAATTATGTTACTTCCATTCAAAATTTTCATCTCTACGTGCAAATGATGGCATTTTTCAAGTCATGTAAGCATATAAATGTGACACATGTGCATGACAATTTTTCAAGCCATATTGTATGTAAATAAACATGGAGACATAGCATGTTACCTTGTTTGTATTAGGTAATTTACTATTTATGAGAAAAGGAAATAGTTTATTTCATAAAAATTGTATGTTTGGTATGATAGTCCGTGAAATGTAAGGAAAATTAAGGATGGTCCACAATGGTTTTTTTCTTCTCTTAATAGACAGGATTTGTACTGAAAGCCACATTGGCTTTGCTGCTTTATCCAAAATTCCGTTTGTTTTTTGTCCAAACTAACACTCACACATGATTTGTAGTACAAATAAGGATTTTTTTTAATAGCTACATGATTGATTATTTATTATGTACAATCTATCATGGATTATGTAGTTTAGAATATCAATCTCAGTATTGATTATGTAGAAAAATAACACATTTTTTTATGGACACGTAATTGATTATGTTTTTATCATCCATTATGCGAGTTAATTTTGGCAAAAATATAAATATACTTAGTTGGACTATGGCTAACTATATCAATTATACGCATGATTCAAATCTAAAACCAACAAAAGTATGATTTTGAGAGAGGTGATCTTGGTTTCTATGTTTAAATTGACAATGTATGGGATGTAAGGGAACTATGGTTGTTATATATATATAAATAAAATAAATCAAGTGTAGTCACGTTTTTTCTTTTTTAAAATCATTCAAATACATCTAAAAAAAATTTACTCGTTTATCTAATATTTTCACTCTTTTTCATCTAATCTAAATAAAGTTACGTTGCATTCTAATTCTCTTCATTTCTTTCATTTTTTACTCCCACGTCCTCTATCACCCCATCCAACCAAAATGTAAAGGTAAACTCAACCTCCTTAGCCTTACTTCTTTATGATTGTCTCAATTTCTCTTCATAAAAAAAAACGAAATATAATCTTATACTCTTAAAAATAAAGAAATTCAAGCAACCAAAAAGAATACAATATTTTAGGAATGACATGTATATGTAAATGACTAAAACTTGGAGTTTTAAATAATCTTTATGTAATTCTAACAAAAATAAAAGAATTGGCCACAATTATGCTAATTGGAATAAAAAATAATAATAATAACCTATTTTCCTAGTTGATAGGAATTATTCTAATAGAAGGTAAGTACTTAAACATTAAATCATCTTATTATTGTCTCCTTCAAATTGAACATAATTTACTTCTAGTAATTGACAAACGCTTCAATGCCTAAAAAGAGTATCCAATTCTAGAAGTTTGGTCATAACATCTACGACTTGTTATGTTATGTACGATTTTTTATTTATCCGCAACCAAGAAAAAAAAATAAACATAAAAAGTATATTAATAAATATGTGAATATCAAATTCCTAAATTCGTATCCATTTATAATTAAACAAATTGATTTTGTTCGAAAGAAACTTCACTTTTTTTGTTTGGAATCCATCTTAGATTTCGTTAGTAAAAAAACTCTTTAATGTTAATGACATTTGGGTTGGATGTGTTCATTTCGCTTCTATATATTAAAGTAATAACCATTTATATATGAGAAATATCGAATGTCAATGTATTATTACCATATTAAGATTTTGCACCTTTAATGAATTGGGAAGAAATGTATTTATTATGGATAAATATGGTTGTGGTCCCTGCAAAATTCGGGTAATTAACTATTAGTTTCTAAAAAATGTCATACATGTTGGTAAAATGAAAATGTGTCAAATTTTTTTTGGTTCATAATTCCTGAAATGAGTGATTTACGTGACAAATGGTGCCAAAATGTAAAAAACATCTGGTAAAATATATTTTTGGTCCCTCTAAAATATAAGTATTTAAAATATATTTCATTCATAATTGTCTTTATAAAACTAAAATGTGTTAAATTTGGTATTAGTTTGTAAATTCATTAAACTAATAACTTTGTGACAAATAGTCCAGCACATGTATTAAATTATATATATCTATTATTTAAGTATTTCTTGTTATTTCTTATTTAATGAAATGAATTGAGATATTTTATTTATTTTGTTTAATATTTCATATAAATTGACTAAGTAGGAACTCTAATTTTCTATTGTATTTCAGAAGGTGAATATGTAGTTACTTACAAAAGTTGTATATTTGAAGTATTATCAATATTTCTATTTTTTTAAATGAACGTCCTTATGTTTTTAGTATTTATTAATTAAAATCCTTCAATTTTACCATTAAGACTCATTCAATTTTAAGAGAGTAAAAGCGAATTATCCATATTTTCGAGAGATTAAAAGTAAACCACTTATATTTTACAAGTCTAATTCTATTTGTCACACAGTTCACTCATTTAAGAGAGAGTTATCATCGGAAACTAAATTTGATACATTTTAATTTTGTAAGGACAAAAAAAAAAAAAACAGACAAAAATTAAACTAAAAACAAATTACAGAAATTTTAATTGAACTATACTCATATCACTCAATCAATTTTTTTTTATTACGGGTTAGCATGTTTAAAAATGTGCCATTTCATAATTTTTAAATTTTTTCTCTTTTTTATTTATTAATTAAGACTAGAACCAAACTAACAAGACCTTTTTAAAGTGTTGCTTCTCTCTTTTTATTTATTTTTTGTTTATCTTTGAAAAGTTTGAACGAGTTAGGTTCTAAAAGTTGGCCAATGCGACGAAGCATGGTGAACACTTCCCCAAACACTCACAAATTTTGTATCCACAAGGTTTTGACATAGACAACAGCACTCAAATTCATGATCTCGTGGAATGAGTGTAGTTGTTATCAACTAGACCAATCTTCACTAATCTTCTTTCTCTCATTTATACACATAGTTTTTTTTTTTTTTTTTTTTTTTTTTTTTTTTTTTAATTTTTTTTTTTTCCTTTTTTTTTTTTGGGGGTTTTGTGTTGGGGGTTGCGTGTCTTTTTTTGTTTTTGGTGTGTA
>Ga0099824_1008009_pt1 | contig 13695 bp, 4 predicted proteins | sample SiratrowhiteBW_FD_76837 | JGI IMG/M metagenome (GOLD analysis project Ga0099824, IMG submission 76837) | Root nodule microbial communities of legume samples collected from California, USA - Siratro white BW | ecosystem: Host-associated > Plants > Roots > Nodule | place: USA: California... | reverse complement strand
TATATATATATGTGTGTGTGTGTGTGTGTGATTTCATTTCTTTAGAGAGGGAGATTTCATCTCTTTTAGTCCCTCCAAAGTATTAATTGTTCTTTTTATATCCTGACCATAATAATAACACTAAAAATAAGAGATGTAAATTAATATAACTATGGTAGGAACAAACATTTTAAATTAAGGCGATTAGATTTTCCAGGTATTTAATTTAATTAAATAATACAGTCCCTATTTAATTTAAACAGGATAGTTTTATTTATTGGTTTTATTTCTTTATTCAACAATTATCTTTTTAACATTCTATTTTTATTAAAATAATTACAATTTACTTAAGATTTTATAATTTTTTTTACTTTAATAATTTTGATTTTATGTTTTCAAATGATTGTGATATATTTATTTTATAATATCATAAATAGAGATTTTGTTTCTAAGATAAAAATAATAAAATATGTGGTATATTTTTAGAATTAGCAATTATAATATATTAAAACTATGTGTATTCTCTTTTTATATTTATACAATATAAAATAAATTTATTCATAATATGTTAAAATATCTTTCTCGGACCATATACGATTAGAAAATAACCATCATGTGTAATACTTTTATTTAACAATATTTTAGAAATAAAAATTTATCATTATTAAATTTGTTTGTTCATATTATATTACAAAATTTAAAAATTATAAGTGATTAATATTTAAAAAATATTAAATATTTACTTAGTTGAATAGTGTACTTAATTTTTTTAATTAATATTGTGTATTTTTGGAACTAAATAATGTCAAAAGTTTTAAAAATAAAAAAAATGTAAACAATAAAGAACAATATCATTATGAAATTAAAATATACTTAAGTCAATTATTTTTGTATTGATTTAAAATAAGGATAGAAAACAAAATAATAATTATTTTTATATTACATCTAGTTTTAATATATTATAATTATTAAAATTAAAAAATTAAAAAATATTTTATTTGTGGAGATAAAATATTTATCTGTGATACATTAATTTTTTTATAATACTATAATATCAAAATTAATATATATAGAAAATAAACTGTAAATTCTAAATACAATATAGTTGTTTTTAATAAAAACACCATGTTCAAAATAAATAACGAAAAAAGAGTTTTACATATATAATTTCCTTGTTTAGATTAATAATATATAAGTTAATTAAATTTTGGGCCTTTGATAATTCTTAGTCCTAACTATAATAATTAATATTTTTTTATTTTAGCGTTAAAGTAATAATAATTAGTTATAAAAATAGAAATATATGAAAAATTATTATAGATTTAACACTAACAAATATTTTTTTTAAATTAAGAAAATCATTTTTATAGAAATAAAAAATATATTCAAACCTTTTTTATTCTAAATGTGTTGGTCATATTCAAATGTTTATCAACCGACTGATTCTTCCTGCACTTCCATGGTGACTTCCTGCACTTCCATAATTTTAACATATTCTCATTTTAGTTTTGAGAAAAAGACGAAAATAACCTTTATTTATGATAATTGTCATTCATTTTTTTCCACTTTGCAGGTTGCACAAACTGCAACACAATTAAAAAATAAATACATTGCGGATTATACAACCCGTAATTATATTTTCTGCACCTTTTACATTGCGGGTTGTATAACCCGCAATATAAAACTTTTTTGAAATACATTGTGGGTTGTACAAACCGTAATACAATTTTTTTTTTAAATGCATTGCGGGTTGTACAACCCGCAATGTATTTAAAAAGCAATTTGTGTTGCAGGTTGACAAACTTGCTGTTGTGGTGTAATGGTGGTTATCATGCTAATCTTATACTTAAAGGGTGCAGAACATATAATTGCAGATTGTACAATAATGTGATAATTACTACTACACCATAGCAAGAGGTTGTATAAATTGTAACACGAATTGATTTAAAATACATTACGGGTTGTATAACCCGCAATGTATTTAAAAAAAAATTTGTATTGCGGTTTGTACAACCCCCCGCAATGTATTTAAAAAAAGTTTTATATTGCGGGTTGTACAACCCACAATGTAAAAGGTGCAGAAAATATAATTACGGGTTGTACAATCTGCGGGTTGTATTTAAAAAAAGTTTTATAACCTGCAATGTGAAAGGTGTAGAACATGTAATTGCGGGTTGTACAATTCGCAATATATTTATTTTTTAATTATATTGCGGTTTGTGTAACCCGCAAAGTGAAAAAGAAAATCCCAGTTATCATAATGAAGGTTATTTTTATTTTTTTTTCAAAACTAAAATAAGAATATATTAAAATTATAGAGGTGCAGGAAGTCAATATGAAGGTGTAGAATGAATCACTCTTATCAAGCCTTTGAATTGGATCGAATGATATCCACTGAATAGAGAGACCATGCTATTCGCTACACCCTATTTTCTCTTTCGTACCATTTACTTTTTTCTTTTTTCTTTTTTTTTTAAATATCAATTTTATAAAATAAAATATAATTTTTTTTTTAAAATATGACCCCGTACGGTTACATACATTATGGAGATTGGTTCCATAAAATGGATAGATACATTACGAAAGTTAGTTTCTATAATATACAAAAACTAATTTAATTATAAAAGTTAGTTTTGTAATATATTAAACCATAAAAATGTAATGAAAATCATTTTTTATAATCTAAAAGGCAAGAGAAAAGGTCTGTTTGAGTATGTCAGAAAAGTCTAAAAGTTTATGGGTGTGAAAAGTATAAAGATGAGTTGGAATAGCAATTGATGTCATGTTGTAAGTCTCGTGATAAGTCCAACAGTGGCCCGACGAAAAGCCCACGTGAAATTATCTGTTGGATCTTTCTTCCACAAACATTTGTCGAGTCCTTCACAAAATTCTATTTCCTCCATAAATATCACTATGAATTTTTTTTTTTAAATTCCTCCATAAAAGGGTTTTTTCTTCTTCCACTCTCCTATTTTTTCATCTCGCATCTTCACAAATTTCAAAATAATTTATATTACCTTTTTTCAATGTGACTTTTAAAAATTATTCATTTTGAAAACTTTTAAAGTACATTTTTCAGAATTTCTATAATAAGATTTCTAGAATTTCCAGAATGGAATTTTTAGAGCAGAAGTTCTACGATAACAATATTTTTATAATAAAATTTTCAGAATACATGAGATATATTCTAAGCTAATCTTTTTCAGAATAAAATTCCAAAAAAAAAAAAAAAATTCTTTATAAGGAATTTCCCGAGATAATACTCTTTCAAAAAGAAATCATTATGAAACACTTGTAAGGTGTTTATCGTTGTATGGAATAAACTTTTTTTGCATGAGTTTAGAATTCATCTTGAAATTATCTTTTGGGAAGGAGTGTTTGCAAACACCATTTCAATAAGAATTTAATACATCTTTCTAAAGCCATTTATGAATTAATTGTGTAAACTTTTCCAAAAAGTTCGTGATTACAAAGTGTTCTAAAATGGTCTTTATAGAATGGTGCTAAATTTTTTCTTTGAATGTTACTTTAGGAAAAGTGTTAAATTCTTTCAACTGTGAAAGAATAAAATTATCGTATAAATGCATCAAAGTTTAAAAATCACCTTTGCTTGCGTTTTAATAAAGAATTTTATAAAAGCAATTAATACAAAATTTTTAAATATTTTATGATAATTTTTTTTGGATGAAAAATTTAAAAAAATTTATGAAAGTGGTTATATGACTTGAAATTAAAGAATTTAAAATTTAATTTATACAGTAAGAATGGCATAATAATTTTTTTTTTAATTTCATGTTTGACTATAGTTTTTATATCAATAAATGTTTCTTTCAAGTTAAATTCCATCATGACCAATAATTTAAATTAATGAAAAAAAATATATTTTCAGGAACATTATCATGAATAATAAAATTTTAATAAAGTGAGACATATATCTTTATTTTATAACTATGTACTCGTAGTGAAGTTGCTTTCGTACGTAATATAATTGAATTATAAAGTCGTAAAAGGTGATGAGTAGTCGGCAAACATCATCATGATGGAGCCCACCAATGTCATGTATGTATCATGTGACTCATACATATCATCCATACTCTCTATTTTAACATTAGTTAATAACTTGATTTATTTATTCAAATAATAATTATTGGTACCACATTAATAGTCAATTATACTTTACATATAATACTTTTCCAATTCTCTATGCAAAAACAAAGAAAACATTTTTAAGGATAAATTCCGTAGTAAATGTCTCATCTGTTGAGTACAAGTAAAATTAATGTTAAACATATCTTAACTAATTTAACGTTTTAATTTTTTTTAAATAATTAATAATTAGTTTTCTTAATAATTATATTATATTAAAAAAGGTATAATATTTTTGATTCTGATAAAGAAAAAGAAAAGCAATAATTGAATGTTCACACTGATCTTATCTTTTGCACAGTAGATTTAAAACATGGTACTATTAGAATCAGATATATCCAAAACCAGTGGGACCATTGGACCTAAACTGAAGAAAAATAGACAAAAAAATATGAACACAGGGCCAATAGTTTTGTCCCACCGAATATCTCAAACATTTAAAGCATATCCAACTCAATTGACTGAGTCCTGTGTGCCACTGCATTCCAAGGTGCTCTAAAAGCTCCTAGCTTTTCACATATTACTAAGCCTTTCTATTTTCTTCCTATAAAAACCACAATCTCTTCACCACCAACATTCATTCAAAAGCACAAAGCAAAAGCAAAAGCAACAAAAAGACTTTTTTTTACCTCATTAGTTTGCAGTTGCTGAAGAAAATGTCTGCTGTGGTAGAGGTGTGGGTTGGGGAGCTGACAAAGCTCAGAGAAAAAGTACTTGCAAGGAAGCCTTTCTTCTCCAAAGCCAAAGAAGGATCAGAAAGGGAACAGGAAGAGAAGGAAGCTCAGAAGAAGAACACTGCAGTTAAGATAGACAGCAGTGGAACCATCTCAGAGGCAACCATGTGTTTGCTTATGGATAGGTTTGTGCCTTGGTGATATGTTTTTCACTAAGATGTTCTTGCTGATTTCAAGGAATGAGCAATAGCAGAATAGCAGAGTTGATATGTTTTGTATATTCCTTCCTATTTATCTATCTATCAGTTCTTATTTTCCGAGTTATGTAATGGAAATGTTATGAACTATTGTACATTAGTTCTGATCTAATCAAACATAGTATTTGGTTACCAATTTGTATTTGAGTTTAATTTTGTTTGATGTTACACTTCAGTAGTACTGTTTTAGTCTTCAGTAGTACTTCATTGTTAGGATTTCATCTTGCAGAAAAGTTAAAATCACCGCATAATTAATGCTTATGTAACCTAATTAATATTAGTTAAAATCAATTAGACCTTAATTATATAATACTTTACAAGAAAAAGTAAACAATCAGTTAGAATGACTTTTTGTTCGTCATAAGGGGGTACATGGACGTGCCTTTTGGTTCAATTGCTTAATGCTAATTGTTGGTTAAATTCTCATTGTCTTGTTTTTATGAACACAAAATCTGAATCTGCTGCTAATTTTCACTTTATTTTTTATTAGCATAAAAGTTTTGCCTTTTTTCCCAGGATATTTGTCAAGCCTAAAAAATATCAGGGTCAGTACCTGACAAGAAGGTTACACTCACCTCAACCCCCAGTTCATTGATTTTGTCACAAAAATCCATTCAAGATATTCAACAATTTGTATGTATCATAATATAACGAATGATAGTAAAACATATTTCAGCAGAGTAAAAGCAAAAAATCTTTCATTCTGCAGCTATGTTGGCAATGAAAAATGATCCTGCAGTATCTGGAATTTAATGTCTGGTAAACTTTAATATTGAGTGATTTTGATTTTATAAAATCAATTTTAGTTAAAACTATATTTCAAGTGAAGTGATTTGTGTTTAAAAAGTTTTATCTTAAACTTTGTAATAAAAATTAATACAAAATTTTTTAACCTCACATAAAAATACAGATTTTGTTTATTTCTAATAAAACATATCCTATGAGAATAAATTTAATTTTGATTAATGGTAATCATACATGAAATTGTCATTCTAAGGTCACATTTACAGAGGATATTTGGTGGCAACGTGAGAGTCTAGCATGATCAAGATTAGATTGCATCATTTCCTTCAATGTTAATCCAGTACCATTGAGTGATTCTAAAATGTGAGAAAAAGCTACAGAATTTTCTAGGAGTGGTGATAGTTATTATATTTTTCTTCAGAGCTTGCATCAAAAGTTGTGGATGTTATCTCAGACTTCTCATTTATGAAAGAGGGGTCCCATTTTTGCCACACCATAACCTCTCTGCCATATCTAAGAGCTTCATCAACAGTAGCAGGTTCCAACCCAGTAACCAGTGAAACAAACAGCTTTCGACCAGTTAGAGAATTGAACCAGCTCTTGAACTTCATACCAATGTATTGAAAAGCACGTTGAGCCAGTGGAGGATGGTTGGTGCGTTTACTGATACTAGCGGTTTTGTGGTTGTGGCTAATAACTGGATTGAAGTCACAAAACCATTCACATTGTGTTAGAGGAACCTGTTCAATCTTTTCCTCAAACAGATCAAACTTGGTCAATAGTAGAAGAAATTTGGTGCTGCTGAAGACCCTATGATTGATGATATTTTGAAAGAGATTTTTGGCTGCTAAAATTTTGTTGGTAGCAACTCCATTACTGTCTACGGTGTACTCATCATAGTCGGTTAAGGCCACTGAGAATAGGACCACATCGGTGTCTTCAAACATGTCCAACCATTTGTAGTTTTCTCCCAGGCTTTTTGGATGTACTCTGATGAGCTGGTACCTACAACCACAAACAAAGATTCAATGCATTACCTACGGATATTTTTGCCATCCTAAATCAGCTAACTTAGTTTTGGTTTTGAACTAAGAAACTGTGAACTGAAGATTTTTATTATGTGTAAACTTGATGGAATGAAAGGTTATTACCTGAGTGAAGGATCATGTTGATACACAGGGTCCAATGAGTCCTCATGACCTGACACAGGAAATGAAAATTCCATAGAAGAAAGGGAATTGGATAAGGTTATTCCCTCAGCATACAAGATGTCCATGTCCGAGGGTTCATAATCTATCCTCGAAATTTCAACAGCCTGCATCCGAAGAAATATTTACATATTCATTAGATTGAGGTAATCTTGCGTTAGGTAACCTCCATTCACAATTTCCCACCCAAGTGATTGAGTTGCTAATCCTCTATCCAATTTAAACCAACTCAGGAACTTCAAATGGGATTAAGAAAAGACAAGATAAATACTTTCCATAAAGTAATACAACTTTATTAACCGTGTAAACTGTGTCTAATCAGTTATTCCAACTCTATTCCTAAGCAACTCTAGTACAGAAAATGGCAACAAAGTAGAAACAAAACACAACTTTAGTAGAAAGGAACTATGATGTGATGATGAATATGTGGGGCTAAACATGATTTTACCCGCTCAAGAAAATAGCTAGCACTTTCTGGCAGATTTTTTAGTTCATTTCTCCTGTTGTATGTGGCCTGAATGGCTGCATCCCTCCACAGTTCCTCCACCAGTGGCGCATATTCACGAGCAGCAGCTGGAAATATTGCATCCAAGTTGTCTGATATCATGTATTTGAGTAGCCAATCGGAGAAATTTCTTAGTCTTGGACTAATGGAATAGGTTGTGGTGTCAATAATTTCTCCACTAATCCCTGTTGCAAACTAAACATCAATAACTTTTCCCCCTAATGTAAATTACAAAATATAGTGTTCAGTTGCATGATGACTCAGTTTATTATCCTTATTAGCCATTTTGCTTTATGGTGTTCAAAAAGAATGCAAAAGGAAAAAGGTGTTCAATGAAATAATGGACAAATACTTTCATTCAAAGAAAAACAATTACCAGAAGAAGTTGATTCACCGACATGTTGTTCGGTACTTTTTTCAAGCAAACTCTCTTCAAAAAATTCTCGCGCATCTAGTATGATACCAAGGTGCCTATACAAGTTACTTTGAATTACCAGCTTGATGTTTTGGAGCTCGGTTACAGAGAAAGGAACATTATACAGAAGCTTGGCCTGCAATATAAAAGGTTCAGTCTAAGTGTTACAAACTCAAGGCTTCAACTCAAAAATTACATAGAGTTATTCGGATGTCAGACAGAGAGACACCAAACAAATGCATGACAAAATAATTCCCTCTAGCAGCATGTTACCTGTTTATATATGGTACATGTTCCAGAATTGGCAGAACCAACAAGTAAAAATTTGTGAAGCATTTTCTGTTGAACGTTGTGTTTGCTAATTCCATTTTCTCCTTCTTCAGGAGGAGTTAAGGAGCTAGAAGGAACTGGCAGGGACAGAATTAGAGAAGCAAGCTTCACTGTAGACTGTCAAAAGCATGCACATGTACCAGAGTCATTGACAAGGGATTTATAGCTTAGGAAAAGCTAAACAACATGAATTACCTTCTCCCATATATGGCCCTTCACATTCTTCTGTCCCACTTCCATGTATGATCCATCATGGCTCACCCAAAAGTCCGTTGTTCCTTCACATGGCACTCTTGCCCACTGCAATTAAACAAAGTGAATTTCAGTTTAACAGTTTCAAAATTGTGTACTATGAAAGTGCCAAGATCAACAACAACCACCTTCAGTATCCATAGCTCTTCTTTGGTAATCTCTCGACCATTTATAGTTACTTCTGTCTTTCCATTGCTTGCATTTCTCTGCAAGTGACCCCCAACCTCCAACTGTGGGCTAATAACTTGACTTGGCCGTTGACCTTCCTTTCCCCAAAAGCCAGATGCTTTATCATACCAATAGAAGCTAGGTTTCAATCCTTTTGGGGGGTTTGAACAGGTCAAAAGCAGCGTGAGCTGATCCCAGTCAAGAGGTTCTCCATTCACACGAACATCTTCTGCTAGTATCTGATTTGTTTCACAAAAAGTCTCATCCTTCATGATTTGTTTCACTTCCTCCTTAGACAACAAGTACTTGAGCATCCGAGAAGGTTTTCCAAGCTTCCCTCGCTGGTTCTCATCAATTCTATGACCAATGCAAGTCACACACTTTCTGCCTTCAGGCATGGACCCCATTGCTCTAAGCACGCAATTGCGACAAAACTTTGCACTGCAAACAATGCAAACCTCCCTCTCAGTTAGACGGCTCCCTTTAAGGCATCGGTAGCACGAACCCTTCTTCCCTCGTCTCTCAGCACGCGGCCTCACACGATTATTATTGCTATTACTATTGTTGCTATTACTTTCTTCACTCACAGATTCAACAATCTCTTCATCAACCACTATCTCACTTGTCTCAGGATCACGAAAAGTCACCACGGAGGGCCGTTTAACATGTTTTGGGCTAACAGGGTCATCACAATCATCATCATGATCATCTTCTTTGCATGACAGTGGATCAGAAGAAGCAGAAGCAGCTCTTGAAGCCGATTCTGCATTGGTTTTTCTAAAGGGTTGGATAACTGGAAGGGACAAGTTGTGAGGGGGAGAGGGAGCAACAGGTGCAAGTGGGATTTGGTCAAGGTTGAAAGGAAGAATTTCTGGGACGGAGTAGCTGAGAGGAGGGCCTTTGTATTCCTCTGCAAAAGAATACTCATAGCTGAAATCATCTCCAGCATCATGAACTGAAGGCACACCGGGACGTAGACTTTTCAGAAGCGAAGCCATGTACGATATATCATTCCAGAGTGAAACAAACTTGTTCACTCTGATCTAACCAACACAACTCGCTGCTGTTTATGCTATTATTTCTCAACCTTCACTCATTTTTTGAAACGTAATATCAAAGATAGTGAGTTACGAAACACAATTGTAATTGGTAGAGAGTATATGATGCAGACTTGAGAGACAAAGAGTGACACATGTTTTGATTTGGTAATGAACAACGTATTCAAAAGGTTGGAATGGAAATTGCTGAGAAAAGAAATGGACAACAACGACGGCGTGGAACTTTTCAAACTACATCAACTGTTATGGTGCGTGTGTTATCCTTAAATATCTATTGTCATGTAACCTATGAATAAGTGAAAAGCTTTTTTAACTATACCAATAAGTTGATTTGAATGAAAATGTAATTTCCTTTAAGAAAAAGAAAGGAATTAGTCAATAGTATTTTTTTCCATTTCTCTAGAAGGACCAAGTTTGATTGAATTCAGGTAGATCATTCCTATCAGAAAGGATGATAAACTTTTCTTTAGTCTATTTTTTTGACTAAGTTTGAAGGCTTATCCATATTTTATTCCTCTCAGGTTGAAATGCCTTTGCACGATGTGTGTACATATTTTATTTACAAAGGTTATTGGTAACAAGTACTGATAAATTTGATTGGTGATTCATCATCAAACATAAAATTAAAAACTATTTGGGTGTCAAATTAAGAGAAGAAAAGTAAAACTAAAGAGGTGATTTTATTAGAAATATGAAGGAGCAGTATACACACACTCACATCATTCTAACTGGTAAGGGTTAAAGGAACAAATAAAGTGAGTTAAACATATATTGTTTTCTTCAAGGGCTAAAAGATTGAACAAGCATGGAAAGTGAAGCCTCCGGAAAGAGCAACCTAGGCTTGGTAACTTGCATGAGTTTGGCAGTAAGTTCAGCCAACCCAGATGAGCTCTGGTCCTTTTCCTGGAAGGATTGAGCAGATTGATGTTGAATGGAAGCAGCAGAGTGCATGGTTTGATCTTTTTCCCTTAGCTTGGAGAGGTCCCTTGTCCATATAGCCACCAGTGCAGACATGACTTGAAATCTACCGAATTAGCAGCAAAAGGCAAAAGCACTAATGAGAAAGCTAGTAAGCAAGACAAGAGAGTGAAATCCAGATGAAAGCAAAAGCAAGAAAGACACTTCTGGTAATGCTTAGTTTGATGTGAGAGGTATGTTTGTGTGTGTTTATATATAGATAAAGAGAGAGAGGCCATTGGGGTGTTAAGATTGAGATGAAGTGAAACCTTTGGCGATGGAAGAAAAGTGGAAATATTTTGAAACCGCTGTTTTTGTGTTTTTGTGAGTGTGCTTTGAAACTGAAACGTAAAACAGGGACTAGAAGTCTGGTTTTCATCTTATTACATGAGAATCCACGGCCGGAAAGGGTGATAAACAAAAGGCGGGGCACTTGTGGAAGAGCCACTTGGCCTTTGAGCAGAGTACCAGATTCTTCTTCTGGATGTGTGTGCCATTGCTAATTTAACCAAAACCAAAAAAAAATCCTCTCCAGTTTTCAAAGAAATTGGATCAAATCTCTGTCCTTAGTTACTTTTAATAATTTTATAATTTTATTTATTTTAAGTATTAGTATTTTTAATTATTTCTTATAAAAGAAAAGAAAACTATCAATAATCTATTATAAATATATAAATAACATTTTTAAAAATATATATATTTTTTGTAAGAATATAATAATTAAACACAAATTGTTATGTCTTTGTATCCGTACCTTATTTCTTCTTCTTTTATCATTACAATTATTCTTTTCTTTTATCATTATCAATTATTCTTTTTGTTTCAATCCAAGCCCTAACTGAGCTAGCTTGACCCGTCAAAGAGAAAATGAAAATGAACTGAAGTATTTAAAAAGAAAAAAGAAAATAGAAATAATTTAAAAAATGGTTAAATTTGCTCTATTACTGTTTATCATGTATATATTTTACCCTTTTTTCAACTAAATACTTTAAACTTTAATCTATTTCTCATTTATTTTACTAATTTTCGTTATTCTCAACAACCAATATTTCTCTTCCTTATACCAAAGAGGAGGGAAGCGGATGAACTCATTAAGAGTTCCACTAACATTCAATATGTGTTGAGTTGAGTTTCTGATGCTAGAAATTAATTGGATGTTACCCAATATGATCTTTACACTACATTAAAGAATTCAAAATTTACTAAGTGATGTCTCTTTTCATTGCTTAAATACTAATCTGACACCAAAGTTTTACATTCCAAATTACTTCGTTCAAAATCCAAAATGTAAAAGACGTGTAGGGAAATGAAATGCAAGAACCATGTTAATTTTTTTAAAAAAATGTTAATTTTAACTTTTGATATTTATTAAATAATAATATTATATTTTTTCTAATATTATCTTATATATTACTTATTATTTCTATTATTCTGTTAATACCGATTCTATCACATCCTTAACACTTTAATCTATCTTATTTTCAGAACATTGGTTTATTAAACTGGCAACTTTATTCCCATATTTTTGACAACACGAAGAAATCCATAGAAAGTAAAGAAAAGAATAATAATGCAATATTGGGATGCATATGAAGGCAACTTTGGGTACATGTATGGCAGTGAATCAAAGAGCGGAAAGATGGCAAAAGGATTAAGCCCCAATCTCCACGTAAAAACCGCATAAGCTGGTTTTTGTTGCTTCGAACCGATGTGCGTATAGCCAATGAGAAACCAAACACGCTGCAATTACATGATTAATAGACCAGCTTTGCGCAATTGATTCCTTGACCTATCAACATATAACTGATTACACGGATACGTGTAATTCATCCCGGACGTCAGTTTCGCAATAGTATGATGCTCCTGCCAGAAACAAAGCATTAGATATTCCACTCCCCGGTTGTCATCATATGACATTCTTTCAGCCTTCGAGAGCTGAGGAACCAAAACATGCTCCCCGATCAGTATGGCAATGCAAGTAGCAGGAGCTAAAAGTTACACTACACTGTTTCAACCAGGAGGGAAGGCATGGTAATCCTTTTTCATCTCCCACGAGACAAGCTGTGACCTGGGACTTCACTTTAGGATGGTAGATGAAGGCCCGCATGTAAGGTGAAAAATAGTAACTCTGCCTGGACAAAAGCTGAAATCAAAGGGACGGCAGAAACTAAACAGTTTGGCCCTGGATAGATCAGTGATTGTGATCAATAAAATACTTCAACAAATGGCCAGATTAATGGGACCTGCAAAAACTTTGTTCTGGTGGCTTCCTGCATCACCAGGAAAAAATAGCTGGCCCAAGAACCTATTCCTCCCCATGGTCAACTCAACAAGGCTTGAGGACAATTCTTGCATGAAATTGGGAATAGGAGTTAAGATGCTCCAGTCTGAGGAACCTCTGGAAGCCTCAGATCCATGGTGTCCAACCTTCGTACATGTTGCATAGATTATCTACACTAGTGGCTTGCTTTAGTAGATAATCTACTTGCTCTGCAATATCAATTTCTCTGAAATCCAAAGAAGGCCCAAAATTAATAAAAAATTCAGTAGAAGATTTTGTGATTGTGAAAATACCCTACCTACCTGCTTTCAGAGATATCTCGACCATCAATTTTCATCTCAACCCGCCTCAATACTGACAAGGCATAAGCATTTTTACCTAGCATAAAGTGAAAAAAGCCACAGATGAAAAAAGGGCATGTCAATTCACTTTACATTCGTAACACTTTCAATCACATAAGAAACTATGACGTCTGAAGGACATAGTGAGGTACTAGTAGGCGTAAAAAAGATTATTTGCTGTTTTCGCTTCTTTGCTTCATACAACTGTTTTTTTTTTTTTTTTTTTTTTTTTTTTAAAAAATAAATTTTTTTTTTTTAAAACAATACTTATTTTTACAAAAACTTAAGAAATTTCCAAAAAAAAAAAAAACAGTACTTGATAGACCATATTGAATCTACACAAGTAGCCCAGTACAACCAAATTTTGGAAAAACTAATTT
>Ga0099824_1008007_pt1 | contig 13695 bp, 8 predicted proteins | sample SiratrowhiteBW_FD_76837 | JGI IMG/M metagenome (GOLD analysis project Ga0099824, IMG submission 76837) | Root nodule microbial communities of legume samples collected from California, USA - Siratro white BW | ecosystem: Host-associated > Plants > Roots > Nodule | place: USA: California... | reverse complement strand
TAATATATATTATTTATAGTTATTTATTAATATTATATATTTTTTTTTTTTTCTATTTTATATATATATATATATATATATATATATATATATATATATATATATATATATATATATTACTCTCTTATCCCATATATGACTAATAATTGCTAGTTACTCTGATTTCATATTTTTATGATGAAATATTTAATTATGTGTTGTTTTTCTTTAAAAGTATTAATTTAGACCATTTTTATACATAAGACAGTTAGAATGAAAGTAAAAGAAAAAACAAATTATAAATTAAAAATTTAATTTTAAACTTAAAGGACAAAAAAAAAATTTAACTTAAATTTAAATAACCAAAACCAATATATAAGTTTAGTAACAACAAGAAATTGTATATATCTCTCATGAGATAAAAAAAAAATATTCAGATCCCTTCAAATTTTTAGATAACCATACATCTTCCTTATATTTTTAGTCAAGTAATAATAAAGGGATGTCCGCCTCTGATATTTTATTTAAAAATAATAACTTTATTAAAACTTAAACAAGAAATATGAAAACTAAAAATTAAAGTTTTATAATGTAAAAAATAAAGATTTTCCATAAAAAAGATAATTAAATGATTTATTTCAATTTTTTAATATAATATCTTGGGCTAATAACGATCACAATATTGGAAGTGAGATTAATTTCTTAACTACGAAGATAATATTAGAAAAATAGGTTAAGTCTAAGTGGGAGTTGAATTGAATTTTTAATGAATTTAAAAACTAAGGATTGTCTTTGAATCAATAGATATTTTAAAGAAGAAAAATTATTTTCAACGTTGTTTAATCTTTCATAATTATGTAATTTGAATTTAATTTAAATATTACTTACAATACGTATGAAAAAGATAATAATTATTTTGGTTTATTTTTGTAAAATAGTTATATTTAATTATTTAACATTATAAGAAAAAGTTAAATTATCGACGAAATTTTATCAACAGATTTTTATCTGTTAATAAAATATCATCCATCATTAATTACTGACAGATTTACCGACGAATTTAACTTTTTACGGATATTATTTTTTATGATAAAATTAATATTTGTCGATTTATCGACAGGTGAATCTGTCTATAGTTATTGACGGATTCAAACAAATTCTTCAATAAATTTACCTACAACTAATTTACTGTTGAATTTTTTTTGTCAAAAATTTGTCGGTAAATACAACAAATTTTGGATGTTTTCAATAAATATGTCTCGTTGGTAATATTAGTTTTTTAATACAATTATCTAAATAAAATAAATTCATTAATTTCAAATTTTTACAAGTGTTTTACAAAATAAAATAAAAAATTAATTTCAAATTTTTACAAGTGTTTTACAAAATAAAATAAGAAATCAACACATCATGATCTTAAATCTTAAAAGATTTCTTACAACTTTCTATCAAAACTTTCTTGACAGTCAAGAACAATACAACTTAAATAAGAAAAAAAAATATTATAGATCAAGATTCATAAATTTCAGCTCACATAAAAAGAAAGGAAAGAATAGTGATATTCAATGTAAGTTCCTTAAACTATGATATTGATATCATAATTCTTGTAAAAAAACCTTCAGGAAAATGTTGTTCAGAATACAAATGCTTTTATGTAACGTCAATGTTCAAGTGTTAGAATTTTTTGTATCTAAACAAGAGTACATTTGTTTATTACCTCCTAAAATTGTTTCCCTTCAACCTTTTCTCTCAGTTTCCAAGTATTATTTTTATCTCACAGAATTTTGTAGTGCCTATCGTCTTTTCAGCCCTTATTTTAGTTGATATTAGTACAATAAAACTATCCACTAACCAGCTTTACTCCTTCTCTGAAAATATTTATATTTTTAATTAACTAATATATATATATATATATATTAAAAAACTTATTTTAATATTTCACAATTGTTAATTCTTACATTTTTTTCCCAAGCTTTATCTTCCTTTCAGCTATTAGTTTTACTTGAAGGAAAATAACAAGTTTGCCACATGAAACATGAGTTGATGCATGACATATTTATTAGACTTGAGGCAAACAAATTAGAGTTTGAAGCTATTACTTCATTTATCTATTGTCAGAGTATATGACTAAGGTATTTAGTCCAGCTGTAAATTTTCATGAACTCATCAAAATTTTCATGAATTCATCAAAGATAGGGTGACCTTCCTCAATCGATTTTAGGGTCAAGGTTTACTTTTTTTTTTTTCTTCTGATGAACTTGGCTTGCATGAACTCAACATTATATCTAAGTAAAAGCCTCATTGTTTTATTTTTGAGTACAAGTATCTTCTCCAACTCAAGGTTCCATGACTTGCTCGGTTGGTAAAGGAGCTCTTCAGATGTAAAACATACTTTTACATCTGAAGAAGCACTTCTGTCTTTTTCTGTCAATGATGAGATACAAGAAGTAACTACCTATCAAAAACTGAATAGAAACCATACGCAAAAGACCTTTCAAGAGGTCAGTAAGAACTTAAAATAATAATATTAGTGAGTTAAATGACTCATTCTTCTAATATTGATGTGTATTGATAAACTCTTGACTCTTCAATACTAGATATAGATAACAAAAAAAACATATTCAACTATAAATATATACTTGAATACCAACCTTCGATTGTAAATTGTGTCCTAAGTTATTGAATAACAAAGAATTATATTCAATTTTGATATATATAATAATCAAAATATATGTTAATCCGGGTATGTTAAAGTAGGTAACTACATGAGCTAATTGATATATACTATTTGTACTCACATAAAATCATATAAAAAAAAACTATCCAGCTTAGTATTTAAGACAAATTTCATCATGTACTCACATATGTCGTATAAAAAAATTTAAAAGATCGTATAACAAAAATACACACACTCGTCATTTTATTTTGACCGGTTTGTAATTTCTTTCAAACATGTAATAATACTTTCAACATTGTCACACTGAATGTAAACAAGAACAGTGATATTTGAGCATTCATTTTTATTTTCAAATACTTAATCTTCTCTATCTTTCTTTTTCTGTGACACATTTATGATATTTTTCTCTTTTATAACTCGCACACAAGGTGTCTAATAGCATATTACGTATCTAAATGTCATTTTCCTGTAAACAAAATGAAAAGAAAGAGAGAAAGAGTGAGTCATTAATAAGTGGATATAAATTACAAAACCTAGTACAATTTACGGATTAGAGAACCTTGTTTTTTCTGATACAACTGTCTAACTATAATCCATACTATATAGGATGTATGTACAATGTTCGACATCTGAATTGGTTGCAAAACCTCATCTACAAAATAGCAAGTGTGAACATAGAAATGTACAAAAAAAAAAAACATCGTATTATCTTTCATGAATCATTATCATCCTATCATGTGTGGTCACATTATTTAAAGAATATGACATGCAGTCAAAACTCTTAAAATAGTGTAACCAAAGGTGGATGAAAAGTTTGATAAAAGATAATAGATGAAAATGAGACTCTATCACTCTTTGTGGTTGGAGGAGCGATCACTTCTTTGTCCACCAAGAATACGAGAAATCTGTAAACCTCTACTGAAAGCTTGGTTGAAGAGCATACGTGTTTGAAACTCTGAAACAAATGGGAACCATGCCAAGAAAGCAACTGGTGTGAAGAGAAGCAAGCCCATTATTACTTCATATCCACGAGCAAGTGCCCGAACAGACCCCCAAAACCCAGTTTTTTCAATGAGAGGCTTACAAGCTTGTGCAATCTAGTGGAGAGCAAAAACATAAGACAGAGAAAATCAAATGAGTATATATGCTCAAACTGATTATGAGAAGAAATATTAAGGTGTCCCTTTTTATATTTTGACAATGAAATTTCTAGTTTGCACAGGATGTGACAAAGCACATATACCATATGAAGACATTTATGAATGATTTTATAGAGTGGCAACATGCATTGCTTTGATCCCTAAGAGCTTTTCTGTATGCTAATTAGAGTGTGAGAATATTTTCAGGTTTTAAAAATAACCAAGCTATTAAAGAATCTAAAATCTAAACAAAATTAGAAGCCATTTTGAATAGCTTTCAAAAAAACAAAAAATTATTTTTATGATTGCAAACAAACATAAACTAACAAATAATCACTAGATTATGTTACATCATAATCACTTCTATTTTTTTTTTTTTTTCAATCCGTGGGCCCAGGATGGTTAGCAACTTTAGAACTTCATAGGGTAAAACTACTTAGCATGTAAGCAATTTTGGAGAACAATTTTCTTAGATGTGCACTCTCTTAGGGATCAAAGCAACACAAATTGACATGGATCAAACTATACACTGACTTGAAAGAACATGTGAGGAAAGAAAAAGGAGTATTTACTGACCAGCAGCAAACCCCAGCCTGTTGGCATGACTGCTAGGATGCAGACTAATATGTCCTTAATTGTCAAACCAGCAACTGCTATTAAGACTATGACAGCGGTAAGAATTGTTAAGAAAATTGAACCCTCAATCAATCGGAATAAAAGCTGGAAGTCTGCACTGAGGCGTCGCCTGCCGAGAGATAAACCCTGCAACAATCCAATATTATTATATAAAGGGATGAGTGGGGTGTAAGAGAAAAAGGGACTGTGGATATCATTACTCTTCATCTCAAGTTTATTAGCCATTATGCAGTGAGAAAAGATATACCTCAATATGTCTAGTATGGTAAAACATAAAGAATGTATCAAAAAGTGTGTTTAGTAAGATAAAGTTTGCATTCATTCATATAGTAAATTAGTCTTATTTCTAATTGATATGAAACCTCTAACACACTTTCTCACGTCAAAGACATCCTGATAGTGAGTAGTATTATAGGCCCAAATCTTGACTAGAATAACAACTCTGAAGAACTCTGATAACAACTTGAAAAATAAAGAATCATGTTATTGATATCAATTGCACAAATTACATCCTCATTATCTCTATTTGTAATAACCAAAATCTTTGAGAAAAGGAGAAAATATGCTGAAATAAATAGGAAGATTCTAAAGATATTTTCCTACTTACAATGAAGATGTTAGATAATATTTTTATCCTAATAATCTACTCTTTATAATAGAAACTATTTCGAATTTAAACGAAAAGATGGCATATTATGTGGATATGAGCTATTAATATTTAGCAGAACCAAACACAGGAGACAATGACAAAAGTGTCTCAATTATTTTAGTAAAGCAGTGTTAAGACCTCTACGAGGTGAATCATGGTTTTACCATATAACTTCTTTGTTTGTTGTTTTTCAAGTAACATAATACCTAAAACTCATTAAAGATGTTCATAAACAAAACATCTTTTCAGCTAGTTTGCATGCAAGCACTCAGCAGCATCCATGAAAAACAAATACACCAAATCTTAACGATACAGAATATAGTAGCGTGAAATCTCACCTTCATTAAACCCAATATTACAAAGATTATCATCCACGAAATACCATAAACCTGTAAGCCAATAGTAACAACAATTAAACTCAAACTCTTGCAGCTAGGAATAAGGGATTTATACGAAACAAAAAAAGGAGAATTCCTAGGGAGAACTGGATAAGAAAGACTTACCAGAACACTTCTAGTCGAATTAGTAATTGAGAGGTGATATACAAGGCCATATTGATATATGAAGAAACGGAGGGCTAATATGATCTCAGTAGCAATACCACGCTTCCCGGAGTGTCGAAGATGTTCATGTTCCTTTTCCCACCAGGATTCCCAGCTTCTCTCAGTAGATACACCAATGCCTCCACGGTTGCTTATCCATTTATGCCAATCTGTCCAGTCATCAACTATCTTCTGCCACTCAAAGCCTGATGGATTGAAAAGGAAGGGAGCAAAAAGCCATGTCCCTACCATGAACCACATGGTTATAGTAATGAAAATATAGGCAACCACTCCTCTGTATGCATGACCAAATATATGGTAGACCACAAGTAGAATCACCAATTCAATTCCTTTAACAAAATGGCTGCGAGAATACAGCCTATAGTTATCAGCAAATTTAGCATGAAACACCACAAAACCACGACCAGTGCCTCTGTACTGTGCACCTCCATGAAGCAATGTCCTTCCATAATAGTGTGTTTTTGTTCCAAGAGAAAATGTGAAAAATACAGGTGCCAACTGCAGTTGCATCAGTATAAATTCACTTAATGCCTGACGGAATCCCCTCTCCAAGCCAATTTCCATCAACATAGGCAATGCCAATAAAAGTCCAATTTGCACAACTGACTGAGAAGCAAGAGCTACTTGAAGAGCTTTGTTTTCTCGAATAGTTCTCTGCTTGTTCAAACTTTCTTCAAGTCCACTAAGGGAAAGATAGAGGCGTCCATAAAGGAATACATAAACTGTGAGGACAGTCATCTGTCAAAATCGAAGTCAGTATTTGCCACAGATCATATTCCTATATGCTACAAGTAGGGTAGGTTCATGCATACCAGGGTACTGAAATAGAAGCCAATGGTAGTGAAATAACAAGATAGCATTCGGAAGAAATCAAAACGGTGTCCAAGCCTGTATATGTCTCTACTCATTGTCTGCTCGCCATTTCCAGCAGCAATTTTCGCTTCAAACATTGATATCTGGTTGAGACCCACATCCCTTCCTTTACCAACTTGTATGTACTCATGATGAGTGACATTTCCTTCACGTAAAGTAGAATTGAAACCTGCACATCATAAATAAGCTTTTACTTTTAGATAACTCTTCGAAAGAAACAGAAACAAGTTTCATTAATTATATAGGAAGAGAACTAGAATACATGCCTGCAAATATATCCTCACTCAAGTTGATGACCTTAGAAGCTTTGCTTACACCCCCTCTTGTCAGGTGGAAAAGTCTATCAAACACATCTGGATGGCCATAATGGAACCGCACTCTGAATGAAAGGAATGAAAACATTACTGATATCGTCAAACAATAATTGACACAGCATTGGAGAAATGTGGACTAAAATTTCATCTGACTAACATCTGAATTGTGACACAGAACCTTGACCGACCTTAACACAGAAAGACAGAATGAAATAGGAGAAGAGTTAGACTAGATAATATACCCATTTAGGTATGGAAGAAAGGGTTTATTGGCTCTAAGAGTTGGCAACATATTAGAGGAACACAATTTTACATACAGTTTTCATGAGTTGGCAAAGGCATATGATTGGGAGCCAAGAGAGGTATCGTTAAAAGCCCTCAGAGTTTTGGAGTTCATACTGTATATATTCAAGCAACTAAGATATGTATGAGGGCGTCACAAAAAGGGTCAGGAGACTTTTCTTTAACGATACAATTACTTTGAACCTTTATCTCTTTCACATGCTTATTCAATATATTCAAAAAGTAGTATCACATGCTGATATGAAATAAAATATGTATAGTGAAGGGTTTATGTCATTCAGTTAGGCTTTTAGTTGGGTAGAAAATGGTTAGTGCAGTTAGTTTGTTATCTATATAAGTACCAAGTTAGCTAAGTGATCCTAATGCAATTCATACTCTGTAACAAACACTTCTGTAATTCCTAAAAGTCCTCAATAAAAACCATTCAGGACTTTTCTTCCACAAGGTTCCATCTTTTCTCTATGTTCTTGAAGTTCATGCTTAATTCCTTAGAAATTTTCATAACACATGCATGCTTTTTGCAGACGACATAATTTTGGATGTAGAATCAATTGGAAAATAAATAGGAAGTTAGAAATACAACAATGAGCTTTCAAAGATAAACTATAACAAGGGTTAGTATTCTGCAATACACCCAATTGCAAGCCTCCATTTAAACACTGAAACCAACAAGAAAAACTCACTTCAAGGGGTAAGCCAACAATCTTTGTCCTATTGTCACAAAACTATGCTCCTGATTGGACATAAACCACGCAAGAGATGAAACACTGCAAGAAACATAAGGTACATCAAGATAAACGTAAAACATTCATAGATTACAGTTTATATCAGAAATGATATCAAGTAATTTGAAATTGTTACAACAGATCATACCTGCCAGTAAATATATACTCTCGGAGTCCAAGTATTGTTGGCATTCTTGGACCATCAGGTTTTTTGAGAAATTCCTGCAGCAAATTCCTCATTTTGAAAGCTTCTTCCATATAGTTATCCTGTTACATGCATATTTTAGCAACCTGAATTTCTTTTTCAAAAGCTATTGTTCCCCTCTTTTATATATACATAAATAATGCAAAAGACCTGATTCATATCAATTGTTTGCAAGCCTTCCCCACGTGTGAAAATGATGGCATGGTTTTGATTTTCTGGCTTCCCCTCACCCAATATTGCTGGTCCAGGAAGCTTTATCCTGTAAATTACCTACACCGACATAACCAATCAACAAATTGAAAAGCATTGCTACTGTAAAGAATATATCATATGGCTTGACATGTTTGAGAAGAATCTATCCGTCTAGAATTTTTTAGATTATTTTACACAATAACAATTACAAAAATACAGGAAAAATCATTTTGCTATTTCTCCCCTTGCAACGAGAAAGATACCAGTGGATGTGTCAGATGCTTGTTGTATGAATTTTCACTTATCTTTCAGAGCTTTCAAAAGTAGGCTTTACAATACAATACTGTGCAGGATTTTCATCAATTTCAATACGTTGACTTTAGTTATCATAAGTTCACAAATGGTCTACGAATAGTACCTGGTCTAAACTCTGAACTGTTTCAGATGAATCCTTTGCTTTTGTCGGTAATGCAGCTTTCACTAGAGCTGAATAATAAACCTTATCTGTTTTTCGGGACGAATCTTTGGTATGCTCTTCAACCTCATCAATGTAAGCAACTCGAAGAGATGGGTACCTGCAATTGGAACATTAGCACTGAATGTTTGCATAAGCTATAACAAGTGAGGAGGTGGGTTTGAGAGACATACTTAATCATAAGCTTTAAAATTTCTTTTGCCCTGGGATCACCAGATCGCTTATGAATACTATATTGTTGACATGAAACTACATATGTGAACTTCATGTCAGCTAATGATTGACACTGTGTCCACAGTGACCGCTCACTGGTTGAACTTTCCCTGCTCTCTAGTTCTGCAGCCTTGTAACCTTTCATTAATTCTGTGAAGTGAAATGGCAACATTAAGCTCAGCTTATAATACATAAAGTAATGATATCTTCCTCTTTCAATGAATCCTTTGCAGTGTGTACCTTCATCCTTGGCCATGTCGAGAAAAGCCTGTAGCTCCAAGGCTTGTCGTATATACATCATTCCTCGGACTGCACTTGGCAAGAATAAAGTGAAAAGGCTTAGAGGAAATTCATAATTCTAAAAGACAAAATATAACCTTAAATTTTGTGCATCTGAAATGCCAAAATGTTGGAGGGACAGGAAGTAATTCGTACCAGTTTTAGTCAATGTCTGTCCTCTGTATGATGCCCACAAACGAAGATCTTCTTCATGCTCTACTCTGAGTTTTTCTTCACTTTTATAATCAAAACGCTGAACAAAGTTTTTCCATTCATCTGCAGTAAATCATGATCAGGAGCAAAACTAAACTACAGAATTGTACAAACCGTGGTATGAAAGGAAAAAAGGTACATCATTAGCAAGGATGGACCAAGCTCTAGGTAATGGAGTTATGTTCCCTCTAACTTCTAAATATTTTTCAATTATTGTGGTAGTATTTGGTCATTGTTCCCATATATTTCAAACTGACTTCATAAAATGGTGATGAACGAGTATATTTTAAGAAAACTTGAAGACTACCCATGTCTTTTGTTACTAATTATTAGAATTACTTAATCAAATGTTTATACGCAGACTTAGATTTTACGATTTTATGTTAAGTGGCTTTAAGTCAAGTTGAGCAAGTGTTTGAGGATTAAGTCCATGACATTAATCTTCTTATTAAAACTTAGTTAAGTAGTATTCGGTTTCAGTACTTGTAGAAAATGAACTTTAAGCTTAATTTAATTTTACAAAATCGACTTAATAAAGTAAGGCCTACATCCACCTATAATTTGGTCATATTTCTAGACAATATAGGATCTTCAACATATACCCTCACACCAAGAACATCAAGCATGGCAAAAGCGAGGGCCTGATGATGGGCGGTACGATATATCCAATAAACCTTCCTAGGATAAGCTCTGATAAGTTTTGATAATATCTTAGGAAATGAAGTTTAAATCTATGTCAGTCTCACAAAACTAGTTTAGTAACGTGAGGTTTATATCTACTTATATATTATAATTTGATCATATTACTAGATGATGTGAGATCTCCAATACAATATAATAAACTTTATTATGTCTCAAGTCCAAAGAGCTTTAGCAATTTTGTTAACTATCTTGATACTTCAACATAAGCTTTAAGGTAAAGCAATTCTTTGACAAACATCTAAAGGAAATGGGGAAACCTGGAAATATCTTTTGCAAGTAAAAGAGGATAGACACTCCGTCTTCATTTGGCTCTTCCAGGTGATTTAAGGAGAAAAGAACAGCTTCATCAAAGTATGGTGTCAAAACACTACAAAATCAAGACATATAACGCCATTAATATAGTTTATCTAGAGATTATATCTAGGACATATTTATACCACTTCAAAAGGCTCCTTAATCGTTATTATATATGTCACAATCATACAGAACTCATATAAGTCACTATTATAGATTTGTTATCCTTTCGAAAAAAGCTTAAGATGTGGAGCGAAATTTACTCAATAAGAAATAATAAAATGAATGTTTTAAGATGCTTTATAAGTTGAGTATGAAATGAGCTTACGAGAAGGACATCATGTTCCGAACTTTGGGAGCAGGTGGCATATCCATAAACAATGAATTTGAGAAGAAAGTTATACGCCTCCGAGCATCTAAGTTCGATGGAACATCCATAGCAGACTCCTTGACAGTAAGCAGTAAGTGAAGCCTTTTAATCTGTAAAAACCAACAAGACCATAAAATTAACAAAACACAGAAACAGAACTACACAAACATCTGAAATTTGGGAAAATGAGGTTGAGAACAAACATATAATTTTTATTTCACTTAATAATAACATTTATTATTCTGAAACTTACTTTCTCTATCCAAGCGCCAATATCTGTTTCAACAGGAAATTGAAGTTTACCAAAAAACGTATATTGTTGATCAAGGGGTGTAAACCTTTCATCTTTCCCATATGACCCACCATGGCTTGAATCTAGCAAACTGCAAGAGAATAATATTTCATCCAAAATGATCACAAAACTTATGAAATAAGGGAAACAGAAAATTTCCAATGACTTACCCCTCAATGTCTCCTTCCATTATGTCTCTGGTCACAATCTCTAGCATGTCAAGCAAGAGTATCACAATCGAGTCCTTGTCCTCCTCTTTGTTTTCCAACTGAATAAATAACAACAAAATTTGATTAAAGATCACTCTTGATCAAGGAGAAAACGTAACATTACTAGTTTCAAAATAATTACCAAACGTTCAATCAGTTCAACAAATCGAGCATACAGATTTGGGACAGCACTCAGATTCAGTTCATTCAGCAGAGCTTTGTTTTCTATGTGCTCATCAACTCTTTGAAAAATATTTTGTATAACCCTGCATTTGTGAAACCATATACCATGTCAGTGTATCAAACTTTGTCAATCTTCGCTTTTCGTGCATACTTCAGATTATGAAACTTACAATTTCTCACGATCTCCAAGAACCAAGAAGTTAATAATGCTTTTAAAAGAAGCATAGCATTCCTCAACAGCAGATTTCATGTACTTGTCTCTTGACATTCTTTTTTCCAGTTCTTGCCCTTTTCCAAAACTGTCTTTGGCCATGGACACCGCTATAGGGATCTGTGCAACAAATACAGAATTTTAAATTAAAAAGGATCTAGATTATTATCTCATAACCACACAAAGTAATTGAACACAAGTATACGAACCTTGCTAGCAAGTAAGAAAGGTGGCCATTGGATGAGGTTTAAAGAACGATCGGCCGAATATGGTACGAGCATGAGGTCCATCTCCCTGGCATTTCATTTTAGTCAGACTTATTTGAAACAAAAAATAAAGGCGTCACTTGAAAACATGAAAATCTCAATATGGTGATAATTCAAGCTTCATCAAAAAGCAAAGAAGCTAGATATAGAGAAAATGTTCAGTCAAAGCACTACCTGTTCTCAATTAGGTCCTCCTCCCTCAGACTAGTGATTATTTTGTTCCATAACTGTGCAAAACGTGCAGATTCCTTCTCTTTATTAGAAGATACCTGAAAACAACGGGTTATATAAGAATCAAATTGATATTGATAAAAGAAGACTACATTGATAAAATAAATCCAAGACAGGTAGATTGAGAATGATATCTATAAAAATTAAAAATTCAACTCGTTAGTGCCATATTTGACAAAGAAACACCCTTAAAAATAATCCATAATTGAAACCCAAAAGGTATGATTAAAGCTACAAGCCAGTCTCGTAAAAGGTGTGCCCTGAAAAATTTATCTTGTTAAATTCTAGAACCAAACCAAATGGATATACAGAGGTCACTTTTACACTACTAAACCTCAATAATAGATAGATTTATTTTAGGAATACATGTTCTCCAAAGCTCCCTCCCAAAGCTATTTACTTGCAGGTTCCTCAGAAGTATGTTTTAAATCTTATTATCTAAGCTTGCTGATTAATGATGAGTATTCAGATAAAAACTATTCATATAATGTGGAAAAGTTTCAAAACCTGTTCAAACTCGCGATAAAAGCGGGCCTTGAGGCCCTTCTTTTTTTTTGTCTCAGTCTGTTCTGAGGGAATCAAGCAACCATTAAAAGCACCCGGAATTGAATCAAAACGAGACCTAAGTAAATCCAGCGTTCGAATCTGAAATCAAAATGAAAAAATGAATTAGGTATTTCAGGATCCATAAATCCACAGTTTGTAGCACAAAAAACATGCATGACTTTTCTTTACAGTGATTTGTACAGCAAAAATAACACAAGCAAAAATAAGGAATCAATCCAAATTTGAACATTAAATCCTGGATCATTTCATAACTTTCAATGACTTTTTTACTTTGTTAAGATCCAATTGCAAGATATGGAACTTGAGTCGAACATTAGAAGTATGGTATTCTAGCATGAGGTTTATAAGGTATTGGACTCTCTAATTATAGTGGATAGCTTTGGTGGTGTGGTCCTCCCAAGGTTCTTATCATTGTCAGAGGTTTTTTCTTATCAATCAGTTGCGAATGAGCAGTGCACGTAGTGATGTCACCTTAGAGATGTTTGCTCAGGACTAGTTGTAAGACTAGTGCACACAGCCAACATGAGTGGCTGTTAGTTCCTAGGCTGTGGTGGGATATTAGTATCCAATTGTAATGTACGGGACTTGAGTCCCACATTGGAAGTATGATGTTTATAGGGCTCTCCTACTATAATGACTGGCATTTGTGGTGTGGTCCTTATGATACTTTATTACATTTCTAACTTAGGCTTTATCAATTAAAGTAAGTTATTCAAACAGCTTGCAGCAATTGGCTGCTCATTAGGCCTCAACATTGTAAGTCAGCAGTCAAGCCAGAATTATCATCATCAAGGAGGGGCAAGATCCAAATGAAATTGGAAACCTTAGAGTGTTAATAAAAGTGAGAGGTGTGTGATATCGGCATAAATCTTTCCAGCGCATAGCAAATTTCAAGTCTAATTGCAAATTTACACATTCCATGAATCACATACAAC
>Ga0099824_1007998_pt1:0-12500 | contig 13713 bp, 6 predicted proteins | sample SiratrowhiteBW_FD_76837 | JGI IMG/M metagenome (GOLD analysis project Ga0099824, IMG submission 76837) | Root nodule microbial communities of legume samples collected from California, USA - Siratro white BW | ecosystem: Host-associated > Plants > Roots > Nodule | place: USA: California... | reverse complement strand
ATATATATATATATATATAACAATGAAAGAGAAAACAAGCTTAACGAAAGATGCCACTTCATTAAATTATATACTATACATAAAATATATAAAATTAAAATTAGTATAAATATTAAAATTTAACATAAGATATCAATAAAAGTTATAGAGATACAGAGACAATAACGTCTATGCTTGCTCTAGTTTTATGTAAAAAAATGTAAACCTTATTCTGTGAACTCTAATGGGTATACTTCTTTTGAAAAACTAAAGTAGATAATAACAACTGATAAGAAAAATTATGTTTGATATATACTACTATTTATAGTAGCAAAAACAATGGTAATTATAGCAATTGTGTAGGTTTTTTTAAAGGAAAGAATGTAAAGTTATATAGTATTTATGATCTAAATAATATAAATATATCATAATTATATTATATATCTTTTTAACTTTTTTTGTAAAAGAATTGTGTTGTCATGTTTATATATATTTTTTATAAAAAAATGACAATTATATCTTATACTCGTTTAAAAAAAAAAAAACAAAAATTATAAATTTATTCATCTCCTTCTCTTTCTGCCGAGAAGGAAAAGATTCAAAAGAGAATTGGGAAATGCGATACATACAAATTTTGATTATTTTTTCATATAAATCCATTTAAAAAATCCAGTAAATTATTTATTATAATAGTTGAGAAACTGTTAGAAAACTACTAAAAAATCAATTTTCATGAAGTCAGTTTTTTTATATATTATTAAAACAATATTATTAATATTGAAAAATTAATCAGAGTTTATTTTATAGGAGGGGAATTCTCAATTATAAATACATTGTTAGACGTTGGAAACTCAACTAGAATTCAATTTTGAGAAATCGAATTCCCTTAAACCTTAGACCTTATCCAATATTCGATGTTCACGAAATTGAATTTAAGTGGTTTTTTTAATTTTTAAAAATTAATAAAAGAAAGGATAAAAAAATTAAAAGAAATTCAGAAAATCAAAATAGAATTGGCTTTTAAAAATCAAATTTCAATCAATTTTCCAGTATTAATAACATTGTTTTACAACCTGAATAATAAAGTTCATTATCATAAATAATGTTTCACATATTTATTTATGAAATTTCTTTTTGATTGGTTTATTGAGGGAAAAAAATCTACAAATTTCACATGTGAAGTATTTATCTCAATCTCATCATTGTTCGCTGTAGTAGATAAGGTCGGAATATAACTAATTAATGATGTCAAATCAATAAATGTCGCCTTTATTATTTTCGGTCTAGAAATAGTTATGTTTAGATTTAAATCCAGCTTTTGATTTTGTTTAAAGAATTTTGAAAAATCGATAACAAATTAACAATATTTTTCAAATATATTTATTTTTCATTTAACCTTTCCTTTATTAATTATAAAGAAAAGAAATAGAATCATACTCATAACTAGCTGTTGCGGTACGCAATAATGTCACTTGAATGCATAAATCTGGCTAGTTACATTTAATTTGGAGAATTTAGTTTGACTAATTCATTACAATATTTTTTTATTATATTATCTCCATTTATAATTTCTTCAATCAATCTTTCCAAATTTTTATAAAAATTCTAGAATTCATAAATAAAAATCTTACCTTACTAAACAAATGGAAAGATTAATAAAGATATATTGCTATATATGTACACATTAATTTAGTTATTACAAACGTGTAAAAGTTTGATTTTAAACTCTCTATTCAATACCTCTTAAATATATGACGTGGCAACATTAGGTCATGTGGATTGAAAATAATGTGTTAATATGTTAGCTACATCACTTAACCTTAGACAGAGAAAGAGCAAACAAGTTAACTTCTTAGAAACAAAATGGTACATTTTAAACTTTCAAGACTTAAAAGTGAATATTTTCTGTTGAGATTAAGAAAATGTTTAATTTAATTTTACAAATAAAAAAATAACGGTAATCATTATCTTTCTATTAAAATAATAAATGAACGTTTAGGTAATAAATAAAAGAAATAAAAAAAATATAAAGTTATAAATAATTTTAACACAAACAAGAAGATTTTTTATTTTTTAATTTGAGTAACAACTTATGTCTCTCATGACATTTACATTTCCTACGAGAATATATTTATCGGTAGGTAAATAAACACTATATTGATCATCAACTTGAATTTAAAATGATAATTAATTATTTTAATTTAATTAAGAATATTGTAATTTTAATTAAAGTAAGATATTATTATATGCTTTAAAAATAAATTATTTTGAATTTTTTTTTCTTATTTCAACTGTCAGTCCTTTTAGAATTGTTCCATCGTCAAATAATTCATCGTCAGTGCTGTGTTTGGTTATATTATATTATATATATATATATATATATATATATATCACAATACACAGTTAAAGATTTATAATAATTTTTTTATATAATTAATGAAATCCAAAAGTAATTAGAAATATAGCTCCAAACAACCCAACACTTCGTAATGTTTTTCTCTTTATTTATACCATAAACTCTTTTATACACTATGCATCAGGACCAATTTGATCCTCTTTTACTTTTCAATAACAAGGAAAAAATTCTTAGAGAAATAAAGACATTTTTTTCTTGCAATAAATATGGAAATGTTTAAGTCAGATATAAAATTTTGAATAAAGCAAGAGCACATTAGTTTAGATTTATTGAGGATAACATGTGCGTCGAAGAACTACACTAGTACAGATTTTCCAATTTTGTTGCTACGTGTATAAAATAAAGCAAATAAATATTTATATGTAAACGAATCTCAATATCATAAGAATTAGTCTCTAATTTTCGATTAAAAGATACCTTGATTTTATTCAAAAACTAAATCACTAATATATAGCGTGGTCGACATCATGCAAGAAAAATGTTATATGCTAATGGTTAGGTTTTGAGTTTCTATTAGTATTAGTATAACTTTTATATAACAAAAATTAAACTCAATATAAATATTAATCATTATTTTAAGCATATATCATATACATTATCTAGTAAAAAATGTTATTACAATGTGCAAAGAAATTATCACTGTTAACATATACATCATATTATTATGATAAAATTAGTAGCATTGGATGTGTAATATATATATATATATATTCATTAACACATTACAAACTTTTAAAATGTACTGCATCATAAACCCAACAGCACAACACATTTTCATTTAAGGAAAAGCACTAGCTAGGAAGTAGTACATTGTTGCATTAGAGAGGAAACTGTGTTCAGTTCTCCATCCTCATGATCTATAAGAAAAAGCAGAAAGCACAGAGAAAATAGATAAACTATAGCTTAATTATTTCAGCATATATATCTATAGAAGCAGCAAATGCAGAAAGGGATATTGGTAGCCATGACTAAGCATGGTTGTTGTTGGTGTTGTTGATGTGGTTATCCATGAGACCATTCAGCACTGAAGTGAATGACATGTTGGTGGTGCTATAACCACCGTCCAGAACAAGGTTAACGCCACTCACCGACTTGGCCTCGTCGCTGCACAAATATAGGGCAGCTTTGGCTATGTCTTCAGCTTCAAGAACCGTCCCTTTCAACACCGCAACCTTGCACAGCGCTTCCTGCGTCTCCTTCTTGTTCATCTTCAACGCCTTGTTCAGCATCGGAGTCGGAACGCCACCTGGACAAACGCAATTCACTCTGATCCCATGCTGCCCCAGTTCCACGCACAGGTTCTTCATCAGCCCCACCACCGCGTGCTTCGAAACGGCGTAAGCATGCGTCGTTTCGCCTCCCAGAATTGAAGCAACGCTCGAAGTGAAGAGAATCACCCCTCTCTTCGCTGGAACCATGAACCTCGCCGCATGCTTGGACCCCAAGAAAGCTCCGTACACATTAACCTCGAGAACTCGCTTGAATTGTTCCTCATCGGATGTTACTATGGATCTGTTTGAGTCTCCCGAGATGCCGGCATTGTTGTACATTATGTCGAGTTTTCCGTATTTGGTTATGGCGAATTCGACAACGTTTTTTATGTCTGAGTCGCTGGTTACGTCGCAGTGAAGATAGTGAACGGGGGTGTTTGTGCTGAAGGTTTTGCAGAGGGAGAGGCCTAACTCTTCTTGCACGTCTGCGATGATCACTTTGGCACCGTGTTGGAGGAATAGTTTGACGGTGGCAGCTCCAATTCCGCTAGCTCCTCCGGTGATTATCGCCACTTTTCCTTCAAGCCTACAAGGTTCGTTAGCAGTTTCAGATTTTCATTAGGAAGAACACAGAACTCATTTTCTCTTTATTTTCTTTTCAAAAACCATTTCTGTGGAGGTTATGTCAAGAGTTTACGTGAGTCTCAAATCAATAAATTATTACCTTTTGAGGGTAGCGAATTTTCATAAAATTATGTATAAAACGGAGTCCAATTTTTCGATGACAATTAATTATGACGTACTGTGGATGGATCTTTGCCCATAGCATGTTAAGAAAAACTCAAATATTTTCTTTATGTATTCTTGAAAATAACCGTTTTAAGAAGAATAAACAATTTGAGATGAGTTCAAGATACGGAACATTTTTTAAAGATTGGAAATAGTTTCTGAAAACAAAGAAACAAGGCTTTAATATGAGTAATTACCTTTTGGGAAGTGAAGCCATGGAGAGGGACTTGATGATATACGAGGAAGAATGGGAGAGGAATGAAAAGGTTGAATATGAATGGTAATATTGGTAGTGTGTGGAGACTTTATAAAGGGTTAGCGACCAAATGGCGGAGGAGTTAGATAAATGAAGACCACCGGCCAACATCATCAAACAACTACTTTCATTCAATGCTGTCAAGTGACAAGTGAGAACAGCATCATAAGATAACCATCGGGTTTTAAAGTAAAAATTATGCGCATTTAATCATAATATATTCAGAGGGTACAGATGTTTTTGTACTATATATTTATGAATTATAATGTATAGTAAGCATTACACTTTTTATAAGAATTACTTCAATTTAAAAATTATATTTAAGATAATTTTAATACTTGTTGGCATTAGTTTTCATTCTAACGATTTATCTATAATTGATAATTTTTAAGAAGGTAGAAACTATAGTACATCAAGATATCTCGAATATAAGTTATTGGTTTGCATTTAGTTCCTTACTATTGATTAAACTCTTTCTTCTTCTTTCTTTGGATTCTTATTAAGAGGAGGTGGTGTGAATTAAAACTTTGAGAGTTGTACATTTTGGACTTTAGGAAGTATACAAAACTAGTTTTCCTAGCAGACATCCTACCTCGATGTGTGAGTTAAATAAGTACATATATTACCGTTTATTTTGAATTAGATAGGTGAAATATATGGGTGTTGAAGCAATATGGCTGTTAGGATTATAAACACTTATGTATAAGTTATATGGAGATGTTATTTATATTGGAATGCTACTATATTTAAAAAGGAATCCGTATCATTGTGGATGTTGTAGATAATTAAAATAAGGTATAAATTGGCAGTGTTAGTATAGCCAGTATAGGAAAACATAGAATCTATGTTTATGGGTGTATATCGCTTGATCAGTAGATTCTCATTCAAATAACACTCATACAATAAGTAATAACTACATACATGATTTATATGTCAGATGCTCGTATAATAAAGTATATAATTTAATTTATGACTTAAGAGATGTTGGAAATCTCACATCAGTTAAAGAGAAGATCAAATTATAATATATATAAGGAATGTAAATCTCACCTTATTAATTCAATTTTATAAAGTTAAGTTAGATTTAAATTCCATTTTTTTTAAGATCATAATGGTCTATTCTAACAAGATTAGTTAGACTTATCGGGCTACTTGCTACCAGACTTCCTCTATTTCCATGCTTAATGTACTCGATGTAAGATATATTGAAGATCCCACATCGACAAGAGATATCACCAAATTTTAATATATAAATAGAGTATAAGCTTCATCTTATAAACTGGTTTTGTGAAATTAAATTAGACTTAAATTTCACTCTCTTAAGATGGTATAAGAGCTTATCAAGAACATATCCTAGCGAGATTAGTTTGGTTTATCGTGTCACCCACTACTGGGTATCTTTCTATTTTCATGCTCAATGTCATCAGTTTGAGAAAGTGTGTTAAAGATCCCACATTAACTAAAAATATAGCTAACTTATTATATATAGGTAGGTGCAAACCTTACCTTACTAGTCTATTTTGTGAGGTTAAATTACAAATTATCCTAACTCTTAATATGATATCAAAGTTTATCAATGGCTTATCATAATGAGATTGGTTTGTTTGTCGTGTCACCTACTATCGAGTCTCCTTTATTCCCACGCTCAATGTCCTTAGTGTTAGGGTACATCAACTAAAATAAGACTAAATTACAGTTTGTAAGTGAGTTCAAACCTCATTTTATCAAGCTGATTTTGTAAGGTTAAGTTAGACTTAAATTTTACTATCTTAAGAAGACTTGAAAAAGAGAGATTATTACACTCAATGCTCAAGGGACAAAGTGGTCATTAAAGTGTTAATGTAACACTTGAGCAAAAGAAAGGATGATGGTAACTCATGTGATGAAAGGGCGTTATAGCAAGAGAAAGGTCACATGAATTTTATGTCATCTGGATTTGGTGTTGCTTAAGCTATGTAAGGTTGCTTAAGCAAGGAAATTTTCCTTTGCTAGAGGAAGTAAGGTCGCTCAAGTGAGATGAGGTCGTTCAAATGATGTGCATGTGTTCATGTTTGTGTGCTTGTGCGTGTGCATGTTTGTCTTTCTGTGTGTGTTCATGGTTGTGTTTTTGTGAGTGTATCTGTGTCTATGTGATGATGACAACGAAAATGATGATAATAAGATACATGTTATATATGTGATTGTATGATATACATATATGTTGATATTTGTATGGTAGTATTTTAGCCTAACGGTTATTCATGTTGATACCTGTAGTGGTATTATAGTCCTTTTATGGGTGTATGATGAGATACTTAAGAAAATATTATGACCTTAATGATTTTACTATAAAACGCAAAAGCTTATTATAGAAAAGAGATATCCTGACTTCATTGATGGTCTAGATTATGTAAATTGAAACATCAAATGATGAGAAGTCAAAGAATATATATGTATCAATTTGTTAACAAGTAGGTGTAACGAAACACCTTGATACAAGAAGATGAAGATGATTTTCAATGTGTTTCTAATAAATCAAACATTAGTCTTTAGTTAAACAAAGATGTTAAGTGTGTCAAATTAATTTGAATAATTAAGATACAATCAATGTTATAGTCTTAGATGAAAGTGAAATTCTATGTGTAATTTGTTGTAGTATTTTCTAAAGTAAAAATAGCTTGTGTGATTGTTAGTTTTTCCTTTTATACGTGATGAAACTATGTTATTAGTGAAAATGAATTTATCAAATTAGATATATGATTTGACGAAAATCATAGGAAAGTAATAAGGCATTTTCCTTTTCTACAAATAGACTATTTGCAATATGAAGACAAAAATATTATACTGCCCTCTTCATTTCAATATTTATTTTTCTTTATAAAACACGAGGCTTCTTTTATGTTTCATTTAAACCTAATTAAGATATAACGTGTGTTGTATATAATGAATCCTATCATATATTCATGTTAGTAATAATATGATTACACTGCCGGGACACATAATAATGAATTTCATGAGCCATATATTTTAAAATAAAATTATATTGATTATTTTAATATTAAAACCAATTTGAATGTCAACATCTTGGGCTTAAAATTTACAAAGAAAGGTATGATTCATTACATCTTGTTTTTAAATTGAAAGTAAAGTTTATGTTATAAAAGCATTTATTTGTTCTTCATTTGCATATTTGTAACTTCATTTATGCATCACGGATTCGGTTATTTTATATATATGGAGCGAAGAGAAATAGAAAGGAAAATAAAAAGAATAAAAAGAGAAGATGCTTTGTTTTAATAAGTTCGTACTATAACTTTTGTTAATCTATCAGTAAATTAAAGTGACAACAATACTAAAGAATAATTTAAAAAGTTTAATATTTATATACTAATAAGTGTACAAAACTTATACAACGAAGTGTGAACTAATTAGTAATTAATAATTTTATGCATTAATTTTAATGTTGAATCCTGTCGAAATTTAGGTGAAGTCTCAATTATCGTGCTTTGAACTTATAAGCACTAATCATGCCGTACAATGTTGAATAATTGACCACATACTTAGTATTAACATCTAGTTACTAGTATATATATCTTACAAAATCAATAAAAAAAACTTTACAAATACTAAAATAAAAACTCACTCGTTCTCAATAAAACTAAAAACATATTTAAATCAAACAAAATTAAATAGTGTACTATAATTAATGGACGGCATTTAGTTGCACCATTATAATATATGTTTTCTCGTGCAATAATTAAGGCGGACACTTTCTTTTGACGAAATTAATAACAGGATATTTATCAGAATATTGGTAAAATTAATGCAATTTAATATGTAACAATTTAGTGTATGTGTTTTCTTACTTATAATTAAGAATAATGGCATTATATATATATTATCAAAATAAAATATTTATTATTGTTAAACACAGGCACAACTAATAGCTATGTTGCTATATACAATAATTTCTATTCATAAAACAATTGATCAAGTGTTCTTACTGCTCCTATTTAGTTTTTTGAGTTTATATTGTAAGAATTCGGTATTTTTGTTCTTATCACTTGAGCAGTGCGAATTGTGAATTGTTCCTTTCATTGCGATTTGTGTCACCTAATTGGCAACATTTGCTTGGAAATGAACAACGAGGAGGGACTAAATTCCAAGTAAAATTGACTTCAATCGTTTTGGCCTTTTCAATTTTGAAAATTTGTCATAAAGATTATTTACAGGAAACAATACTCGCATTATCAAATAATAATACTCCACGTAAGAACTTCGCAACTGTAATGAAACAAACACCTTTATGAATGAATTGTCGGTGGAATGATTTTTTGAAGAGTATAAAACAAGAAGTCAAAAAGAAAAATGTGCAAGAATAAATGTTTTCATTTGAAATTTGGATAATGAACTTGAGTACTGTTATGTTGGAGGAGCTCTAAGTTGATTTTGACTCGTTGATAGGAAATTTTGGATCTTAATTATAATTAAATGGAGATCTGTTAAGAAAGGGATTGAGACAGAAGGGTAATTCCTATTACCATTTCTAATAAATTAGAACTTCATGTGTCATTTGATCAGTTCTGCATTCTTGTTGGGACTTGACCTAAGAAATTGTCTACTTTGATTCAAGGTTGTGAAAGATAAAGTGACATTACCAAGGACAAAGGAACTGCTCTCTTAAAGCCCATTAAATTTATCGTCTCCTTTCATCTACTTTCTTTCATTTTTTAAGGCTCCAACACGAGACTGTATTTAAAGAGAAACAATGCATTATTAGGTAAACGAGGATGGAGGTTGAGGGTTGAGAATGATAGGTTGCGAAACAACGTTTTGATGTCTAGATATGATTAGGTGCTTAAAAAGGAGTCTTTTTGAGAAACAGGGGTTCAAGTCAGTGGAAATTTTTTAGTTGAAATAAAGGCAGTGAGGGATTTGAGAAGACTTACAGAAAAAGGAGTGGTGATGGATAAGAGAAGAAACTATATCATAGACTGATACTTAAATTGATGATATTATGTTCCCTAGGTTGGGTAATTGATTTTGCCTCAAACAGTAATGAAAAAATGGGTCTCCTTGGAAAAATGGAAGTTGGTGTTGGGTTTGGAATTGGAAAGGAAGTTTTCTGAATGAGAAGTGCAAAAGCTAATCACATGTTTGACATTATTGCTTACATATTTTTTTGTTAAGAAAAGTAAAAATGACAGGAACATAATATAGAAGAAACATGGAATCAGTGGTGGGTGATATGGTTCGCACTCGTTTGGGAAATTCGGTTGGATATTAATTGTCGTTCTTCTTAAAGAGAAATGATATAGAGGAGCACATGGAATTGGTGAAATTAAGGTTGAAGAAAAAAATATCAATTATTTAAAGTGCATACAATGCAGCAAACTATTTATTTTGCAGAATGTATGATTCAGCAGCTGAAATACATCACGCACTATTATGAGCTCTTATTACTTACTCTTGCTGCTTCATAAATTAAGATTGGGAGTACTGAAACATGTTAAAGGAAGGATTAACAATGCTGAATCCTCCATCTATGAGCAAATTATGGCCACTAATGTACCTTGAGTCATCACTAGCAAAATAGAGTGCAGCATTAGCCACATCATCAGCTTTGAGGGTGACACCCTTGAGATTAGCGAGCGAGTTCATGATAGTCTCAAGCTGCTCATCATTCGCTCCAACGAATTTGGTGGCCAAGGGAGTGGCAAGAGCGTAAGGTGACAAACAATTAACCCTAATTCCGAACTGTCCAAGCTCAACCGCTGCATTTTTAGTTAGACCAACCACCGCGTGCTTAGCACAACAATATGCATGAGAGGCCGCACCACCAACGTAAGAGCTTATGCTCGCCGTTGAGATAATGCTCCCACTACGTGCTGGGATCATCGCCTGTGCTGCATGCTTCATCCCAAGGAAAACACCTGTCACCTTCAAACCACACATCAGATACAACAATACAACAAAATATATATAATTAATAACGTTAATTGTAATTAATGAAATAAATAATTAATATACCTGTGACATTGACGCTGAGTACGCGCTCGAAATCTGCCTTATCGTTATCAATGATTCGATGCTTGTTGGGATCAGCTATGCCGGCGTTGTTGAACATGATGTCTAGCTTGCCATAAGTTTCCACTGCTCTCTGGACAGCATTTTTGACCTGATTCTCATCAGTGACATCGCAGTGGACATAACAACACGTTGATGGCCCTATGGACTCAGCCACGGAATGCCCCAATTCGTCTTGGATGTCGGCGATCACTACTTTGGCTCCGTGCTGGGCGAACACTTCTGCGGTGCGTTTCCCAATTCCACTGGCTCCTCCTGTTATCAGTGCAACTTTTCCTTCCAACCTGCATAAAACTAAACGATTATATTCACACTCATATCTTCAACCATTACTTTCACCCTCGCTACGTACCTTTTGTTGGCCACTGAACTTGAGCTTGCCATCGATTGATGTGATCTAGAAAAACAAAATGAAAGGATATAACCAACAACCGGTTATATACCAGATTATATAAACAAGCTTGATGTACAGAAAATAGCAGCCATAGGAGATAGGACAAAGTTCCTGATATTTTATTATCAGATGATTAAGACTAAGGATTTATATATATTTACTGTTTTGTTTTAATCGAGGTATCAATAATTTAAACAACGAATTAATTAGTACAAGGGATTCTCAAGTTAACAGCTACTTAAATTGTATATATAGAAGTTGATATAAACAATTATTCTTCTTAGGTTTTTATCTACATAAATGCTTACAAACACATAAATGTTTTTATATACGACAAGTCAGTTCCCGCTTTGGACGGGGAATAATCAGGTTGGAATCTGAACATTATTTAACCTTTTTTTTATCAGCAACATATGTACGGAAATGAAGATTTTTATTTTTTTAAAATTAAAAATGTTTGTAGAAACTTATTACTTATATTATATATAAGGTACTTTATTCAATAAGGTTAGAATACTATATGTCTAATTAATATTTTAATTTTAATTTTAATAAATAACTGCTCGTATATTAATATTTTATTTTACATTTCTTAATTCGATTATTAGTATTATGTTATAATTACTTAAAGAAAAATTCTTTATATATTTCTAAACTAAAAGAACGTATATAAAATTGTAGTTGAAAAAAAGGAGAGATAAAAAACTGTTTGGCGAGGGGTTGCCTTCCACCTTTTGTCATAGGGCACAGGAAATGAGCCAACCCTCGAGCACTTTGTTAGCAAACACTACCTTCTTTCTTCTTTATTTGGAATTAACAAAGCAGTTAGACTTATATAGTCTTATTTTTTATTGTATATCTGCAATAAAATAAATTAATAAGTTTATGTAACTATTTTTCGTGAATGATACGAGTTCAATATCTTGTTTTTGTAATGTCCTGTTTTTTCTCAAAATAAAATAATATATTTTTTATTTAGCTTAATTAAGTTTAGAGAAAAAAATAAATACATTTTATAAAAGTAAACTAAAATAAAATAAAATATACTAGTAGAGAAGCAAAATATTATTTTTAACTGCTATTATCAATTATTGTACTGCTTTGTTACGTAATTGTGTTTTTTTTAAGCTCTTGATATCCTATTTCTCTTTCGTTTCTTCTCAAATAAATATATATATATATATATATATATATATATATATATATATATATATATATATATATATATTTTTTTTTAATAATATAAAAAAAAATTTAATATAAAATTTTTTTTTTTTAATTAGATCCTGAGATAGAAAAAAAAAATAATTGTCGTATAGTCTTCGTCTTTTATATATAATTCATATATATATATATATATATATATATATATATATATATATATATATA
>Ga0099824_1007995_pt1 | contig 13717 bp, 5 predicted proteins | sample SiratrowhiteBW_FD_76837 | JGI IMG/M metagenome (GOLD analysis project Ga0099824, IMG submission 76837) | Root nodule microbial communities of legume samples collected from California, USA - Siratro white BW | ecosystem: Host-associated > Plants > Roots > Nodule | place: USA: California... | reverse complement strand
TATTTAAAAATAAATAAATCAAAAATTAGAAAAATTAATGTATTATTACCTTTTTTTTGGCTTCAATGTGCAAAGTGCATATTACATTACATAAAAATAATTGGTTTGAAAAGAATATTTTTCAAAAAAATAATATAAAAAAAAAAAAAAAAAGTTTTTGATTTTGCACTTAAAAAAAAAAAAAACACTGGAAGTTTTTTATAAAAATATTAATTTATATTAATCTTTTATAATTTAAATTGACGTTACAATTTTTGTAATTAAATTTTTAATAATTATTTATATATGAAATATTAATTTTAAAATATTTTTAAATAAAGAAATAAAATAGTATGTCACTTATTAGGGTTTAAATGAAATTGTATTTCTGACATGAGATTTTAACTTCACTGAGATAGAAAAAGAAAACAAATACTATAAGCTGCTGATAGTATAAACAATTTTATACTATTATGAAATCAGAATCATCGTATATAATTTTTATAATAATTATCTTAAAAATTCTTTTCATTGTACATTACAAACACTTACACATACAAGAATCATACTTCTGCATCTCACAAAGAGGTGGTTGGTTTAGCTCGTGCACTTACAAAAGAAAAACAATATTACGATCATGCAGAAACAATCATAAAGATTAATTACCACAACACATACATACAAAACACAACTATTTTCAGTTGAAAATGAATTACAAAACACAACTATTTTCAGTTGAAAATGAATTGCTGATGTACCTTCAGCTTTTTGAGCCAGCTATTCACTTTCTGAAGGCGACACTTCTTGTTCTCTAATCTATTTATGTGTTCCTTTAAGAAAAAAAATTATAAAGAAGAAACAAGAGTGATCTAAATTTCTGTGACCGCATGTACACAGCATGAAAAAAGTTGATGAGACATTGAACTAACCTGCTTCTTTGCCCTTGATCTTGCTGCAGATTCCCTGTTCTTAGCCATCCTCTTTTGTCTTCTCTCAACAGCCTTTTCCAGGGTCTCATTTGAGTACTTTCCCTTCGTAAAAGGAGGGCTCTTAGAATCTGAATAGGGAGGTGACATTGGAATTCCCACTGAATTTTCTGAATAACTAAGTTGGCTTTCGTAGAATGCCTTAGAAACATTGAAATCTTGAGAATTTCTAATTATCTTTGGCTGGTGGGTGTTAATGGAAGGAATTTGCAACCAATGTTGTTGATGGATTGAATCAATTATCATCGGGGCCGGAGTTTGAACGTTAACATTCTGATCAGTTACATTATTATCTATTAAATGTAAATGATCCAATTCCCCTAAAGTTGATTGTTTCAAGAGGGTTTCTACAGACCTGTTCATATGTTCTTGGTCAACAATTCCCCTCCAAGCCTCACTGATGACATTGGTTTTTGTGCAATGCATACCATTGCTCAAGTTCCCAATATGCAATGAATGAGGATCAGATGAAGGGTCTTGCACAAGTTGTCCACTTTCAGCTGAGATAACACTTTTGTGAAACTCATCAAAGGACATACCATGGACAGGCTTCCCTGTGTTTCCCAACTGGCTCTGAACCTCATCAAAGGAGAGGTTATATAAAGAGTTTTGTCTAGCCATAGGTGGGTAATGTGGACCCTGGGCTCTATTAGGAGAAAAACCCATGATCCTTCTAGCCATTCAGCTATAGTTCTGCCAGAAAAAAATTATAAAACAAAAGTTTTGAAAAAGAAAAATGATTAGGGTTTTGCTAATAGGGGGAGGTAACTTGAAGAAAGTGAAGAAAACAATGTTTTTACTACAAAAAGTACATAATAGGGTTTTGCTAAGGACGAGGATATTTCAATTTATAGTGTCTGGTTTAAGGAAGTAGGGTTGGAGAGATGAGATCAGCTGTTAGTACCTCAAGCGAAATCTGAGCCGCCACAAAAGATAGAAAAGTGAAACAAACCTGACGGAGATGGTGTTCTCACCTCAACCACTACTCTGATTTATTTCCTAATTTGGTGGATTTTAAGGTTGAATATAAATCGAAGATCCAACTAACCAAGAAATAACATCCATTAATAACTTTCTTTGGTTAAGCATTAGCACCTATTTTAGGTTTCTTTTTTGTCACTTTCTTTTTCTACTGACTTGACTCCTGAAAGAATAGGGTAAGACCTCAGAGTTGTTTGAACATGTTTGTGATGGTACAGTGTGAGTAAGTATCATATGTCCATTGTTCAATAACTTCCACCCCCAAATTAAAAATGTCTTTTTCACTTGGGTGAACTGTTCATTGAGTATCTTTCACTTAATCAGTTTTGTAATTATTCCTAGTGATGGTAACCCTACATGTAGGGTTCATCCTGTATATGAAATATGGAAAAATTATTATATGCTTCAAGATTTTTGTTAATTGCCGTGTTATATATATATTAATATTAACTGAATGATACACCTTAACATTTTACATTTTTAAAATTTTATTTTCAATATTTTAGTTCTAGAACATGAATTTCAATCTTTTTTAAAAAAGTTACAGAAAAAAAATTATATATGGAAAACTGTTCAGGTCAAGGGTTTAGCAAGTTGAATCTCAATATAACAATCAATTCCAAATATATATTTTTTCTCTTCAAAATTCAGAGATACTTTTAATATTTTTCTACTTGTTTTCTCAGCAATTTTTTTCTAGAGCAGCTCACTCTAACCCTTTTCAAACTAAACAGCATAGTATGTCATAAAATTATCCAAATAATGATTTATTATGACCGTGATTTAGTGTAATTTCCCTGGAAAATCGGTTAAAAATTAAATTTTTGGATAGCCAATTTTTTGAATAGGATTTTATTTATTTTGGTTTTTCCTTTTAAAATCAAGAGAATTTATAATTTCATATTTTTAGAAAATAATTATATAAAAAAATTGATTTGAAAAAAATATTTTTAAAGATAATTATATAGAAAATAATAATTAATAAAATAAATTATTCAAGGGAATAATTATTTTAAAAAATATATATATTTTAAACAATAAATATTTATAAAATTATGTAAATAAGAAAAATTTGTTAGCAAAATTAACATTTATAAATTTTGAAATAATTAATTCATGTAATTTTGGTTTGGAAATTTCATAGAAAAAACGAAAGAAAGAATTTAAAAGAAAATAGTGGAAAATGTTTTATTCAAAGAAAAATAATAATTTGTAAAAATAATATTTTACAAAGAACACTATTCCCTGTTTTCTTATCCCTATTGTTATTATAATATTATTTTAATAATTATGTGAATGATTAAAAATAAATTTTAAAATTTTATAAATAAAAAAATTGAAAATTTATTTAGAATTTGTTTAATAAGATTTATTTTTATAATTTCTAGTTTACATTTACTTAATCTGTATTTTATTTATAATAAATAGCTATTAATATTCTATTTTTAAGTCAATAAAAAATAATTAATTACTTTCCTGAATAATTTTTTTTAAATTATAATATTTTCATAATAATTATTTTTAATATAATTAGTTTTATAAATTATTAATTTTTAATATATTTATTTTTCTAACATATTATTCTTCACTATAATTACCTTTTTAAACTTTTATATTTTAAAAATTATTTCTTTTACAATTTTATTCAAATTTATTTTTAAAAATATTAATTTTTCAACATACTATTTTTAATTTAAAATTTTAATATCCTATTTCCTTCATTTTTAAATAAAAAATTGAAAACTAGTTCAAAGTTCTCTTTTTCAGGAACCGAAATTTTATGATTTATTATAGCAGTTCAGAATTGGCAATTGACCGAATAATTTTGTCGAAAAATAAATTAGAATTTTATTTATGGATAATCCAATTTTGAAGTAGTTTTAATTTTTTTTTTTTGTTTGTTTTTTCTTTTAAAATCAAGAGAATTTATAATTTTAGGTTTTAAAAAATAACTAGTTTGAAAATTATTTTTTTTAAAAAAAGATTTATTTAGAAAGCTAATTGTATAGAATATAATAATTTATAAAATTAATTATTCAAAGAAATAATTATTTACAAAACATATATTTTAATAATAATTATTTGAAAAATATGTAAATAAGAAAAATTTGTTAGTAAAATTAACATTTAAAAATTTTGAAATAATGTTTACGTGTAATTTTGGTTTGGAAAATTCCATAGAGAAAAAAGAAAGAAAGAATTTACAAGAAAATATTAGAAAGTGTTTATTCAAAGAAAAGTAATAATTTATAAAAATAATATTTTAAAAGAACACTGTTGCCTTGTTCTTTGTCCCTATTGTTTTTGTCACATTATTTTAATAGTTATGTGTATGATTAAAAATAAATTCTTAAATTGTATAAATGAAAAACAATTGAAAATAGATGTAGAATATTTTTTAATATAAGGTTTATTTTTATATTTTTTCATTTATATTTACTTAATCTATATTTTATTTATAAATAAATAGCTATTAATATTATATATTTTTAGTTCAATACAAAAAAAATAATCACATCTGTAAGTATTTAATTTTCTAGCAAATTAAATTTTCACATTTTTATTTCCCAATTAATTAGTTCTTCAGATAATTAATTTTATAATTTTTTTAAAATTATAATATTTTACAAATTAATTATTTTTACTATAATTAGTTTTCTAAATTATTATTTTTAGTATATTTATTTTTCTAAAATATTATTCTTCACTATAATTAGATTTTTAAACTTTTATATTTTAAAAGTTATACTTTACTTCAATTTTATTCAAAATAATTATTTTTAAAATATTAATTATTCAAGATAATATTCTTTAATTTAAAATTTTAAAACCATATTCTCTTTATTTTTAAATAAAAACATTAAAAACTAGTTCGGAGTTATGTTCTCCCGGACAGAATTTTTATGATTTATTATAACAGTTCAAAATTCGAACCGAATCTAAAATGTGACTGAGTGTAATTTGACGGATAATCAAATTTTGATGATTTTATTTTTCTTTTAAAATGAATAGAATCTCTAATTTTAGGTTTTTAAAAATAATTATTTTAAAAAGTAATTGTTTTAAAAAAATAACTCTTCAAAAAAGTATTTATTTAGAAACATAATTATATAGAATATAATAATTTATAAAAATAACTATTCAAAATTTATTGACCATGGGTTTAATTGAGGGTGTTTCTAGTATAAAGAGAAATTGTAAATAGTAATTGTTTAAATAAAAAGAGATTTATTTTGTTAGAATGGGTTACAAAAATATGTACTTATTGACAATGACATGATAATGACCTATTAAATTATTAAATAAAAATTAATTTTTTAAACTAGAGAACTTCAGCTGATATCGGAATATCTGATTTAATATTTATTAATTGAATAATGATAAGCTAGGTACTTAGTATCCGAATACAATTTCTTGAGAAAGAGAAGGAGATTTATGAGTCGCTTCAATAGAAAAAAAATTCTATTTAGACTGACTTAAAATTATTACTTTCAACTAACTTCTATTTAGACTGACTTAAAATTATTACTTTGAACTAAAATATTAACAAACCTAAAACCCAATTAAGGATCTACGCGGAATCACAGGCAACCCCCTCAAGTAGAGGAAGATGGTGATGCCCTTACGTTACAACAAATATTGCAAATTGTCCAAGAGTTGCAATGGAGCAATGTTGAAGCAAGACAACAAGCAAAGGAAGCTCATGTGGACCAAAATCGTCTTAGTTGAAGAATCGCGCCATTTGACAGAGGAAGCGCTAAAGGCCTATGAAGGGTTATTGAAGGTGAACGAGAAGCTGCAATGATTATGTATGATCAAATGGCCAAAAGCACCACTTATGGGCCATGCCCAATCTTCACCCAATCTGATTCGCAACCTTTTTCTTAGGTGATTATGGGAAAATAGGTACCTCCACACTACATAGTCCCCAAGATTGCGCCTTTCTTAGGATCGAGAGACCCCGAAGGCCACCTTGAGGCTTTTAAGACTCATATGCTCATTTTAGGGAGTCAGATGCATTTTGGTACAAGATGTTTGTAGGCACTTTCACAGGAACACATTGCAATGGTTCATGGAATCCATGATGGTGTCATTGATTCTTTTCAAACTTGCTCTTAGATGTTCTTAGAGCAATTTGCGGCAAACAAGGTAAATCTCTCTTGAATAACGAACCTTTTTAATGTCAAACAGTAGGAGGGTGAATCCTTGAAGGAGTACTTAAATTGATTATGTGATGTGTCAATAAGGATTCACCCTCTGAATGAGGAGATGTTCGTTGATGCCTTTGTGAAGGGACTTTGGCCAACCCATTTAGTGAGTCCCTATAGTGGAATAAGTAAGATTTTATGGTCGTGATAAGGAGCAGCGCAACCACTCATAAAAGCGGAAGAAGTCATGAAATGTGAAAGGCTGAAGAACGACACCATCAATCGAAATTCAAAGACTATCTATTAGGAAACAAATTAAAGAAGAGGATCAACAAGAAGTTAGGAGAGGAGAACAGAGGTACGTGCCCTATGTGGAGCATGAATGAAAGAACATATCTTACTCAGCTCAGGAGAAATGGGCCCCAAGAAGGAGAGAGCCTTGAAGTGCCTAACTCTTTCAGTAACTCGGAAACAAATACTTCAAGACCAAAGGATAGTGAGAAGACTACAATTCTCTCACAGTATTGGAAAAATACTCGTCCACATTCGCGATGCTTGGTGTGATTTCCATCACGCGTATGGGCACGACACTGAAGAATGCTATACCCAGTCCATCCAGTTGGCTCAATTGGCATAGGATGGCCATTTGAGAGAGTATGAAGCATATTCTCGAGAAGGCGAAACTAGGACAACTCCTAGTTAGAATAATACGAACATGAGAGACCAGTTTCCGGCAACTTCAATACCATTGTAGGAGGATTTTCCGGAGATGGGGGAGGGCGGGGGTAGGTGGGTGGGAGGGGGAGGGTGGACCAACTCAACTCGGAAGCATTACTCCAGAACAATATTGACTTTATCTAGAAAGGTGACCTCCCAACCTAGAGATCACCTTTCCGGACGCTGGTCTGACTGACATTGTCCCTCATGAAGATGATCCAATTATTTTTTCAGTATCTTAATGGAATGCAATGTCAATCGGGTACTAATCGATCAAGGTAGGTCTGCTGATGTAATGTTCCGAGATACATTTGTGTGCTTTAGATACTGCGAGATCAGCTGAAACCATTTAATGGAGAGGTTCTCGCACTATCAGGTTGAAGTCTGAGGTTATGTGGAACTGAAAATACGGAAATTTGGTGAACATTATCATTGTGATGTACATTGTAGTCAACGCCCCCTCATCATACAACTTGTTGCTGGGACAATCGTCCTTGAATGAATTGGGAGCAGTAGTATCATCAATCCACTAGAAGGTGAAATTCCCAATTGTTGAAGGAAGAATAGTAACCTTGAGAGTTGACCAAAAGATGGCTAGGAAATGCTACAAAAACAATTTGCGTAATAGAAAGGGACTTTATGTAGTAGCTGCAGCCCACGAGGTCAATACCATGGAAGCCGACTTGGAACCCACCTATAAAGAATGGAGGCCGAAGCTTGTGGGTAGGATCAAAGAAATGTTGATAGGAGAAGGACAAATTATTAAGGTAGGCGCAAAGTTGCTAGAAAATGTCGAAGCCGAGTTATTAGCTGTGATAAAAAGAAACATGATTGCATATCCTTGGTTAGCAATTGACATGCATGAGATTGATCTAGTTTTTTTGTGTCATCTCTTTGTTCTCAACCTGAACACCAAGCCATAGTATAGAAGAGGTGAAAATTAAGTGAGAGAAAAGGAAAGTCATCAAATAAGAAATTGAAAAACTCCTCAAAGCCAACCATATTCGGAGAATCCAATATCTTGACTAGTTAGCCAACGTCGTGATGGTGAAAAAGGTGAATGATAAATGACGAATGTGTGTAGACTTCACTGATTTCAATAATGCTTTTCCCAAAGACTTTTATCCACTGCCAACATTGATGCTCTGATAGATTTCAAGTCGAGGTTTGGACTTTCAATTTTCATGGATGCATATTCTGGTTACAATCAAATTCATGGTTGAGACGACAAATTAGTCTTACAAGGGTATGCCATTTGGCTTGAAGAATGTTGGTGCAATGTATCAACGCCTCATGGACAAAATCTTACGACCTATGATAGAAACGAATGTGTAAACCTATGTAGATGACGTGGTTGTGACTTTTGAATGAGTCAACAGTAATCATTCTGATTTGGAGAAGTTCTCAACACTATCAGAAAGTACTAGCTTACGCTCAATCTCGAGAAGTGTGTTTTCTGAGTTAGAGTATGAAAGATTCTCAGTTTCCATCTTACCGAGAGAGGAATTGAGGCGAATCCTAAAAAGTGTTTAGCTATAGTTAACATGAGAAGTCCAACTAATGTAAAGGAGGTACAATAACTGACAAGAAAGAAGGCTACTTTATCTCGATTTCTATCCAAAGGAGGAGATAAAGGCTTTCCCTATTTTTAGTGCCTGAAAAAAATGATTGTTTCATTTGGACAGAGAAATGTGAGGAGGTATTCGTGAAGTTAAAGGAGTACTCATCAGACCCTTAGTTCTTAGCAAACCAATACCACATCGACCCTTCCAACTATATGTTACTGTGACAAATCAAACCACAATTTTCACACTGGTACAAGAGGTGGATGATGTTCAGTGACTAATTTATTTTGTTAGCAAAGTGCATCAAGGTCTAGAAGTTCGATATTATATATTAATGATATATCATATATATTAATGATATATTATAAATTTAGACATAACCTAATAATATCATACCAATTCAGTTCGAACTCTGTCAAAGTTAACCTTTCCCATATGATGCATATACTTTTGCTTAGTTCTATTCATTGCATTCCTTTCACTAATGTTCTGTATTTTGTAGATGAGAACATTCATCAATATAAATGTAGTTAATAAAAATCTAGAATGAAACCTTGTTGATCTTTCTTCACTTCCAAATCTTAACAATATAAAAAAATGATTAACCACAACAGTAAAAATTATTAATAAGTAAAAAGTGATAAGGATAAAAATCTAACAATACAATAGAATTGATCAAACAACTACTTTCTTAATAATAATAATAATAAGTATAATTAATAGTAATAATTACCAAAATACTTATAATGAAGTTTTATATAAAGAAATAATAAGGATTCAAGTAAATATACAGTTTTTCCATCATTTGTAGTTACAAATTTGAATACAGATAATATAAATGGAAAAGATTTATATAAATGGACTTTATTAGATCCGTTCAAACAACTAATTTCCATCCTTGGTAGTCACAAATTTTCAGAATCAATATATAAACGGGTGATATTGATCTGCTGACACAAAATTGAGAATACTAACAATATTCTCTGTCTTTGTTGTTGTTACAATGTTGTAGAAATAACCCACGTTTTATTACTGTTACAATATTATTCCCTATCAATGTTGTTACCATATTATTCCTTGTCAATTCTATTACGAAAATGAAAATATTTTAAAAATATTATTCTACTTGTAAAAAATTACAATAATCTTACAATATTATCCACTTCCAAAAAAATGAAATAAAAATGCCAATTACTCACTTAAAATTATGCATAAAAATAGGTAAAAAAATGTGAGATACATATTAACAAACCATCTTGTAGGAAATGTTTGTTTCATGATCAACTAGCAATTATAAACCTTTGTTCACTTTAACTTAGAATATTTTAAGCATAAAGAGAGTTAAGTATAACCATTATTTTTTTTCTTATATGGTTTGCAGAATTTATAGGCACAAACCAAACAATCATATAAGAAACTATTATTATATTACAATCATATAAGAAAAATAAAATGTAAGACATATCCTTATAAGTGATAATCCTTGTATTATATTGAAACATAAATTAATATGAGCTAAAAAAATATATTAAAACATAAAGAAGATAGATAAGTTGGATTACTGGATATAATAATACGTAAGCAAAGAGAAGTAAAAAATGGTGCGGAAACAAAGTGGTGGGATTAGTAATGAATGAAAAAAAATAAATGATGATGAGTAGTTATATGATTTCACCCCATAAACATAAACAAATGTTCGGTCCAATTTTCATTAATTATTTGATTTTAAAAATCTTATCAAAATTTATAATATCGGCTATAGAATTATGTTATTATGAACCATAATTTCTAATATTAACTATAGAATCATGTTATTAAGAACCACTTTTTTCATGTAAATTTCATTGTTATTACGAATCATGCAAATTTCATTGTTATTATGAATCATGTAAAAAATGTATACAGTGTCTACAATTTTTCATGCACATTTATTTGTATTTGAAAACTACTTATTTGTGATCTTATATTTTTCAGTGATGTCAATATTCGATTTTGTCCAGACAAATAAAATTATTTAAAAATAAGAAAATGAAAGAAAATTTAATATAAAAAATGTGTTATTTAGTTTTTATCATATTTTTTCATTTAAAATAAAATAATGTAAAAAAAGAGTTTTGACTTTATTTAATTTTATGAATAAATTTTGAATAAATAATAATAAAATAAAAAAGGGATAAAATAAAATTTGTAAAAAGGAAAAAAAAAATAAAAGAAAAATAAAAAAATAAGAAAAAAGAAGTGTTGGGTATATTTAAAAATAAACTGCAAAAAATAATAAAAGAGAGTGAGAATAAAAATTTAAGGAAGCCCAACCCATTAAGAGATTCAGTCAGAAAAAAATAAAGTCCAATCTAATAAAAGGTTCATTTGAAAAAAAAAAGAGTTTGTTGAAGCCTGGTCCATTAAAAGTGTGTTAAAAGTAAAAAAATAGAATTGCTATTTACACCCCTTCCTATTAAAGTGTTGTCACATTACATTTTCTCTCTCAACTGAATAATCTTTTCAGGCACCTATTTTTAATTCACGAAAATTAATTTAAAATTAAAAAAATAATTAATAGAAATTTGAACAGATTAGCTGAGAGAATCTAATAATAATTGATGATTATTATGCTTAATTGTAAATAACTCTGATTGATTCTGATTATTCTTCATTTTATCTTAATTAAGTGCATTAAACTAAAATTATTGGACAGATTCATTGAAGGATTTAAGAGGGTTTGACTGAAAATTAGCATTACACCTAGTTTTTTTAACGCCAAAGAGAATTAAATGAGTTTTACTGAATAGTAGAATTACACCTTGTTTTCACTATCTGCTACATTGTTTAAGGTGCTCAACATGAATTAAATTACAAAGGACACGCCAAAAGAATTCCAAAGAATCTTTAGTTGGTGCGTTTTTTTGTCCTTTATACTTTCGTATAATTCATACTACATTGTATTTGCTTTGTAATTACATGGTGTAATAATATTAAATGAAATAACAATAGATAGAATGTAAATAATTCTATTTATTTGAGTTGTTGTTTGGAGATTGTTGCTTTTTTCACTTTCTCAACTTTCCAACCCAATCAAGAGATTTTTGCTTTTGTCACAATCTCTTTCTCAGTCACAAAAAATCCCTAAACAACAAATTTCCAAAATTCAAAATTTCAGGGAATTATGAAAACAAGAACATTAGAGCACTCAATAGGAACCTTAACCCCATCAGAGCACTCAAAATAAATCCTAAACCATTATTTTTTATATTATTACTATTACCATTACCTTTTTTTCTTTATTTTCTTAACAAATTAATAAATAATGTTTTATTTCAAATAAATTTGTGAAAATATAAAAAAAATATAAAATTTTCAAAATTAAAATATCAAACAACATCAAACAAATTTTCAAACTAGAATTACCCTTGATTTTCCTTTATGGAAATATGTAGGACCAAGATCAATCCTTGTCTGGTCCAGAAATAAAAAAATATTTTCTTTGTATTTATTTGTTGTTCTTTGCTTTTATTTATTTGCGTTTTATTTTCCTTTAATGGAATCTTTATAATTTATTTGTTTATTTATTTTATTTACATTTTTATTTTTTTTATTTTCTTTTAATTGCATCTTTATTGTTTCTCATGTATTTATTTATATTTTTTATTTGTCTTTAATTGCATCATTATTGTTATTATTTTGGAAAAAATAACATTTTGTATAACCGCACTCATTTTATTTATTTGATTAAAGGTACTCTCATAGGATGGGGATTGTGGGGGTGCTAATACCTTCCCTCCACATAACCGACTCCCGGACCCTAAATTTGTTTTGCAGACTATTTTCTTATTTTCAATTTTCTCGTAGTTTTTCATAATAAACTATGGTGACGATTCTATTTTCTATTTAATGATTTTATAAAAAATAAAGAATAATAACAAATAAAATTGACTTTTTTTTTTTTATTTTTGATCCCCGCCTACCGTCGCGATTTTGGTTGCAATAGATGGCAACTCGATTGGGGACATTTAGAGAGTCAGGCCAATTTAATTAAATTAGTAAATTTGAGTGTGGTTTCTTAATGTTTATATTTCCCCTTTTCTTTTTTTTTTTGTAAATAATGCTTGTTTTATTCTTTGTATATAATGTTTATCATTCTTTTAGGATTGTTTATTTTTGATATAATGTTTTATTTTATATTTTCTATATACGTTTGTATGCTTCTATATTTTTAAAATATTGAATTGTTTATTTTCTAGTTGTGTTGTAGGTGGGAGTTAGGTATGCAGTAGTTCATTTAATGAGTGAGACCCTCTACCCAAGTCTATGAAGCTTAGAAATAGAAAAGTTGTGTAACAAAGGCCTCAAAAGGAAGCACTTTCTTTTCTGGTCATTGTGAGAACTCCAGCTAGAGTCTATTCATTTTGTTCTCATATCCATAAATATGTTGTTACCGAGTGATATTGATATGAAGTAAAATGAGTTATGACTCTAGTGACCTTTAATTGGAAGTTAGGACAAACCACCCTTTTGTGAGCACATTTATTAGGCTAAACCTTAATTAAAGTACTAAAAGAAAATTTTTGCAACTCGATAGTCAACTTGTTGTTGTAGAATTATTGTTGTACAAATAAAACACTAAACATTTTTCCTCACATGTATTACATAATTTCTTGTCTTAAAAAAAATATTTGATCAAATAAAATAAAACATCAAACACTTTTCCTCACACACATTAAATATTTTTTTCTAAAAAAATGTTATTTTGGAAATAAAAATAAAAATTATTAATCTTATTTTTTCTCACATACATTACATATTTTCCTTTTTATAATAAAAATAATTTTGGGAAATTAAGAAACAATAATTTCATATTTTCCATAAGATGATTTTAATATCACATTTTTCGTATCGGATGCATTGCATTTCTTTTTTTTTTTTTTAAATTGTACTTGTTGTTCAATTAATTTGCACTTCCTTTTACACCTTTTCTAATTTTTTCAAAAATTTAAAATAAAAAAAATTCATCTTTGTAGTTTGATTAATTTACACCTTTTTCTAATTTATTTGTAAAATAAAAAATAAAATAAAAAAGGCAATTTTTATAAGTTGTTGTTAATTAATTTGCATTTTTAGTGTTACACCTTTCTCTACTTAATTTGTAAAAATAAAGAAACGACTTTTGTAGTTGTTAATTTGCAGTTTTCTAATTTATTTGCAAAAAAAAATCAAACAAAAAAAAAAGAAAAAACGAAAAAACAAAAGAAGAAAATAATATATATGTATATATATATATATATATATATATATATATATATATATATATATATTTTTTTTTTTTTTTTATTTTTTTTTTTTTTTT
>Ga0099824_1007994_pt1 | contig 13718 bp, 4 predicted proteins | sample SiratrowhiteBW_FD_76837 | JGI IMG/M metagenome (GOLD analysis project Ga0099824, IMG submission 76837) | Root nodule microbial communities of legume samples collected from California, USA - Siratro white BW | ecosystem: Host-associated > Plants > Roots > Nodule | place: USA: California... | reverse complement strand
TATAATTATTATGTTTCTTGCTGTTACATATATCAATATATTAAAAGTCCAATTAAATCTAACTTATTGTTAATTATTTTGAAAAATAAATAAACCATTTTATAAGGTTTAAATATATAATAATATATATTCTAATAATAGCACTAATAAAATTAACCTAAATTAAAGACTCACATCAATAATCTTAACTGTGAAAATAAATTTTTGTGTAAGTTGTTGAAATCTATGTTAAAGTGTAACATCTCCAAAATCAAGATAAACAATTGATTAAAATAACTACTGTAATAGATTATTAAATGGTTAAATTATAAATATTTGATAAAATTAATTAATTATCCGATTTTATAAATTTTAAATTAACTATTAATTATATGAGTGATTGCAATGCTTTAAAAGAAGTCATTTTGTTTTAATTCATAAAAGGCATAATTGTTATTTAAATAATTATAAATTTACGATTTTGTTAAACAAGCAAATATATGGTAGTAAAATATTTTTGTTCTCAATTTTAAAAACAAATGATTTACTTTTATTTTAAATTAATCATAAATAGACATTTTTTATTAATAATGTGATAAAGTGATTTGAAGGCTATGCTTAAAGCTTTTGTCTTGATCAGGGGATGGAGCCTGTCCTACACAAACAGCTTATGAGGTCTTCTTCCATTTTACCGTAATTCAACGCCCACGTGGATCTCCATCTCTTTGCTTCTAATCCAACGCTAAAATAAGTTATTATTTGCACAACATTTTCAATTTTTATTTCTTAAAAAAGAATCCAAAAATTAATATATTAATTAAATTTTATCCTTTATTTTATTTATCTCATTTTAGAATTGAATATTAAATATTAAATTTTTTTGTTGGATGACACATAAATAAGCTCTTAAGAATGAACTTTGATAACTTATTAGTCTCTGAATATTTCTGTGCATAATAAAATAATGCCTCTTTGGCCAGATTTGAAAATGTTTAAATATGGGTTTGAAATTAGTGTTGTGATATTATTTGTATTGTTTTATTAAATGTTTTAGTGGATTGAAATTTTTTAAAATGTTGAATTTTCATACATTTTATTATTTGTGTGTTGCTCAATATTTAATTTAATTTTAAGAAAGTTGTGGAACATTTTGCCTACAAATGTTAGGATCTTTTAAAATATTTTATGATATTAGGATATGTATGTGATTGCTCATGGCACCACGTTGAAAGTGAGTTAAAAAAATTATATTATCAAATAAGTAATAACTTTGTGAGATGGGAAAGTATTTAGAGTCACTTTGTAAATAATTGAGGTTAGGTGGATTACTACAAATAATGAAGCATAGAAAAAAATTTAATTAGATATAAGAAAGTTAGAGAAAATGATAAAATTATTTGATATTTGTTATAAACAATAAATTAAAATAAGTCTCAATTGACCTGACTTTATCCTACTTTGAAAAGTGTAAAAACACATACTGTGTGAGAGGAATCAAAAATCAAATTGTCCATACAAATATAAAACCAAATCTGACAGAGACTAGGTCATAGATAAAATTAAAGTGTATTTATTACATTGAGAAGTGTACATATATTGTGTAAAGACACTTATTATATATCAGAGGAATTAATTCCTATGCATAGACATGCACACTGTATCAGTGAAATCAACCACCGATCATCCATGCAAGCATAAAAGCACACAATCTCAAAGATCTTGTAATTGTGAGTAAGTTTATGGTTGTTGTGGTTGTAACAATTATTATGTTTCAATGTTTTAGAAGATCAATTAAACCTAAACTTTAAAGATGTAATACATTTGGTGTATTTTTTTTGTTTTAATGTTCTTATTTAGTTTTTAGAAGATAAATTGATAGGATATTTCCTTATCTATTTACAAGTAAAAAATATATATTACAAGATAAGTAATAAGTTTGCCAGGAGTGAAAGTTGTTAGAATCACTTTGCAAATAGTTCAGGTTGTGTGGATTACTACAAACATACAATGAAACATATGTTTAAAAAAATGCAACTAGACTTAAAGAAAGTTAGAGGGTGGTGAAATTGTTTAATATTTTTTATAGTTATTTGCTTAGTAGCTAAATTAATTTTCACTCTATTCTTGACCTGACTTTTTCCTATTTTAAAAAGTATAAAGACACCATGCTATGTCAGAGAAATCAAATTGTCTATACAAACATTAGATAAAACCATACGTGACAATGATTAAGTTATACCTAAAATCAATGTGTCATTAATATAATGAGAAGTGCACAAGACACACTTAATATTGTACAAAGATACCTTGCACACATATACATTATATCAAAGAATCAACCATGGTGCAAAGACATGTTGCACACATACATATTGTATCAGAGAGATCAATCACTGTGCAGAGATAAAAAAAAAAGAAAAAACACATGTTCTTAAAAAATCTTAAAAAGTGATAAATTTAATATGGTTGTGGTTATAATAATTATTATGTTTTTTTGTGGTTACATATATCAATATATTAAAGTCCAATTAAATCTAAGTTGTTATTCATTATTTTGAAAAATAAATAAATTATTTTATGAGGTTTAAATATATAATAATATATAATCTAATAATAGCACTAATAAAATTAAACTAAATTAAAGACTCACATCAATAATCTTATCCGTGAAAATAATTTTTTGTGTAAATTGTTGAAATCTATGTTAAAGTGTAACAACTACAAAATCAAGATAAACAATTTATTAAAATAATTATGCATAATATATTTTGTAATAGATTATTAAATGTTTGAATTTTAAATATTTGATAAAATTAATTAATTATCTACAAACGTATGATGGAGCATAAAAAAATTTAATTAGATATAAGAAAGTTAAATTAGATATAAAAAAGTTAGAGAGCAATGAAATTATTTGATATTTGTTATAAACAAGAAGTTAAAATAAGTCTCACTTGACCTGATGTTATCCTATCTTGAAAAGTGTAGAAACTCATGCTGTGTCAGAAGAATCAAATTGTCAGTACAAACGTAAAACCAAATGTGACAGAGACTAGGTTATACATAAAATCAAAGTATATTTATTATATTGAGAAGTGTGAAAGATACATATTGTGCAAAGACACAGTATTATGTATTATGTATCATTGGGAATCAATCTCTATGCCTACATGCATACTGTATTAGTAAAATCAATCACTGATTATCCATGCCAGCATAAAAGCATATAATCTCAAAGATCTGTAATTGTGAGTAAGTTTATGGTTGTTCTGGTTGTAACAATTATTATGTTTCAATCTATTAGAAGTTCAATTAAACCTAACCTTAATACATTTGGTGTTTTTTTTGTTTTAATGTTCATATTTAGTTTTTAGAAGACAAATTAATAGGATATTTCCGTATCTATATATAAGTAAAAAATATATATTACAAAATAAGTAATAAGTTTGGGAGGTGTGAAAGATTTTAGAGTCACTTTGCAAATAGCTAAGGTGGTGTGGATCACTACAAACATATAATGGAACACATGTTTAAAAGAAGGAAACTAGACTTAAGAAAGTTAAAGAGTGGTGAAATTGTATAATAATTTTTATAGTTATTTGCTTAGTAGCTAAATTAATTTTCACTCTATTCTTTGACCTGACTTTTTCCTACCTCCAAAAGTGTAAAGACACCCATGCTATGTTAGAGAAATCAAATTGTCTATATAAACATTAGATAAAACTAAATATGTGACAATGAATAAGTTATTCATAAAATCAATATGTCTTTAATATACTGAAAAGTGCAAAAGACATACTTAATATTGTAGAAAGACACGCATTATAGATCAGTAAAAGGATCAATCACAGTGAAAAGACATGTTGCACGCATGCATATTGTATTAGAGAATCAACCACTGTGCAAAGACATGTTGCACACATGCATATTGTATTAGAGAAATCAAACACTGTGCAGAAAAAAAAAAAAACACATGATCTTGAAAATCTTAAAAAGTGATGAATTTATAATTGTTTGTGGTTATAATAATTATTGTTTTTTGTGGTTACATATACCAATATATTAGAAATCCAATTAAATCTAAATTATTATTCATTATTTTGAAAAATAAATAAATTATTTTATGAAGTTTAAATATATAATAATATATAATCTAAGAATAACACTAATAAAATTAAACTAAATTAAAGACTCACATCAATAATCTTAATTGTGGAAATAAGTTTTTGTGTAAGTTGTCCAAATCTATGTTAAAGTGTAACACCTATAAAATTAAGATAAACAATTTATTAAAATAATTATACATAATATATATGGTAATAGATTATTAAATGCTTGAATTTTAAATATTTAATAAAATTAATTAATTATCTACAAACATATAATGGAGCATAAAAAAAATTTAATTAGATCTAACAAAGTTAAAGAGTGGTGAAATTGTTTAATATTTTTTATAGTTATTTGCTTAGTAACTAAATTAATTTTCACTCTATTCTTGACCAGACTTTTTCTTACCTTGAAAAGTGTAAAGACACCCATATTATGTTAGAGAAATCAAATTATCTATATAAACATTAGATAAAACTAAATATGTGACAATGAATAAGTTATACATAAAATCAATGTGTCTTTAATATATTTAGAAGTGCAAAAGACACACTTAATATTGTACGAGGACACACATGCATTAGAGATCAGAGATCAGAAGAATCAATCACAGTGAAAAGACATCTTACACGCATGCATATTGTATCAGAGAATCAACCACTGTGCAAAGACATGTTACACACATGCATATTGCATGTTGCACACATGCATGTATAAGAGAAATCAACCACAAAAAAAATTAAAAATCTTAAAAAGTGATAAATTTATAATTGTTGTGTTATAATAATTATTGTTTTTTGTGGTTACATATACCAATATATTAGAAGTCCAATTAAATCTAAATTATTATTCATTATTTTGAAAAATAAATAAATTATTTTATGAGGTTTAAATATATAATAATATATAATCTAATAATAGCACTAATAAAATTAAACTAAATTAAAGACTCACATCAATAATCTTACCTGTGAAAACAATTTTTTGTGTAAGTTGTTGAAATCTATGTTAAAGTGTAACACCTATAAAATCAAGATAAACAATTTATTAAAATAATTATACATAATATATATCGTAATAGATTATTAAATGCTTGAATTTTAAATATTTGATAAAATTAATTAATTATCTGATTTTATAAATTTTAAATTAACTATTAATTATATGAGTGAGTGCAATGCTTTAAAAGAAGCCAATTTTTTTTAATTCATAAAAGACATAATTGTTATTTAAATAATTATAAATTACCATTTTGTTAAACAAGCAAATATATGGTACTAACATAATTTTTGTTCTCAATTTTGAAAAAAATGATTTACTTGTATTTTAAATTAATCATAAATAGACATTTTTTAGTAATAATGTGATAAAGTGATTTGAAGGCTATGCCTAAAGCTTTTGTCTTGATCAGGAGATGGAGCCCGTCCTACAGAAACAGCTTATGAAGTCTTCTTCCCTTTTACCGTAATTCAACGTCCACGTGGATCTCCATCTCTTTGCTTCTAATCCAACGCTAATCATCAACCATACGCTTCAATTACACAGCTAATCACATAAACCAACGCTCACAAATTAGCCACGCCTCTTAGCTTAGTACACTCCATAATAATTAAACATAATTGATCAACTCCAAACACCTTAATTAAACCCCTCTTAATTAATCCAATTCTCCAATCCAACAACACCCACTTCTCCCACTCCAACCCCCCATTTTCCAACCTTCCTTATTTAATTCTATCTTCTCCCAAACCCTTTCCTCCTCAATCCCAATTATTCACTCCCAATCCCAAACCCTTAATTATTATCTATATACATATATACCTAGTCAAATACTATTATTTTTATTTATATCTATTTTCTTATAAAACACACATGTCTTTATTTAAATAAAACAATCTAAATTCAGTTAATTATTAGAGTAATTTTGTGTCAGTTAAGTACTATAGTTGTAGTAAGTGACGTTAATTAATACTTTGGACATATATATATAGAGAGAGGATAGCAAAAAAAGAGTTATATGTATACAATAGCATTTGTGTTGTTGAGTAGAGTGTGAGTGAGGTTATGGCTGATTCTGATAACGATTCAGGAGGGCCAGCCGGTAACACGAGTGGAGGCAATGAATTCTCGGGGTGCAGAGAGCAAGACAGGTTCCTTCCCATAGCCAACGTGAGCAGGATCATGAAGAAGGCGTTGCCGGCGAACGCCAAGATCTCCAAGGAGGCCAAGGAAACCGTGCAAGAGTGCGTGTCGGAGTTCATCAGCTTCATAACAGGTGAAGCCTCTGATAAGTGCCAGAAGGAGAAGAGGAAAACCATCAACGGTGATGACCTGCTGTGGGCCATGACCACACTGGGGTTCGAGGAGTATGTGGACCCTCTCAAGATTTACCTGCACAAGTACAGGGAGATGGAGGGGGAGAAAACTGCTATGATGGCAAGGCCACCGGGTGGTGGTGCTGCTTCTGGTGCTGCTGGTGATCAGAGGGATGAGGCTTATGGCCAGGCTCATGGTCATGGAGGTATGGTGCCAAACTCTATGATGGCCATGATGGGTCATCAGCGACACGTGTATGGATCTGGGAGTGGTGGATCAGCATCTTCTGCAAGAACTAGATAGTCGCAGGTTTATGCATGTGTTGTTTAAGCTTATTTGATTCCGTAAGATGATTATCATTATTTATTTTCGTATCTGTTTGATTTTCGTAATTGCTTGTTGAAATTTCGTCGTTGAGAATATAGACATTTTATTTCATGGATGATGGTGATGTGGCATGCACACAATTTTTGTATTCTTCTTTATGTTTTTATGTGTACTTGTTTGCTGACCCTAGTATGATGGTATCTAGGTTCAGATTTTTTTTTTCCGAAGCAAAATACATAATAAGGAAAATGAGGAAAATATTTTGGCATTATTTTTAAATTAACTGGCAGCTACTGTTGCTGCTGCTGTTTTATCTTTGTTTTTGGAGTAACCGATAATTGTTGCATGATACAGTGTTGTATAGTGGCATACCATTTTTGTCTTCTAGTTTTCTAAGAAGTTCAATAATATATGAAGCATCTGTGTTACATTGATATACTTTCGTTAATGGTGAACTGGGTTAATGACTAGAAGAGGAGATAAAGAATCGAGAAGCTAAACTAGTTTATATCTGAATATAAATTATTAGGCCTTTTTTAGAAAAGGCTTCATATCTGAATGAGTATGTGAAAAGGGTTTTATTAAAAGAGTTAAAGTTGACTTTTTTTTATATATGTATACACAAACTTAAAAAAATAGTTTGTCACTCTTAAATTAATAAAAAAATATGTTGGTGAAAAGAAATGTTCATACGGAAGAGACCAGGGGCGTGTCAAATGGTTTTCCCTGACTGTACCAATTCATGAGACAGTTCTCATGAGAACAATAATATCCTCTGTCTTGAAAAAGATTTTCCTTAGAAGATAGACTATATAAAAAAACATAAATGATATAAAACTTACATTTTAAATTAATAACGAACCTTTTTAATCTTTGTACTTACTGTGTAATATGGAAAATCGTTCTGAAAAAAATTAACAAGTATTTTAAGATATTACTTATAAAAAGGTGAAAATAAAATTATTTAATAAAATAAAGATATTAGTCTATGATACGAAACATATGATATTTATTTTGTAATTATTTTAAGAGTACTTAAAAATAAATAGTTGGTTATATAACATGTTTCTTCATCAATACTTTTAAGACATTTGTTTGCGTGACTCTTTTATTTATTTTAAGGATAACGCTTATGGAAGTAACTTTCATAAAGTTTTATTTATATTGAAGATAATTCTAATGAAAGTAATTCATTCTAAGTAGTCCTAATTAGATAAAGGATTTTGAATGGCTTACACTTATATGCTCTTATTTGATTTGAGTGAGATACTTTTGCATGAAAGACTTTTGTCAAAGTTTGAGTAGGATAAGGTTGTTTTATAAACTAGATTATCTAAATGTTGTACAAATTGAAGTGAACGAAAGTCTTGTAAAACTTTGACGCGAAGTGTAGACAAGCATTGAAGCGGAAACAAGAGACATCAGTTCCGTGTTATTCGGATGATTTGGCTTATGCTTCAATCAGTGCTATCAAGTATCGATTTTTCTTGCCTCTACATTACGCTTACTCTCATGTCTACTATATATACATATCTAAAGAGACAAAAATTACCATCACAATTCAATTGTTTAAAAGACTAAACATTTCATATGGTATTGGTGAATTAATTGGCCTTCGGTCAAGGGAATGAATATATGGTCCCCGAAAGGACGTTTTGGCCATTGATAATTGCCTTAGGTTAGATTCTTGTGTAAAACAATAGTAACAAGGTGGAAATTGAAGCAAAATTAACGTTACAAGGCCACGAGGGGTTGTAAATTAGATTTCTTCCTTACGAAGAATTAGGGGTTGTCAATTGACGCTTCAACTACATGTGAAGGCAGGGCCACACAAAAGTCTTGAATGGAATCTAATCTCAATGGATGATTGATTTTGTTACTTAGTCAAGATAGTGGACTATTTGTTTTGAAAATTATTACAATATAGGTGAAGGGGTGAAGAATATTTCTTCACTACTGCTATTTACTGTCCATGTGTGGGTCTACGTGAAATCATAAATTGTTTTTCTGTCGCTCTTCAAACATTAGTATGGAAAGTGGAAAAAAGAAACACTTGGTAAAACATATAAAAGGTAAATAAACCTCAACATTTTCACAGCAAGGCCTACGTCATGAATGCTTTTTCAGACAACATAAATTTACCATATCCTAAAAGAAAACTAACATTGACTCATTTTTTACATGTTACAATAAAATCCAAAATGCAAGTGTTATATACTGTCCAGCATGGGAACTGATATTTTCTACAAGTTTTTTTCCTTTTTGTATTTCGGATTCAAACTCCTGTTACTTGACCTAAGTTCTGGCTATTTGCATTGATATCATTTATGCCATAAAGGATACAATTGGCATAAGATTAATGTCATTTCACCATATAACCACCAGGTAATGACACCTCTCTCTAATAATACCGATGTGTATCTTTCTAGTTTCACGAGAATGTACTGTGTGATCTTTTTACACTGAATATATTGTTCCTATAAAACTAAATGCCCTCAATGATGACAAAAACTTAAAGATTTTGTTTGGTCTAACTCAGCATAAAAAAATAACGTTTGAATAAAGAGGTTGTGTTGAAAAGAGGAGTAGCAAAACAGGGAAGTGATTGGTCCACTCCACTCAGCATTGCTTTTCAGCACTTTGATACTAATCAAATAAATGTGCGCGCATGACAATCAGCACTAACAAGCTGCTACCAAAGTCACGGATGATGTTAACATTCATGCAAGTTCTCTTATGATGTCTGCATGACTCCAAAGAACTTGCAGTACCATGATCATCATAGGTACAGTCACAATCACAGTCACACACTTCTGTTATATCGATCAATCTGAATAATTTATTTATAGCTGTTTATTGAAGAAGAAAATGAAAAGAGAAAATAAAATGCATTGAATAACCATGTATTACGTGAAAAATGATCGTTTGTTGAATGTTAACTTGTTTCTAACCATTCCTGGCAGAAACTAAATTTTAATATCAATGAAATTGCCTTCAAATTTGGCTTCCCTGATGAAGACCAGCACGTTCACATAATGAATCAAGTAAAGTAATTGAATGTCCTTTAATCTGTGATGATTATCAGGAAGAATAGGAGCTCTTTAAGGTCCCAGCATTCAAGTACAAATAATTCTTTTGATCAGAAAAGTTCGATGACGTAGACACAGGACAAAATCCAGAATATTGTCCACCCATCTTTGCCAAACATGTATCATTTATGTACTTCAAAAGCTCACTCTTTTGGACGAATGGCTGGGCTGCATATTCCTCAAACGGCATCCACTGAAGAAAAATAATCATAAGAAAAATTGATATTTGCCTTTGTCTATAATGATTTTACATTTCCTTGGGATCCCTTTTCGAAGTATAATTTAGATTTAAAAATATTTGCGGTCTCTATAGTTTGAAAAAGGTTAGTTTTAGTTCCCTGGCTTAAATGTCTTTTACCTAAATGTCATTCAAATGAATACTTGGAAAGAAAAATAAGCATATGATGCGATAAGTATGCAAAATGAAAATAGGTACATGTAAACGACTTTCAATTAGTTAGTCACATAGGTGTTTGGTGTAGAGGAACTAAATCAAACCAGTTTTTTTCAAATTACAAGAACTAAAAAGATTAATGCTAAATTTAGGGGACCAAAAACTAAATGATTACCCCAAATTTGAACGACTAACAACATATTTAAACCTATAATTGAATACCAGATTAGAATTTGCATACCTGTGCATCCAGTATCTCTAATCTCTGTGTTTGGATGTTAAAAGAAAGAGGCCGCAACATGCACACAAAGAATAAGTCTGACTTCTCAAAGAATGAATTATGACTTTGTCTGTCGATCAGATATTTAGATGAAAGAAGGAAAGAATTCTCAGTCATCCATATTGCAGACTCACAAGAATTCAAGAAACTTCAAAACAAAGAAATCACTAATTTATGGACAAGTAACAAAATTTGCATATATAAATATTTCAAGCACATATTCTCTCAGAGACAATGATATTGCTAAAATGGATATGGTAACATAGGCAAACTACTCTTGCTAGACACCGCTAGACCTAAAAATGTGATCAAGAATTCTCTCATCCCCCGTAAGATTTTGGATTACATGACGTTGCCCCTTCTTTCCTTAGTCCCTATTCCCTACATCCATGATCAATGAGATCTGATCTGAATATCTCCTGTTTGAAGTCTCCAATATCAATCATAGAAACTTCCCATTTTCAAATTGGTATAATATATTCAAATAAACATGCTACCTGAATGCTAATACTTCCACAAATTCTGAATCAACCTGAAAATTGAGAGAACCCATAACAATTAGGCTTCCAACCACTGTAAACTTTACTGACACTTAAACATATAACTGATTTCAGGACTAGCCAAATTTAATTGGCAAAGCAATGAGATTACTTACCCCTGTTTCTTCTTTGACCTCTCTTACTGCTGCTACACAAATATCTTCTCCCTGTATAGGTTGAACGAGTAGATTATATGCACACAGTATAGACTTTTATTACACCTTAATGAGGAATATATCCAACAAATCTACCTGATCAACAACTCCAGTTGGGAATTTCCAAATTCCAGTTCCTTGAAATAGTCCACTATTCTCTTGAACAACTAAAACCTAAGACCATAAAAGTAGAAAGTGAAATGTTGATCGCCAATAAAGTTAAATTCTTCAGACTTTATATTTGTAAGAGAGACATTTTATTATTTTTCCAATGAAATATCTGACAATGGCCTACCAGACAGAAACTGACAAAAATAAAAATAAGCAAGAGCAATGGGTCAGAAAATGAAGAGACAAACTAAAATAAACAACAAAGAGACAAACTAAAATAAACAAACAATTAATCTAAATGTACTAGCTCCTTTCTGGAACAGAATGCAACACATACACATTAACTTCATCCTCACCTATGACATTATCACTTTATCAAGATACAGGACAGGCACAACAATATTTATCAAAGACAAAACCCTCAAACAATAAGAGATTCCTTCCAATTAAGTATAAGACCGATTATGAAGTTAAACTATATTGTGATAGACGGTTGGGAAAAACCTCTTGTTTTTCATTCATGACAAATGAACCAACCCCCACCCTGTGTGTGGCATTTGCAGGAATAGTACTTGGAGTGTCAGGAATCCAATATACAAGCATTAAATAATTTGGTTCGGCATGATGATACCAAAACCCCTCCTGCATAGAAGTGTACCGGAAATATTAGTTAATAAATAGAATTGATACCTGACAACATTAATGGAACTCCAATAATATTAGTCACCTTAACTAAAGCTTCAACTAGACCGGCTAAATGAATAGGTAATTTTATCCAGACACCTTTCTTGCCCTGCATGACAATGTTGATTCATTAACTCACATATAGTGATGGATTCTGGATTCTCAGTAAGATAAAAATGCCCAAGTTTTGTTGCATATAACTGACAAGCTTATTAGCTCGTTTTGCAAAATAAAGCAGACAGGAAAGTGAGCTTACAACCATCATTAAAAGAAAAACCTTAATGCAAATTCAAAAGGAAAATTGTTTCCATATCTTAATTGCTGAACTAGGATTATGAGGGCCAGCTAACATATTTTATCGAATAACCAACTAAACTTAACTAGAAGATAACGATCTATATACCTGAATGACAGGTTAATGACAAAAGAAGAAACTAAAGTCAGTTAAAAATAAAACTTCATATGTGTGTCTGATGCATTGATAATAAACATATGCTATTTATTGCTACACAAGAAAATAAAATAGAAAAAAAGGATGGCCAGTACACGTACAAGGATATTATCTATATATCTGGTTTCTGTGCTAGTAATACTTAACATGAGTACCTAATATTTTATTAAACAATTCACCAGTATTTTTCGATCAATGAATAATATCAAATATGATGTAATAATTACATTAAGAACTAAGTAGAAAGATTACCTACCAGCTGCTTCCAGTGAGAAACAGAAGCTCTAAGGACTGGGACAAATGCTGAAGAATCCATAGGATGATCCAGTTCCACAGTAACACCACCATAATTATCATCAATTGATGTTAGTAGCTTAATCTGTTGAACTTGATCTTCTGCGGCAGTTTCTGATGCAATTGCTGATGAAATTGCGGATAAATTTGCACAGGAGAATTTTGGGAAAAATAAAGAAAACTAAGTTAAAGTAATTCTCCTTTGGGAATGTTGCAACTTATAAAAAAACTCACTAACTGCATATTTGGTCATGCGTCTGCCATGTAATATTTTTACGTCTAGTGAAGCTACTAGAGATAGCTTTTGCATGGGTGACGTGATTTCTTTTGCTCGAAAACAAATTTCCAAACATGCTATAGTAGTGGACAATATCAAAAGCAGACATCAGTCTTGATTGCAGAAATGTTGAGTGAATTGTGCCACAATGAACTTCATGATTCTCTAAGCTAAAATAGGCTACACACACATATAGATGTATATATACACATATATATAGATGTAGATATACACACACATACATACATATGTATACACACTACTTCGAATGAACTAACAAAGTCAAGGTTTACCCTGCCATATAATCGCAAACTTTCATGTATGATAGAGTTATTCCTGAGATTATTTTTTGAGTAATGTCAATAGTACATGAAGATTAGATTCAAGTATATATACTTGTGCTCATGAATCAGGAGGATATTGGTGAGATATACAATAGCAATCAAAGCAGTGAGGTCTACCCAGCAAATGCAGATCCAAATCGAAATCATCACGGTATGTGTTTGGACTAGTTATTAGTAATATTAAATTCAAATCAGGATATAATAATAAAAAAAGATATTCACTGAATAGAACTAACAATAAAAAAAAAAAAAAAAAAAAAAAAAAAAATTTTAAAATAGGAAAAAAAAAAAAAAAAAAAAAAAAAAAAAAAAAAAAAAAAAAAAAAAAAAGAAAAGGAAAAAAAAAAAAAAAAAAAAAAAATGAAAAAGAG
>Ga0099824_1007992_pt1 | contig 13720 bp, 10 predicted proteins | sample SiratrowhiteBW_FD_76837 | JGI IMG/M metagenome (GOLD analysis project Ga0099824, IMG submission 76837) | Root nodule microbial communities of legume samples collected from California, USA - Siratro white BW | ecosystem: Host-associated > Plants > Roots > Nodule | place: USA: California... | reverse complement strand
TGAAATAGACTATGAACTCATCAGATGCCAAGTGGAAGCTCAATCTCAACCTCAAACCATCACTTACAAGGTATCAAACTTCTTCAATGCTACTTTCAGTTCATTTAACAAGAGAATTGAATCTGAGTTGAAAGAAGTCCTAGACAAACTAGAATATCTTGCAAGGCAAAAGGGTGCTCTGGGTTTGAAAGAGTCTACTTATTCTAGTGTTGGATCTGTTAGTAAGGTGTCACAGAAATTGCCATCAACTTCTTTGGTGGCTGAAAGTGTTATTTATGGCAGAGATGCTGACAAAGAAATGATCATTAATTGGCTCACATCGGAAACTGAGATTCGAAACCAACCATCAATACTTTCTATTGTGGGTATGGGTGGGTTGGGTAAGACCACACTCGCCCAATATGTATACAATGATCCAAAGATCCACGACGCTAAATTTGATAGCAAAGCTTGGGTCTGTGTTTCAGATCATTTTAATGTTTTGACCGTGACAAAAAACATTCTCGAGGCAATCACTGCCAAAAAAGATGATAGTGAAAATCTAGAAATGATTCACAACAAGCTGAAGGAAAATATTTTAAGAAAGAAATTTCTTCTTGTATTGGATGATGTTTTGAACTAAAGACGAGATCAATGGGAAGCTGTACAAACTCCTCTTAAGCATGGGGCTCCCGGAAGTAGAATTCTTGTGACAACACGTGATGAGAAAGTTGCTTCTATCATGTCGTCTGAAATGCATCGCCTAAAGCAATTGCGAGAGGATGAATGCTGGAAAGTTCTTGAAAAGCACGCATCAAAAGATGATAATGTTGAATTGAAGGATGAGCTAAAGGAGATTGGTAGAAGGATAGTTGAGAAGTGCAAGGGATTACCTCTGGCTTTGAAAACAATTGGATGCCTTTTATGCACAAAGTCATCTATTTCAGATTGGCAGAGCATATTGGTAAGTGACATATGGGACTTACCAAAGGAAGACAGTTAAATTATCCCTGCGTTATTTTTGAGCTATCACTACCTTCCTTCTCATCTTAAAAGGTGCTTTGCTTATTGTGCTTTATTCCCCAAAGATTACGAGCTTGTGAAAGAGGACTTAATTTTGTTGTGGATGGCCGAAAATTTTCTACAGTGCCCACAACAAAGTAGACATCTAGAAGAAGTTGGAGAATAATACTTTAATGATCTATTGTCAAGATCTTTCTTTCAACAATCAAACAGAGAAGGGTATGGAACAATCCTCATAAGGCATTTCATGATGCATGACCTTCTGAATGATTTGGCAAAATATGTTTGCAAAGATTTCTGTTTCAGGTTGAAATTTGATAAAGGCCAATGTATACCGAAAGCAACCCGTCATTTTTTATTTGCAGTCAATGATGTGAGATGTTTTGATGGTTTAGGAAGTTTAATTGACGCTAAAAGGCTTCGTTCTTTTCTTCCGATTACAGAAATTGGGAGAACTTACTTTGGTGATTTTTATTGGCAATTCAAGGTTTCGATATATGATTTGTTCTCCAATTTTAAGTTTTTACGCGTCTTATCTTTCTATGGTTGTTTGAGCCTTAAAGAGGTCCCAAATTCTATAGGTGATCTTAGACATCTTCATTCGTTGGATCTTTCGTGTACTATGATACAAAAACTACCTGACTCAATATGTTTGCTTTATAACTTGCTAATACTGAAGTTGAGCTTTTGTGGCCAACTGAAGGAGTTGCCCTCAAATTTCCATAAACTCACCAAATTGCGTTGCCTGGAATTTGAATGTACAAGTCTGACAAAGACGCCAATGCATTTTGGAGAATTGAAGAATCTTCAAGTACTGAGTACGTTTTTCGTGGATAGAAATAGTGAGCTCAGTACTACTACTAAGCAGCTGGGAGGACTGAATCTTCATGGAAGCTTATCAATTAATGAGGTGCAGAAAATTGTGAATCCTTTGGATGCATTAGAAGCCAATTTGAAAAATAAACAACTTGTGGTGCTAGATTTAAATTGGAAGTTTGACCACATCCCTAATGATACAAGGAATGAAAAGAAAGTACTTGAGAATCTACAACCTTCCAAACACTTGGAACGTTTATCAATCAGGAGCTATTGTGGTACACAATTCCCAAGTTGGGTATTCGATAATTCATTATCAAATTTGGTATTTTTACGTTTGGAGGACTGCAAATATTGCCAATGTTTGCCTCCCCTTGGACTTTTGTCGTCTCTGAATACTCTAATTATTGGAGGGTTTGATGGAATAGTGAGGATTGGTGCCGAATTTTATGGGAGCAGCTCTTCTTCATTTGTGTCCTTGGAAAGATTGGAATTCTGGAACATGAAGGAATGGGAAGAATGGGAATGTAAAACTACTTCTTTTCCACGTCTTCAACATCTTTATGTGTATAAGTATCCCAAGCTGAAAGGTTTGTCAGAACAACTTCTTCATTTAAAGAAGCTATTTATTGTTGCCTGTAATAAGCTCATCATTAGCAAAAACAGCAAGGACACATCCTCGCTTGAATTTTTGAGCATTAATGCATGTCCACGAGTGATTACTCCTGTTACCCATTACAATTTCCTTGAACAAATAGAGATTGATTGTTCCTGTCACTCTGTTATAATATTTCCACTAGATTTCTTTCCAAAGCTCCGTGCACTTGAACTGAGAAGGTGCCAAAAGCTAAGAAGAATTTCACAGGAGTATGCTCATAATCGTCTCAACAAACTAACAATTAATGATTGTCCTCAATTTGAATCATTGCCCAATATACAAATCCTGCTTCCGTTTCTTACTGAGCTGCAGATAATTAATTGTCCAAGAGTGGAGATGTTCCCAAATGGAGGTTTTCCACCAAATATTAAAGATTTGTCTCTTTCAAGTTTAAAACTCATCACCTCTTTGAGAGAGACCTTGGATTCCAACACATGTCTTCAAAGCTTGGTGATTGAAAATATGGATGTGGAGTATTTTCCCGATGAAGTTTTGCTGCCACGCTCTCTTACTTTTCTAGAAATACGTAATTGTCAAAATCTGAAAAAGATGGAGTACAAGGGTCTCTGCCTCCTCTCTTCTCTCTTACTTAGTAACTGCCCCAACCTCCAATGCTTACCAGAGGAGGGTCTGCTCAAATCCATCTCATCTCTTCAAATTTGGAAGTGTCCATTGCTCAAAGAGCGTTGTAAGAATCCGGAAGGTGAAGACTTGGGAAAGATTGCTCACATTCAAAAATTGGAGATTTGGTAATAAGATGAATCAAAATTAGATGCGGAGCAGTTTCCATTTGTCTTCGTCTTCTACAGGTGCTAATTTATTTTTCAAAATATCTCTCTACCTTTTCAATTACAATTTTCTCAACTTGCAAATATTTCACTCTGTAAGAGCCATTTACCAAACAACATAAACTCTAAGTTTTAACGGAGATGGTCATATGAGTGTTATTAATGGATTATTTGTTACTCCCACCCAGAGTATTTTCATAATGTCTATTATTTAAATTAGTTTTTGATTTTATATTGATTTTATATATTTTAGTGATTTGGTTGCTAATCATATTATCTTTTTTACAGTATTCCAATGTGAGTCTGTGGAGGAAGCAGAAGACACCCCTTCGGCAGGCAAAGGATTCTAAGCAATTCTTTAGGGATATTCTTCTTGACCCCTCATTCTACCTTGATGCAAGCCTTCGGAAGTGATGGTAACCTGTTATGCATGTTTTCAACCCTATTTCTTCCATAGGTACTTCAAAGTCTGTTTGTACCATTGTACGATGAAGTACCGAGAAAATAAGCAAAAGGGTTTGAAATTGTGACTGATACATCATAGAGGGAAATTGAAGTAAAGGGTGTTGTGAAATGTGAAATACTTTTAAACTTTCATTCTTAGAACTTCAAGTTGTATTTTTCTTCATGCTGTGGTTGGGAGTGGCATTGAAGCAGTGAGCATTACAAATAACTTTTACTTCTGACATCACAATTTTGCTCCTCAGATTTCCATTTATTTATAAAATTTGCAGAGGCAGGATTTGTGTCGCCTGTCACCTGACATGTAGATTAGGTATGTAAAGCTTGTGTAATTATTGAACTGTGAAAAGGTATGCCTGTTTGTTAATGGAAGCAACATTAGATATTTTATAAATACATTTTAGATATATGATCTGTATATAAAGTCGTCTAGTTTTCCCATTGATGTAGTATGTTCATACATATATATACATATATATATATATATATACATATATATATATATATATACATATATATATATATATATATATATATAATATAACCATTGTCTCCTCATCAAGTTTCTGCACTGCATGGATTTTACTTCATGTCAGAAGAAATGTTCTCTTATTGGAGTTAACGTTAGTATTGTTGAATATTTAATCAAGGGTCTTCCCTCAAGAGGTTTGGAGAAAAATGCAATGTCAACTGGATCTATGGGAGATTCTAAGAATGTTTTGTACTTGCCGACTGAAAACACACGAAATATCTCGAGACTAATGACTTCATATATGAGAAGTGTCTTCACATTAAACTTAATGTTCTCGACCAACCTAGGTATTAGTCAGACTATCTTGAACAATCTTTTGGAGACATTAGCTAAGAATGCACACCTAACAACTCTAATTTTCACCTAGCTAAGAAATCTTTTGGGATATCATGTGGCAAGTAGAAATTATATTTCACTTTATTCCTATTTATCTTCCATTACATATATTTATCTTCTCATTTGTTTTAGAAAACTATAATCTGTTTCTACCAATGTGTCAAGATCTGATAAAGAGAAAACAAGGGTTTGAAATTGGATCATCAGATGATGCGTTACCTAAACAAGTCCAGGGCAAACTACTATATCTGATGTAGAGATTGAAGCAATGGGAGTTGTGAAATGTGAATGTTTCGGAGCATACATTCTTAGGAATTGAAATTGTACATGCTTTCTTACTGAGTTAGGAAATAGCATTCAAGTTCTTTTCTAGCAATGTACCATCATATTATAAAGAGAGAATAAGTTCAAGGGCCTGAAATTGTGTTATCTGAGCATGAGTTTCCTATACAATCCTGGGCAAACTCCTACATCTGAGAGGGAAATAAATAAAGGATGAGTGAAAGGAAAATACTTTTAAGCATTAATTCTTAAACATGTATTGGTTTTCTAGCTGATTTGGAAAGTGGATTGAAATAGTGAGCATTGTTAACAGTTGCTTTCCCTCTTTGGATTTCCATTTGTTCATAAAATTAGCAGAGGAGAGATTTCAGTAACTAACCTGATTAGTAAAGCTTGAAATCTTGAACCAAAAAAGGCACATGTATTTGTTAATGGAAGAAGCTTTACATATTTTACAATATATTTTATCTGTGGCAGCATAAAACGAAACCAATTTGTCCTCGTCAAAAGTGAACTCAACTATTATGAACAAAAAAAATTGAAATGAACTATTAGAGACTTCTAAACTTCATTTTTCTAACTGAACTGTTTTGCTGAACCTCTTCATTGGTCTATTTGCCTCTAAATTTGCTTTTCAAGAAACACAATAGAACGCACTTTTCTGCAATGCACGCTACTGTTTCAATTAATTATGCCACAAAAGTCATGAATATAAAACCAAGACAAATAGATTAAATATTATGCAAAGTACTAAGCCATGTACCAAATACTATTGTCAGGCTCTGATAATCCAGCATGCTATAATTATATAAACCAATGAGATGTCGGTAATGTGTTTAAATTCATGTACTTAAGTTAAAGTTAATCTTAGATTCAGGAAATTAAAAATAATTATAACAAAAGTCATATTTGGTCCTTATTTTTGTATATGAATTTTTGTTTATGAAAATACAAAGGCTGATAGAACAAAATTCTATAAATAAGACAAAAAAAGGAGGCGATTTATTTTTTATAAACTAGAAAAGAGTTCTTGTTTACAGGATTAAAAACATGTTCAATTTTTAATTTTGTTTTGTTGATTTTTTTGTTATTCCTTTTGTACTTTTGTCCTTTGAAATCAAATGTGGTTATATTCCCTTTCTGGCAATTGGTTCCTTGCGCCTTCACAATTTGCAAAAGGATTATGTTATCCTTTTTCAAGGGGACTTCTGAATTAGTTATTTTAGAAATTTTTTCTACATCACAATTTGTTCCAACTTCTCTTGAACCCCGTTCACGCCATTGCACGATTGGAAGTTCCCACAGGAAGAGCTCCTTTACCAAATGTTGTCTAATTGAAATTACTGACTGCATATACTAAACTAGCTTTATTATCTTATGATACCCAATTAAGTGAATAAAGAAACTATGAGCATTTTTCATGAGTATAATATAATTCATGCAGAAAAGATTTTTCTTACTTTATATTTTGAAGTCAGAGAATATCCAACCAATTAAAGCTCACTGTGCCATATAAAACTTTGGTTTCAAAATACTGTATAGCAACTCAGATGTCAGTGATGATGCATTGGAAATACATCCATTCATGGATTACAGCTGTCAACATTTTTCTTATCACAAACACTCCACAATTATTGCTTCATTGGGGGATCTAAAAGTATTTGGTTGTGTAACATCAATCAAAAAGATGTTCCACTGTCCTTAAAGTCAAGTCATCCTCCTTCGGAAAATAGCTAACCACTCATTTCATCACTATACCATCCCTGCTCTAAATCACTGTCTCCTAAACTTCCATTTCAAATTACACACTTCCATTCACCATTCACTCCCTTTCTAACTCCTACCATGGCAGCAGAACTTGTTGGTGGTGCTCTTCTTTCCGCTTTTCTTCAGGTTGCATTCGACAGGCTCGCTTCTCCTCAACTTTTTGACTTCTTTCGTGGGAGAAAACTTGATGAGAAGCTGCTCGCCAATTTGAACATCATGCTGCACTCCATCAATTCTCTCGCTGATGATGCAGAACTAAAGCAGTTCAAAGACCCACACGTCAAAGCATGGCTTTTTGCTGTCAAAGAGGCTGTCTTTGATGTAGAGGATCTGTTGGGTGAAATAGACTATGAACTCATCAGATGCCAAGTGGAAGCTCAATCTCATCCTCAAACCATCACTTACAAGGTATCAAACTTCTTCAATACTACTTTCAGTTCATTTAACAAGAGAATTGAATCTGAGTTGAAAGAAGTCCTAGACAAACTAGAATATCTTGCAAGGCAAAAGGGTGCTCTGGGTTTGAAAGACTCTACTTATTCTAGTGTTGGATCTGTTAGTAAGGTGTCACAGAAATTGCCATCAACTTCTTTGGTGGCTGAAAGTGTTATTTTCAGCAACAGAAATCTGTTGTATTGGATGATGTTTGGAATCAAAGACGAGACGAATGGGAAGCTGTGCAAACTCCTCTTAGCTATGGGGCTCCCGGAAGTAGAATTCTTGTCACAACACGTGATGAGAAAGTTGCTTCTATTATGCAGTCTAGAGTGCATCGCCTAAAGCAATTGCGAGAGGATGAATGCTGGAAAGTTTTTGAAAAACACGCATCAAAAGATGATAATGTTGAATTGAAGGATAAGCTAAAGGAGATTGGTAGAAGGATAGTTGAGAAGTGTAAGGGATTACCTTTAGCTTTGAAAACGATTGGAAGTCTGTTACGCACAAAGTCATCTATTTCAGATTGACAGAGCATATTAGAAAGCAACATGTGGGACTTACCAAAAGAAGATAGTGGAATTATCCTTGCGTTATTTCTGAGCTATCACTACCTTCCTTCTCATCTTAAAAGGTGCTTTGCTTATTGCGCCTTGTTCCCCAAAGATTACGAGTTTGTGAAAGAGGACTTAATTTTGTTGTGGATGGCCGAAAATTTTTTACAATGCCCACAGCAAAGTAGACATCCAGAAGAAGTTGGAGCACAGTACTTTAATGATTTATTGTCAAGATCTTTCTTTCAACAATTAAGCACGGAAGGGTATGGAACAAGCCTCACAAGTCCTGAATTAAGCATCGAAAGGCATTTTGTGATGCATGACCTTCTGAATGATTTGGCAAAATATGTTTGCGGGGATTTCTGTTTTAGGTTGAAATTTGATAAAAGCCAATGTATACCGAAAGCAAACCGTCATTTTTTATTTGCAGTCAATGACGTGAGATGTTTTGATGGTTTAGGAAGTTTAACTGACGCTAGAAAACTTCGTTCATTTTTTCCGATTACGGAAATTTGGAGATTTTATTATGATTGGGAATTCAAGATTTCGATACATGATTTGTTCTCCAAGATGAAATTTTTACGCGTCTTATCTTTCTGTGGTTGTTTGGACCTTAGAGAGGTTCCATATTCTATAGGTGATCTTAAACATCTCACTTCGTTAGATCTTTCGAACACTAAGTTACAAAAACTAACTGACTCGATATGTTTGCTCTATAACTTGCTAATACTGAAGTTGAACTATTGTTCACGTCTGGAGGAGTTACCCTCAAATTTGTATAAACTCACCAAATTGCGTTGCCTGGAATTTAAAAATACAAAAGTGACAAAGATGCCAATGCATTTTGGAGAATTGAAGAATCTTCAATTACTGAGTACGTTTTTCGTGGATAGAGATAGTGAGTTGAGTACTAAGCGGCTGGGAGGACTGAATCTCCAGGGAAGGCTATCAATTAATGAGGTGCAGAATATTGTGAATCCTTTGGAAGCATTAGAAGCAAATTTGAAAAATAAACACCTTGCGGAGCTAGAGTTAACATGGAAGTGGGACCACATCCCTGATGATCCAAGGAAAGAAAAGAAAGTACTTGAAAATCTACAACCTTTCGAGCACTTGGAACATTTAACAATCGGGAGCTATTGTGGTACAGAATTCCCAAGTTGGGTATTCGATAATTCATTATCAAATTTGGTATTGTTAGAGTTGGTGAACTGTAAATATTGTCTGTGTTTGCCTTCCCTTGGACTTTTGTCATCTCTGAAGACTCTAATTATTGACGGGTTTGATGGAATAGTGAGTATTGGTGCTGAATTTTGTGGGATCTACTCTTCTTCGTTTGTGTCCTTGGAGAGATTGGAATTCGAAAACATGAAGGAGTGGGAAGAATGGGAATATAAAACTACTTCTTTCCCTCGTCTTCAATCTCTTTATATGAATAGTTGTCCCAAGCTGAAAGGTCTGTCAGAGCAACTTCATTTAAAAGATCTATGTATTGGTGACTGTGATAAACTCATCATTAGCGGAAACAGCATGGACACATTATCCCTTGAATTGTTGAGTATTCAGTCATGCCCATTTGTGAATATTCCCATAACCCATTATGATTTTCTTGAACAAATGTATATTCATAGTGGTTGTGACTCTCTCACAATCTTTCCGCTAGATTTCTTTCCAAAGCTCCTTTCACTTGTACTGACATGGTGCCAAAACCTAAAAGGAATTTCACAGGAGCATGCTCATAATCATCTCAAGGAACTGACAATTCAGTGTTGCTATCAATTTGAATCATTTCCCAGTGAAGGATTATCTGCACCGTGGCTACAAAGAATTGTAATTGAAGAATGTGAGAATTTGAAGTTGTTGCCAAAACGCATGCAAATCCTGCTTCCATCTCTTACTGAGCTTTGGATAACTGATTGTCCAGATGTGGAGATGTTTCCAGACGGAGGTTTGCCATCAAATGTAAGACATATGTATCTTTCAAGTTTTAAACTTATTGCCTCTTTGAGAGAGACCTTGGATGCCAACACATGTCTTCAAAGCTTGTCTATGGAAAACGTGGATGTGGAGTCTATTCCCGATGAAGTTTTGCTGCCAAGCTCTCTCACCTTTCTACGAATCTATGATTGCCAAAATCTGAAAAAAATGGAGTACAAGGGTCTCTGCCAGCTTTCCTCTCTCGAACTTATTCAGTGCCCCAACCTCCAATGCTTAGCAGAGGAGGGTCTCCCCAAATCCATCTCCTCTCTTGAAATTGTTGATTGTCCATTGCTCAAACAGCGTTGTCAGAATCCAGAAGGAGAAGACTGGGCAAAGATTGCTCATATTCAAGAACTGGATATTCAGTAATAAGATGAGCCGCAAGTTCAAAATTTATCTGCCTCTTCAACAGGTGCTACTTCTCCACAATATCTTTTCCGATTACAGTCTTGTTAGTTGCAAATATTTCAATCTGTAAATCTCATCGATAACATTTTCATAATATCTTCAACTTAAAATTTGTTTTTGATGAATCATTCATTTTTTTTTAAATAATAGTTTTTGTATAAAAATAAAACTGTTTTTGTTTATTATTAAAATTGTAAAACTAATATTCATATAGTGTTGATATTTCATATTTTATAATATTTTTACTTAATATATTATATGATTAAAGTAAAATGACAAGCTTCTTCATATAATATATCTTTAATACTTTTAAATATATTTCCAAAATTCTACCAAATCAAATAATATAATTCTTTTTCCAAATCAAACATTTTTTCTCACATCTTGTTTTCCTATTGTTATCTGATATTGCTTTTGAACAAAATTATAATTATGTTTTAGCATTGCAATTGGATTTGTTTATTACAAAATTTTTATTATTTTGTTGTTATGCTAAATTTCACATAGGATAAGTTTGATTTAAATGGTCAGTTAACAAAAATGATAACTTTAAATCTTTTGTTTAGACCCAAAAACATACATAAAAAGTACTAATGTATAGAAGAATAATATAGAAATGCTAAATATGTGAACAATATATAGAGTTATATTGATTTTATATATTTTAATGATTTGATTGCTAATCACATTATCCTTTTTATAGTATTCCAATCTGAGTCTGGAGGGAGCAGAAGACACCCTCTTGGACTGGCAAAGTATTCTAAGCAATTCATTAAGGATGTTCTTCTTGACCCCTCATTCTGTCTTGATGCAAACCTTCGGAAGTGATGGTAATCTTTTAAGAATGTGTTTCAACCCTATTTCTTCCATAGGTCTTTCAAAATCTGTTTGTCCCATTGTATGATTAAATACCGAGAAAATGAGTAAAATGGTTTGAAATTGTGACTCCTACATTAGAGATTAAGCTAGCTAATTGAATATCACATTACTTTCTGAGATTGTTAAGCAATAGATAAGTGGTATCGATGATTTTCGTGATATTTTGATCTCTCTATGACAAGTTGTGGAAACTTATAGATTCAGACCCTGCAGTTATATTACAGCGAAGACAGAAGACAATTATCTCTTTAAGCATCATGACCCTGAAGTCCTTGTAAATAACCTGTTTCTTGTAGTGCAACAATGTCTTTTCCTGAACATGGGGATATTTTAGAAATTACTATTCTCTTTTTAAGAGTGTTAGTTATCTGGCATGAAGCTTAGTTCAATCTTTGCAAATGGCCAGGGGGAGAAAGTTACTTGGATCATTGCATGTTTATGCACCCTTGCTTTTTGTTAGGTAGCAGGAAGATGGTCTTGTGAAGGTTATAGAATCATATTTATGTCACTATGAAGTTTATTCAAGTGTTCATTAAATTTTTTAGTTTTTTATTCATACTTCTTAGATTTTCCTTTTATCTTCATTGTCAACACCTATGCTTTTGTGTGGATGTGATAAGATTCTAGAATGGAACAAGTGAGAATGGTGAATCTGTATTGGTATTATGATGATAAGTTTCATACAAGAGATGAGAAGAGCTATAGCTTCATCATCTAGCTAGTACAGATGAAGAAGCAAACACCTTATCTCTATCCGAGTATGGATTTGGGCATATATGTAACATAAACACCTCAGCCACCTTCTGGCTACTTTGAATCGTTTTCAAAGCAGAAAAATGTGCATATTTTGATAGTCTATCAACTATGACCATTATAACTAAGTAACCCAAAGAATTTGGTAATCCAGTGATGAAGTCCATAACCACATCTTCCCATATCAGATTCGGAATGGGAAAGGGTTGGAGCATAGCTACAGGGGAACTACTCCTGGTTTTTGCCTGCTGACATAGGAGGCAATGTTGCACAAAACATCGAATGCCAATAGAATTCCCTTTGATTCTAATCATGGTTCTACCAATCCCAACATGCCCCCCAAAACTGTAATCACCTTAGTAATTTTTATTATTTTGTTGTTCAGCTAAATTTCACATTGGATAAGTTTGATTTAAATTGTCAGTTAACAAAAATGATAACTTTAAATCCTTTGTTTAGACCCAAAAGCATAAATGAAAAATACTAATGTATAGAGGGCTACTACAGAAATGCTATATGAGAATAATATGCTTGAGTTATACTGATTTTATATTTTTGAATCTATACATTATCTTTTATATCTAATATTTGTCATTGTGGTGGATGCTTTAGAACTTATTGTTCACAAATTCAGTTTATATCTAATAGCTTGAGGCGTTTTTGATCAAGTAGTTCAGCCAAACTTTGCCCAATCGTACAAAATTGTCATTAATTGTTAAGCTTGTTCTGTATTTGTTAAAGAATATTTCCTCTTTATAAACCTTTATGACTTCACTATTTCCAACATCTTCCCTGTCATGGGAGAGCTTCTTAAACTAGCAATTAGAATACATTACACACATATATATACATAAATGCAAGAGACACCTTCGATCAAATGCATTAGTAACTGAGCATAGTAAATTGTAGCTGATCCTAGCTATCTGATTGTAGAATTTCATTGAAGCAATATGATTAAGCTATAATTTATTGGAGATTTGTTTGATCTCTCAACTTTAATATAAAAGTGTAGCTCTACAAAATCTCTTATGCTAATGAATTATGCATCAATGGCTTGTCTAGTGATTTCTTTTGTTGGTTTGTTAATTTTAAATTAATGATTTGACTGCTAATCACATTATCTTTTTTACAGTATTCCAATATGAATTTGGAGGGAGCAGAAGACACCCTCTTAGGCTGGCAGAGGATTTCTGAATCCTACATCAGAAAGGGAAATTGAACAAAGGAGTTGTGATGTAAATACTTTTAAACTTCCTTTCTTAGAACTTGAAGTTGTATTTGTCTTAATGATGTGATGGGGAGTGGCATTGAAGCAGTGAGCATTGCAAATAGCTTTTACTTCTGACATTACAATTTTGCTCCTCAGGTTTCCTTTTATTTATAAAATTTGCAGAGGCAGGATTTGTGTAGCCTGTCATGTAGATTATGTATGTAAAGGTTGTGTAATTATTGAACTGTAAAAGGTATACGTGTTTGTTAATGGAAGCAGCATTATATATTTTACAAAACATTTTAGATATATGATTTGTATATAAAGTCATCTAGTTTTCCCATTAATGTAGTACATATATGGCAGCATAAAACAAAAACCACTTCATCAAGTTTCTGCACTGCATGGATTTTACTTTATGTCAGAAGAAATGTTCTCTTATTGGAGTTAACGCCAATATTGTTGATGTGAATATTCAGTTCAAGGCTCCTCCCTCAAGAGGTTTGGAGAAAATGCAATGTCAACTGTATGTATGGGAGATTCCTAAGAGTGTTGTGTACTTGCCGACTAAAAACACACCAAATGTCTGAAGACTCATGACTTCATATATGGTATTTGGCACACTATCTTGAACATTCATAGACATTAGCTAAGAATACATACCTAACAACTTTAACTTTCACTGGCCAGAAGGATTAAAAGAATATTTGGATGACATGTGATTAAAAGAACATTGAGTGACATGTAACAAATACTAATTATGTTTAACTTTACTTATTTATCTTCATATATATATATATATATATATATATATATATATATATATATATATATATATATATATATATATATATT
>Ga0099824_1007991_pt1 | contig 13723 bp, 5 predicted proteins | sample SiratrowhiteBW_FD_76837 | JGI IMG/M metagenome (GOLD analysis project Ga0099824, IMG submission 76837) | Root nodule microbial communities of legume samples collected from California, USA - Siratro white BW | ecosystem: Host-associated > Plants > Roots > Nodule | place: USA: California... | reverse complement strand
ATATATATATATATATAAATATATATATATATATATTTTTTTTTTTTTATTTAAAAAAAAATTACATATCATACAAATTATTAAGCATATATAGTCTCATCTCATCACATGGGTGGTATAAACAAGTTTATTATTGGGTGTTGTTGAGTGTTGTGGATCGTAGGTGTAATATGCATAACTACCATAGGTCCTTCTAGTATTCAAGGTACATCTTTAAAATTTGTGAGGGCAAAAACTATATAGGCTACGCCCCTGAACATAACAAAATTTTTCAGGAAAGAAAAATGTAGGCAGAGACAGATAGTGCAGGATTTGGTGCATCCATTACTGTTGCTATATCGTATATTCATATTTAATAAAAAGAGAGAGAGAGAGAGGGAAAAGTAAGATATACATACATTTTAAAGAATTGTTTTTAAGAAATTCTAATTGTAAAATTTAAAGTCTGTTAATATTATGAACTTCACTAGTAGTGAATAGTCAGGACAAACGAGCAATCAACCAATCAATACATCTGCTTTTTTCTCACTTTGATGTACTTTTTCATATTAATGTCTAAAATGGGTAAAAAGTAATCTTTTAACCAAAATGAACAAATTATGTTAACTAGATAGACATTATTTCAACTAGTCAAAATATAAGTGACATGCTGCTGATTTTAATTAAAAATATTAATTAAAATCGTTTCTCTCTCTAAAATCATTTTATAATTATTTGGCACTATATTTTTATGTTTTTTACATTAACAATTAACAAAATAATAATAATAATAATAATAACAATATTATTATTTATAAAATAATCATTATATTATTATCCTTGAATATTATTATTATTCTTTTAATTCAATTTGTATGAATTTATTTATAATTATTGTTTCAATAATTATTATTATCATTTAAATTAAATTTGTATGAATTTAATTAAAATTATTCTTCTTATTATTAATTAAATTAAATTCATATAAATTTAATTAAAATTATTCTTATTCTTATTCTTATTATTATCATTATCATTACATTATTTTGTTTTAATTTGTATGTCTTAATTTTTTTGTTACAGTTTTTTTAATTATTAATACAAACCATTTTAATTAATGTCTTTAATTGAAATCGTCAGCATGTTATTTTTGTTTGACCAGTTTGAAATCATGTTTATCTAGCTGGTAGGATTTGCACATTTAGTAAAAAAATAATTTTTTGCCCACTTTGGACATTGATATAAAAAAGTACACAAAAGTGAAAAAAAAGCCACATCGGTTCGGCTCATTTGAAACCTCAAGAAACATGTTCTCCAGCCACAAACGACATCCCATAATCACATGAGTGGAAAAAAAATAAAACAATCAAAGTATAAAAAATCCTATGTTAAAACCACTATTTATATATAAAAAAATTGATAGAGAAGGATAAACGTGAGGCTTAGGGATATCTCACTGGAAAAAGGTTTGAAAATAAAGACAACATGTATATCTCCTTTCCCTTACCTTTGTTTTGGAATATTGAAAGATTTGGTATGAAGAGTGAAAGAGAAAGTTTAGTTCTTTGGTGTGGGAGAATGCTTCTTGAGAAAAAGTTTAGTTCCTTCCTATGATTCCGGGTCCATCCTTGTTACCTTATATAGAAAATGTTTCATGTTTTTAATTAGGTTGAAATTGAAGTAAATTTAATAAGAATCTCAATGTCATAGCAAATGAGCGTAAGTGCAGGTGAGTTGGCATAGTTTGAATAAGGAAAATGTTACTTTGACACTGGTTTTTCTCTTACTTCCGTTTGACACTTCGACGTGGCAGTGCTGTCTCGCGTGACAATGAAAGAGAAAACACGAATGGTTTTGGCTTACGTGGTTTATCTTTGTTTTTTTGCAAAGGATGTTTTTTGTCATTTGCTATCTGGAAATGCAGGGCAATTTGAGAGGAAAAAATAGATCTCATTTTTCATTGCACTCATTACCCCCGCTTGCTCTGAAGAAGAGAGAACAGAGGAAACAGCAAGATTCGCGTTCCTTTTGCCACCGTCACGTTCGTTTTCCATTGTCGCCTTCATTTTCCAGCCGCCAATCCACCGTCGAAGCTTTACCGTTTGCATTGTTGATATTGACCCTAAACCCTAAGGTTTTTTGGTGTGAAACATGCTTGCTATGTGTCGATGTTTGCTTCGTTTAGGTTTTAGGGTTTGTTCATATGATTTGGTTTTGCTTGCTGGTTATGCATGTATGCGAAAAATGAGATCTTGGTGTGTTCTGGGTTGCCGGTATCGATGTTTGCTTCGTTTATGGTTTAGGGTTTGTTCACATGGTTTGATCTTGCTTTCTGGTTATGCATGTACGCGAAAAAAATGGTTTCTTGATGTGTTTTGAGTTGATGATGTCAAACCTTGCTTCGTTTATGGTCTAGGGTTTGTTCACATGGTTTGCTCTTGCTTGTTGGTTATGCATGTACGTGAAAAAAATGGTTTCTTGCTGTGTGTTCCAAAACTACACACAGCGAACCACTTATTTGAACTGAGCTAACCACTTAGTGTTTTCACCCCTAAGACACATGTGTGTATTCTAAAACTACACACAGCGAACCACTTATTTGAACTGAGCTAACCACTTAGACATTCTACCCCTGAGACACATGTGTGTTCCAAAACTACACACAACGAACCACTTATTTGAACTGAGCTAACCACTTAGTGTTTTCACCCTTAAAACAAGTGTGTGTGTTCCAAAACTATACACAGTGAACCACTTATTTGAACTGAGCTAACCACTTAGTGTTTTTACCCCTAAGACACGTGTGTGTGTTCCAAAACTACACACAACGAACCACTTATTTGATCTGAGCTAACCACTTAGACATTCCACCCCTGAAGCACATATGTGTGTTCCAAAATTACATACAGCGAACCACTTATTTGAACTGAGCTAACCACTTAGACATTTCACTCCTAAGACACATGTGTGTGTTCTAGAACTACACACAGCGAACTACTTATTTGAACTGGGCTAACCACTTAGACATTCCACTCCTGAGACACATGTGTGTGTTCCAAAATTACACACAGCGAATCACTTATGTGACCTGGGCTAACCACTTAGTTCTACACATGCTGCAATTTTTTTTCACTACACGCTACGTATTGACTAATAACATAATTTGTTTCTTGACATGTCTTTTGCAAGCATAACAATGACAACTACTCTAAGTTCTGGATCAAAGGTATTTGTCCTAATGTCGATGTTAATTATTTAAAAATTATGATTAATTGCATTTTTTTGGCATAAATGATTATTTTTTGTTGTTGTATTATGTAGAATTGTGTCCGACATTGTTGTAGGAGAACATATATGGGACTTGCTAATACAATGCTTAAGGAAGACTTAAGGCTTCTGTTCTTGTCGCAACCGGGACGACGATCTTAAAAAAAAATTTGGGTTTTAATAAAACAGAGGAGTCGCCACCATAATTTATTAAAGGAAAAACTATGGAAAAACCAAAAATCAGATAAGGCAAGTTTACAAAACCAGATTCAGAGTCCGAGAGCCGGTTATGTGTGGATAAGGTATGAGCACCCTCACAACGCCGGCCCTAAGGCGGTACCTTTAACTAAATAAGTAAAATAAAAGAGTGTGGTTTTTTTTTTTTAAATATTTATCTTTTCCAAAAGAATATAATGCAAATAACAACAAAAAGAAATATTTTTTATTTTAAAGGGGGAGCCCGACAAGGATTTGACCTCGCTCCTACGTATCTCTATCAAGAATAGAGAATCAGGGTTACGTAGTTCTTTGCTTGGCGATTTATGTGAGGGGTAATTTTGAAATTCGGAAAAGTATAGGGTGCAGATCCTAATTAAGGGAGGTGCAGAAAGTAATTCAACTAGTCAAAAGGGTATTTTTGGGATTGTGAAAAGCTGAGGGTGTAGGTGCAACAAAAATGGGGTGCAGAAAACAAACCCCTGACCAGAAACCCACTTATGTTAAGGGCAATTTGGTAATTGAGTTGCAGCACAGGTGCAGACTCAAAATAGTGGGGTGCAAAGAACAACTCCACTAGTCAGAAGCCCACTTATTTTAAGGGCAGTTTTGTAATTGAGTATGAGCACAGGTGTAGACTCAAACCAGTGGGGTGTAAAGAACAGCTCCACTAGTCAGAAGCCCAACCAGTAACCAGGGGCATTTCAAGAATTGGAAAGGCGTGGGTGCAGGTTTAATAAATGGGGGTGCAGGAAACACCTCCACTAACTGCAATTCAACCTAAAGCCAAGGGTATTCTGGTAATTGGGAGAATAAAAGGGTGCAGGCACGAATATAGGGGGTGCGTGCAGCATCCCTACTAACTAGAAACCCATCTATGGTTTGGAAGGCACATGCTATGGAGACAATGGAGGCGGCGGCAGCCATGGTTGGCGAGGGTTGAGGAGGCTCGTGTAGGCGGTGGCCACCAAGGGAGCGACAGCGACGGTGGAGGTCACCGACGGCGACGACGGCCATGGTTAACGAAGGTAAAGCTTTGGCTTGGAAACTTTGATATTTTGGTTTCGTTCTCTAGGCATGGTGATTGGCGGTGGCTCGGAGCAGTTCGACGATGATATCATTGGTGATTTGGGAGCAGAACAGCGTCGTTTGCAGCTGCGTTAAGGTGCTGGAAGACGCAGAGAGGTGCAAGTGGGTGCGTTGGCTCACGAACTGTAATGGAGGTCCGCAAATGGCGAAGGCGTGGGGCGTGCGTTGGGATGTTGAGAATGGAGGGTCGAAGTGAGGTGGTGCGAGGCTTGAATGTGGCCGTGGGGGTGCTCGGAAATGCTTGGAACGCTGCTGGCCTCGATGAAGATGATCACGGTGGTTGCTGGTTCGTTGGGTGCCTGGTGCAATTCGTGGCAGGAGAAGCGCTGCCCGTCATGGACGTTGATGACCATGGAGGCTGTGGGTTTGATGCATTGGCAATGGCCTTGGAGCATGGTGGCGAAGGGTACATGGTTGCGGTGAAAGAGTGGCAAGCAAATGGCGCAAGGTGGCATTTTGGAGGTGTTTGAACGGCGGCATGTGGTGGGGCTTGTGGTATAGTGGAGGTCCAATGGTGGTTTGGAGGTGCGTGGCGAAGGAGGGGTGCGCTGCAAGGTTTTCGTTGGAGGGGGCTTGATAGTTGACGTGGGAAATTGTAGCCACAACAAGTAGTTGTTTGGCTACGGATGGTGCAATTGGAGATGATTGGTGGGACGTTGGTTTGCATGGTGGTACAGGTAGAGACGTGGTGGTTCAGTTCTGATTTTGGGGGGTGCGTTGCAAGGTTTGCATGGCTGACGTGATGATGCATGCTTCATGGTGGAGGCACAATGGAGCAAGGTGGTGTTGGTGGAGAAAGACTTGGGGTGTGGAAGATCTGTGGTGGCTAGTGATGATGTAAAACAAAAGGTACTGGAGGTACATGGTAGCGTGATGAACGAAGGTGATAAGGAGGCGCAGGGCAGTATGAGTTGGGAGAGCTTGATGTGAGTTAAGCAAAATGGAGATCGCCCTTGGTTTCGAAGTTGAGAGGTGGGTTGATGGTGCGAGTATGACGCGGCGGTCGGCTGGAAGCAGTGACACAAGGAAGGTGCCGGAGGCATGCATGGAAGAAGATGTTGAGCATTGTGGATGTGTGTTGAGTTTCTATGGTGACTCGGTGGATGTATGGCGAAGGTCAGCAGGAGCAAAGCCTTTTGATGGAGGGAGCTCGCGGTGGAGACACGGTGGTATTGCGGTTTGGAGCTGTGAGGGGAATGGAGGCATTTGGGAGGAAGATGCATGATGGAGGTATGATGAGGTTGGCATTCTCGTTGGTGGCATTCATGGTGGAGGCGCGGTATAAGGCGGTGATTGGTTCGTTTTGGGTGTGGTTGTTTGGAGGTGTGATTTACGAAACATACAGTGGAGGAAGGCGCTTAGGTTTTTGAGTGAAATTTGTGAGGTGTTGACTTGCTTGGCAAAGAGTAATCATGGAGAACCATGTATGGGTTGTAATGCATGTATTAATTTTTGAAATGAGTGCACAGTAAAAAACCTTAAGATGCATGGTACAGGAGTAAAAGCATACAAGAAAACATACTTACGTGCTCTTTTTCTTTCTCCGTCAATGATGATTCTTTCTTCCTCTCCTCTTGCTCTCCTTAATGTCAATATCTTTTTTCTTTCTTCCTCTGTTCCCCCTAAAATGATCCGTGTCCCCCCCTTCTTCTCCCCGTTCACCAATATATTTTTCTCTTTTTTTTATTATTTTTAATTGATATCTTTTTTAAAAATCCAGTAGTTTAGTTTTTAGAGAGGTTAAGAGAGGTTACTACTCTTTGACTCATTCATATTTGTTATTTTTTTTATTTTAATTTCTTTAAAAATTAAATATTAACAATGAATCTTCCTAAGAATAAGACTTGAAACACTTTTCAACAATAGAAATCTATTTCTTATCATTAATTTTATTTTTAGTTAAGTGGAGAACATGGGTTGTTATCTGAGCAGTTTAAAAAATTATTATTTAAAAATATTTATTTATTATTTTTTTTAAAACAGTACGTGGAGTTAAAGAGTGAGAACATGAGAGTCTACTGCCATCGACTCATTCTTTTTATTATCTATTTATTATCTTGAACGTGCAGATCAAGTAAACAGTTTGAAAGCAGTTTCTTTTCTTGTTGTTTTTTAATCTCCCTTTTTCCTAATATATATATATATATTTTTTTTATTTTGCTTTTATTATTTAATTATTAATTATTTAATATTTATTTATTTGTTATTTTTTATTTTCGTTTTTTTTAATTAATAATATTTTTTAATTATCATCTTTTAATTATCACATTTTTAGTTTTCTCTTAATGGAAAAAATCAATATATTTTTAATTACTATTATTGTTATTATTAGTTTTTTAACAAACTCTTAATAGACTGATTTCCCGTACTATTTCTTTTTTTTTTATGAATTTTATTTTAAAACTTTATTCATTGAATATAATGGAACCAAAGTCTTTTTTTTTATTATTTAAATGACAATAATATAATAAAACTAGATAACAACCTTTTTATTTTAATTTTTGTATTTTTTTTTATAATCTGAAATTATTTACTTGCCCGGACGAAATTGAGTATTGACAGTTTTGTTGCCAACACTCCTTTTGCATGGTTGATGTACCTTCAAGGCAAAGTCAAATTGAGCACGAAATTGCTGACAGAGTTATACACACGCTGGGTTGAGAGGAGAGGAGGTTGTTATTTTTAGAAAGAGATCCAACACTTCAGGGAAGAGTTAGTTGACAGATGGGTGACCCATGAGGATAACATTAATCGAACGAATATATTGTCAAATTTTAATAATTAAGTGTATATTATAAACGAAACAATGTTGTTCTTTCCTGGGTAAATGTTCAAATCACATCTGTAATGGTATGGCTGAAGTTCATTTAAATGTGACTTAGTTAGCTTATCATGTTTGTTCATAATGAATTCATTGTCAAATATACTAAGTTTATATCCAACTTTAATACTTTTATCCAAAAGTTATACCCATCAAACTGTATACATTAACTCAGGCAACCACATGGACATTAGAGTATTTAATGTCTTAATTCAATTTTCATTACCACTTATTAAGGACGACAAATTTTAAATACAGGTGTCGCAACTATCAACGTAGCAAACCACTTATATGTACGTAACGAATCACATAGATAGGGTGGGATGAACTCACACTTGGTGATTTAAATACGGGCATCGCAACTGTCAACGTAGCAAACCACTTATATGTACGTAGTGAACCACATAGATAAAGTTGGATAAACTGACACTTGGGGCTTTAAATACAGGTGTCACAACTGTCAACGTAGCAAACCACTTAAATGTACGTAACGAACCACATAGATAGGGTGGGATGAACTGAAATTTGGGGCTTTAAATACGAGTGTCGCAACTGTTAACGTAGCAAACCACTTATATGTACGTAACGAACCACATAGATAAAGTTGGATAAACTAACATTTGGGGCTTTAAATACGGGTGTCACAACTGTCAACGTAGCAAACCACTTAAATATACGTAACGAACCACATAAATAAAGTTGGATAAACTGACATTTGGAGCTTTAAATACAGGTGTCGCAACTGTCAACGTAACAAACCACTTAAATGTACGTAGCGAACCATATAGATAGGGTGGGATGAACTGACATTTAGGGCTTTAAATACGAGTGTCGCAAATGTTAACGTAGCAAACCACTTATATGTACGTAACGAACCACATAGATAAAGTTGGATAAACTAATATTTGGGGCTTTAAATACAAGTGTCACAACTGTCAATGTAACAAACCACTTAAGTATATAACAAACCACATAAATAAAGTTGGATAAACTGACATTTGGGGCTTTAAATATGGGTGTCGCAACTGTCAACGTAGCAAACCACTTAAATGTACGTAGTGAACCACATAGATAGGGTGGGATGAACTGGCATTTGGGGCTTTAAATACGAGTGTCGCAACTGTTAACGTAACAAACCACTTATATGTACGTAACGAACCACTTATATGTACGTAACGAACCACATAGATAAAGTTGGATAAACTAACATTTGGGGTTTTAAATACGGGTGTCACAACTGTCAACATAACAAACCACTTAAATATACGTAACGAACCACATAAATAAAGTTGGATAAACTGACATTTGGGGCTTTAAATATGGGTGTCGCAACTGTCAACGTAGCAAACCACTTAAATATATGTAGCGAACCACATAGATAGGGTGGGATGAACTGACATTTGGGGCTTTAAATACGAGTGTCGCAACTGTTAACGTAGCAAACCACTTATATGTACGTAACGAACCACATAAATAAAGTTGGATAAACTAACATTTGGGGCTTTAAATACGGGTGTCACAACTGTCAACGTAACAAAACACTTAAATATACGTAACGAACCACATAAATGAAGTTGGATAAATTGACATTGGGGCTTTAAATATGGGTGTCGCAACTGTCAACATAACAAACCACTTAAATGTACGTAGTGAACCACATAGATAGGGTGGGATGAACTGACACATAGATAACCTTGTTTTTCTCTAAGCAAATGCAATTTTCTCTCTCATTGCCACACGAGATTGCATTTGACACGTCGGAGTGTCAAACAGAAGTAAGAGAAAGAGGAGTGTCAAAGTAACATTTTCCTTTGAATAAATAAAAGGTGAGTTTTTGTTTGGGTATTTAATGTCTATAGTGACCCTTGGTTTGATCTTAACTGAAGTTGTGTTTTTTTATACATGTATTAAGTTTTACTGTGAGCCCCTTTTTAGGTCCAAATTACCAATTTGTCCCTTTGGTTCCATTTATCATTTTGCCCTTTCAGATTATTGATGTAGCATAGTATAAAAGTGATACAGATGAAGGCTTATTGATGCAGAAAAGCTTAAAGGTAATGCATATACTATTCTGATAATGATACAGAAAATCGTATTGCTAAAAATCGTATTATAATAATAATATTTATTCAAAATTTTTAGGATGTTATATTGTGCATACTACATTCAATTGCTGGCCAATTAGCCAAGTTCGATGAGCCAAACTAATGTTTTGAGGTACACATCGTATTTTTTTATTATAGCGGACTAACTCCTTGAGTATTCTTTCCATAAGTCACTTATACCTTAATCAAATATTATTTGGGTTCGTTGTCACTCCTAGGTAACCTCTTAAGTATTTTTTTCTCAAGTCACTCATGATCCTATCCTAAGTATTATTTACACCTAGTCACTTTTAGCTTACTGAGTATTCTTTTGAATTACAAATGATTGCAAATAGTAAATGGATAGATGTCTAAAGTAATAAATCCATATATACTTATTATATAATTATTTAATTCAAAATAAAATAACTTATAAGGTTTTTAATGTGAAAACAAAAATAAAGGTAACATTTTAAAACATAAATAAAAATAGAGATTTAAGGTTTTAGAATAAAATGACAAATAATAATTGTCCTCTCTTGGGGTCGGGGTATGCTTTGTAAAAAGGAAGGTACGAAGCATAATTCTTTTATCCAAGGATGGGTCAAGCGGTATGGATCTATTGACCTTTTATTTAAACGTAAACCCTATTTTACAAAAAATGTAATAATAATAATTTATTAAGATTTTTAAAACTAATTTCATATTTATTAAGTATTACGAACAACATCTTGGAATGACTAATATTGGAATTTTCAGTTGGATTATTCATGTAATAGTTAATGTTTAGTACTTGAATGCGATTGTTTAGAAAAAATAATAATTTTATAAAACAAGATGGTTCCTAATAATTGGAACAAATTCTATTTAGGATAACCAAAAATGATAAAAGACCTTAGTAAATAGAAAAATAATAAAATGACTCAAAAGAAGAATGATGATAAAAATAAAAATGTAAATATATAAAAGAAATGTTGGAGATTAATTTCACTAATCATTTATATATAATTCACTCTTATGCAATCTAACAGGTTCAACTAGACAATTACTTTAATGATATACAAAATTGATTTATACATAGTACCTAGATTATTTAAAAATATCGTAGTTACTTGGTGAAATTGGTTAAACAGTTAACGTCAATGTTAAAAACTTAAAAATAAACTTGATAATTCCAACCCAAGTTCCTAATTTTATGTTGTACCATAATTTTTACATAGATCCTAATTTATAAAAGGTTTTCCAATCATAATTAAAATTAAATTATGAAATCGAGATTTAGTTACTTAACCCAAAAATGCATTAAAAACAAAGTAAAAATAATTAATTGATTAACTTATCATATTGGAAAGGAGAAAACAATATGTGAGTCACATAACTACCTCTCACAACAAGAATACTTGTTCATGGATTTACTCATACACAAAAACTAAAATGAAAGTTAAAATTAAGAGCTTATTTTGTTGTAAGGCATCAAAAACATTGGTACGAGTTATAATCCTAAATTTATAATATTTTTGCATTTTTTTTCTTTGCAACCCATTTATAAAGTATCTCCTAGTCATAAATTATATATAACCCTAATAATATCTTAGTTGAAATTGACATGTCACATATTTTTTACTAAATAACTCTTAAAGCTTACTTAAGCAATAGACATTCACTAATACTACTTATATTTATTCAAACAAATAAATGTTTTATTTGAATGAAAATCATGATTTCAATTTTTTTTCTCATTTTATAAAAAAATAAAATCATACAAAAAGTTAATTTTAAAATAAATGTTAAATAACAATGAATATTTAAATAAAGTAAAGGATAAAATCTAAAATATTAATATTTGACACTTATATGCTTATAAACTTAGTTTAAAAATCCTAAATTGCAAACCCTTTTATGGTTTAATGTTTCTCATAATGAATTTTGGCAATGTTATAAAAAATTTTAAAGTTTATTTTCTTAAAACGATAAAAACAACCTAAATTAGTTGTTTGTATTTTCTTTATTCTACATATAAACTTGTTATTATTAATAAATATTAATGTATATATTATTGAATTTTCAATTTAAATATGATACCAATGTTTAATTTAAACTTTTATATGTATTTTAAAACTTGTAATTATCTTTAATTTTATCTCCATAAATTTATGATATTATATATTTTTAATTTTTTTATTTATGTTTAAATTAGTCGATTCATAAATAGTTTCTTCAAAGTAAAGGCTAATATAATATTTTTACTAAAATTTTAAATTTATTATCACAAGTTAATTGCCACACTTGTCTCACCTAATCTAATCTAATTATGTATTGTATCAGTCGTATCAGGTCATTAAGCTGAATTTTTTTAAACAAACCAACAAGTTAATGAATTTTAAAGTTAATGAACTTGACTCAACCTTACTACATAATAATTAATCAATCAAAAAAATACTAATTATCTAATAATTTTATTATAAAATAATTTTATATAATATTATGAGTATTATATTATGTAAGTATTATAAGTTTTTTTATTATCTCATAATTATTAATAAATATTGAAAATATTTATTTTCAGACATTTTTGTAATAATTGGTTTTTTTAAATATTAAACCTCATAATCCAGCTTAACACGATCAAATAAATACAATTAAATTTGATAAAAAAATAATTTAACTCGATCTAATTCAAATAATTTAACTCTTTATTATATGATTCAATAAGAATAATACTGGATTTTCTAGAAAAGAATGTTTTTATTTTCTATATTTGTAGTAAAAACTTTATTTTGATGTCTATTCTTTCAAATCATTGGATCAGTTCTACAATTTTTCAAAACACTTGAAATTAGTCTTTTTTTTCCATACTTAAATCTTATATTTAATTACTTTTTTTATAATCATAAAATTAATAAAAACTAATTCCCTTATTTTTTTAGATTTAAGGACTATTTAAATGATTTAAAAGAATAAAAACTAGAAACAAATTTTTCAAAAAAAAAAAAAAACACTAAAACATGTTTTTTTTTTCCTATTTTTCCAACCAAATTTAAGTATTCATTGTACTAATAACTCTTAGCAACCCCTTAAAGACACAAACATCTAACAAAAAAACTCATTCTAAAAATCTGAATTAAAAAAAAAAATAGTAAATGATATTGAAGAGGTATTAAGTAGAGAAGTGATAGAACACGTCACTTGTTGCTTTTGGTTGGGATTCAAACCCACCATCCTCACTCTGCATCCCTTTCTTCCTTCCTTCCTCGTCTTATTCTGCAACCCACACTAAAACCTTCCTATTTTTGTTTCTTTCTGTTTTCCTTCTCTAAACGACGTCGTTTCAGAGGTTCAGCCATGTCGTACGACTACCTCTTCAAGTACATCATCATCGGCGACACAGGTTAGGTTCTTCTGTGCCCTCTTTCCTTTTCTTCTCGCAATTGGGTCTCCGAATCTCCCTCCAAGTTTGGGTTTTTCTCCGGTGCGGTGCAGGTGTAGGGAAATCGTGCCTGCTCCTCCAATTCACTGATAAGAGGTTCCAACCTGTTCATGATCTCACCATTGGTGTTGAGTTTGGCGCTCGCATGGTCACCATCGATTCTCGACCCATCAAACTTCAGATATGGGATACTGTCAGTTCTCTCTCTCTCTCTTTCTCGCTTTTACTTTTATTTTTTTGAAGTAAATATCTGTTGCTTAGTTGTGTTTTTTAATTACTATTTGTTAGGTAGGGTATTTCAAATTAGGTGACAATTGATCAAGGTTATGTGTATGTGCTAGAACACTAAGTAAATAGTTGTGATCACTGATTAATTTGTTTGATTTTCTGGGCGTGTATGGTTTCGTGATACATTGATTTTAGGTGAAACTTTAAGGAATTGATTCTGGGTTTAGAATTGACTTTGAGTTGAAACATTTTTTGCGTGTGTTTTAATTTTGATTTTGGATGAAATTGTTTATCTTAGAATTGATTTTGAAGTGATGCGATATTTGTTCAAATGTTTTTATCATAAAAGCAAGCTAGAAGTAAAGTAATATACAATTTTTAACGCGAAAGCTACTTAAAGTTGCTTAATCTCAATAAACTTTGGGACCTATAAAGCGTAGAACTAAACATGCGAAAGTTTATCATTTCTATGTGATTTTGGAAAGTTCAAAGTGCAACCAAACACACACCAAGTAACTTTTGGGTTGAATAGAAAATTTTACTTAGTTTTTTTTTTTTTTTTTTTTTTTTTTTTTTTTTATTATATTTTTTTTATTTTTTTTTTTTTTTTTT
>Ga0099824_1007989_pt1:0-12500 | contig 13725 bp, 9 predicted proteins | sample SiratrowhiteBW_FD_76837 | JGI IMG/M metagenome (GOLD analysis project Ga0099824, IMG submission 76837) | Root nodule microbial communities of legume samples collected from California, USA - Siratro white BW | ecosystem: Host-associated > Plants > Roots > Nodule | place: USA: California... | reverse complement strand
AACAGCACCTTTGTCACTTTAAGTACTTTATCTCAAGTTCTGTCTGTAACTAAATACATAGGCTTTAGTGCTTTTCAGGTATAAGGTTGTTTTTCTCTTTCTTTGTTTTACCTTCTGCAAGGTTATGGTGCATTAATTGCCAGAATCCTGTGTTATTTTTTTGCAACATGTTTCAGAATTTAATCCTTCACCCCTTTCTGTCAACTTGTTCTCTTTCACATTAAATCTTGGACAATTATTGAGAATTATTGGTACTTGCTTTATTTATAAAAAGAAAATTAATGTGTTTCCTTGTTTATAGTTTTATAATTAACCCCTTGTCCCCAATTTATTCTTTCCGTTATATACCAAATACCCTTTTTGTTGCTGTTTCTATAAATAACGTGTCTTTCATTTATTTGGGCACAGGAAAATAGATAAATCAGAGTCTAATTTTTGTCTAGGGTTGGTTGAGATTACGTGGATCTTACTTTTAAACAGTGTTTGAACCTGATGCATGCACTATGTGATTTACATGGACCTAACGCATATCAATAATCTTTGATAATTTTAGGCAAAAAGCATATGAACACTTTTTTTCTTTGACTCCATATGAAAACCTTTTTTTTTTTTCTTGATTTATTTTTCAGGGTGAACAAGAGTTAAGGCAAAAGCTTATGGATGCCAGAATTGAACTTGAAAACACAAAACATCTCAAGACAGAATTGTTCAATCGGTTGAAAATGGCTTACCAAGAGAGGGATGAAGCAAGGTGTCAGCTAGTTAAACTAATGAACCAGTTAACTCCCTCTAGTTCAAACACTTTGCAAAACGTGTTTGATATCCAAAATCATTTCACGTTCCCTTCTGCTATTAGAGCAAGCTCAAGCATGGCAGAATCTGATAATTGTCTCTCACACGGTTCCCCACAAGTGGAATTCTTACTTGACTCTTCTACAGAGTTTGCAAACATCAATGCAGGTAACCCGTTTGACAAAATGAGTAATCTCAATCAGAATATGATTCAAGACTTCAGCTTTTCAGCACCTTATGTTTCGATGACTCCTTCTGTAAAGCCAATGTGTGATCCTGATGCTGCATTTATAGATCGTATTGCCAGTGAAAGAGGTTTGCCTCAAATGGGTCATCTCCTTCAGGCTGTGAAAGATGCTGGTCCGTTGCTTAATACTCTGCTCCTTGCAGGGCAACTTCCCACATGGGTAAACCCCCCTCCTATTGAACAGATCAAAGTGCCAACAGTAGCCATAAAAAACTGTGATGTCACTAGCATCATTAAGCCTGACACTTTCGGAGAAATTGGAATTTCACTCCGAAGACCCAAGACTCCAACCTTACCTTATTCTTCAAATGCTCTCACCACGTGTTCTGCTTCCATGCTCAACTTAGCTGGTCAAAGCACTGGCTCATGGAACAGTACATGGCAGTTGAATTCAACTTCTGGTGTCGCTTCCAAGACCCGTCAATGAGAGGCAAAGGCACCAAATTTTTCAACCCTTAGTCCCTTTTTTTCCGAATATGTAAATGGCACACTCAGCTTGAGTGAAGCAGCACAGATAGCCTTTTTTTGTTTCAATGAAAATGTTGACATTTGAAAAGTGTAGGAAATTTTGGATTTTGATATTACTAAATGTATGTTACATCTTTCTGATCTGATAATTTTTTTCTGCCTATAACCATAATAGTTTTGTTTACCGAATCAACTAGAATGTTAAATTTTTCAATGTCTCCTTGTCATACTATGTTAAATATGTCAACTTTTGTAACAATTACTTCAAAAATGACGTTTAAGATTATTTTATATGATACCCAATTCAAGAAAATTAAACTTTTTTATATTTAATTTGCTCAGGAAATTTTATGTTTACCCTATTTCATGTGAAAGAAAAATATCAATTTCTGTAACCTTTGATAGTATCTAAGACAAGAGCTGTCAGCAATCACAACGGAGAATCCTGTGTCATCTCCAACTATACTACTTTGGTTTGAACGTTCTGTGTCCCTATGTTGGCGTAGTTTTCGAACTTAGTTTACCGCTATTTTCAGCAAACTCTGAACTTGATTTTCATTAAAATGTCTCCTGATTCTGATGAATTCAATAACCCTGCCCAATGGAAGCTCGAAGAGGTTATTTCAATTATTATAGTGTGCGTTATCTTTTTTACACTGGGTAATTGCTTCGGCATATTCAAGCTTCTGTTGTGTAGAATTTACCGAGGCAGAAGCCAGGTTCCAAGGCGGCTTCTAGATGAGACGGTTGTGGACGATGATCCTTCCATGCAGGTTCAAAGCCGAGGATTGGAGTTCTGTGTGGTGCAGTCTCTTCCAACGTTTGAGTTCAAGAGAAACGAGGGAGAAGAAGAGAAGGGAAGTAATGTGGAATGTGCCATTTGTCTCGGAGAGTTTGAGGAAGGGGAGTGGCTGAAACATCTTCCACAATGCAACCACAGGTTCCATGTTTCATGCATTGACACGTGGTTTCAGTCTCATTCAAATTGTCCTCTCTGTAGAGCACTTGTGCATCATCACATGCTACACTGTTCCGTAGCTGCTTCTCACACATTGCTACAGCCTTTGAGGAGGGAAGACTTTGAAAGGGAAAATCTACCTAACACACACCAGTTCCTTCCCTCTTGATTTCAAATCCCACCAACTATTTTTTTGTCTGTCTTTCTTTGCTTTTTCAGTTTCCATTTTTTTGTGAGGTGAATCCTTGGAGACTTTGAGGAAGAGGAGAATGAGTGATACTATGATAACTGGTAAATAGAACTTGGAGGGAAAGCTAACAGCTGAAGAAGTCTCAGTTGGGATGGTTATACGAGAGTCATAAGTATGATTATACAAGTATGCTTAAGAGAGCTCAATTTGAAATTCGTAGATCCATGATCAACATAAGTTTTGAAATTTGTAGAATAAGCATCAATTAAAACTTACAAGTAATTTTTTTTTTTTTCATACTTTACACGCCACATTTAGTGCAGTATAGTTAAGTTTGTTCTTTAATAAAAGCTAGATTTTATGTTCCAATATCTCACGTCAACCTTTAATGCAGAAAATCAAACACGACTCTTGTTTTGATTAAAAAATAACATCCAAAACACCTATGATATTAGGCCTCTTTTATGTCATGATCATTATCCAGCCACTTAAATTTGAACTCACAAAAGTTGTATGTTAATGAGTTTTGCTTTAAAGAACTGTATTTAAGAGTTTTCACTATTTTTTATGAAATATGGTTGTTTTGATTAAAAAATAACATTGAAAACACCAATAATGTTAGGCCTCCTTTATGTCATGATCATTATCCGCCACTTAAATCACAAAAGTAGTACGTTAATGAGGTTTGCTTTAAAGAACTCTATTTAAGAGTTTTCACTATTTTTATGAAATACGGTTGTTTAGGCACTTTTTTTAATGTTGGGTAGAGAATTTGATTTCATTACAAGGTGACTTTGATTAACAAAATTTTCTCCATGCGCAGTCAAGATTAAAACTTGCACCTACTTAAAGAGTTTATGCCCATCGCTACTCTGACCAACAACTTCTATTCTTTCTGTTTTGTTCAGCAACTACAAAACATAAGCCATTTTAATTCAACTTTCTCTACAAATTTTATATTCACCTTCTCTTTTGTTTAAATAAATCAGAGTAAAGGAAAATAGGACGATTTCAACTCATGCGCTTAGAGAAGTATTTAAAAGAGATGCCCCAAGATAAACATTTCTTTATTATATTATACCTCTTTCCATTATTCCAAAGACATTTTCACTTAAATATACCTATTTCATGACCGGTGTTCCTCTAATTTCGAATTTGGCCTATAATTCATTCACATGTTCACCACCTATGAACGCAAACATCACTATTTCTGAACTCAATTAGCATACAAATTAAGTTATAAGCTATTCCTTGTTGACTGGTTAGCTTTCGAATTTGCTAATTACCTATCCTTAGGCTCACTATCGTTATGGCGCAAATCTACACCGGATTCTGCACTCTACAATTTCGTTAGTGCCATGGCAGTTCCACCAGCTTCAGTACACTCATTAACCTCACATTCAATGAGTCGCCTAAATATAAAATTTTAACATGCTCATTTCAATCATCAATTTAAGAGTCAAAATTGAAACCCGATGTCTGCTTAGTGTATGCTGAACCAAAAGATACAAAATAATAAAACCCAAAATATAGAACCTATCCTTTTCTGAAAAGTTACCGCCAAGAAGCACCATAGAACTGCCTAACATTTAATAAAACCCAGGTACTATCTTAGATAATGCCGATCTTGTTTGCCACATCCAATGCATCGTAATCAGGGGTCAACCTGACATAAGCCTTCTTGGTACCATCAGGCCTGCAACAGAATTGAAATTCAGAATTCCAGCAGAAATTCCTTATTATATATGGAACCAAAGCTAAACACATTTACACAAGTTCACTTTAAATAGGCATCTCAAACACATTCCAAATAATACACAATCCTACATTCTCAAATGGAAACAAAGAATTCATGCTCAAGAATTATTTCCACATTCGACAAATGAAATTATAATCCTATAGTCCTCTACATTATTAAATCATTAATGTTAACACTGCACCAAATCGGTAGCAATGCTCACACCTGTAATTAAAACATAAAACAGAGAACAGGAACGTCACATGGTGGGTGCCTAAAGGCAAACAGGACTACAAATTATATTAGACATAATGTATTATCATAAAAGAGTTTTCAAATGGGTAGTACAACGACCCAGCAAGCTATGCCACTAGGTGAATAGGAAATTGACTACACTACCAAATTCATTAGCAATAGCAAATTATCAAATTATTACTATCAAAACCAATTAATCATTGCATAGATGCTTACCTGATCAAGGTGTTAACTTTCTTGGCCTGGATGTCATACATTTTCTTCACTGCATCCTTGATCTTCTTCTTGTCTGCTCGAAGGTCAACAATGAAAACCAAAGTGTTGTTGTCCTCAATCTTCTTCATTGCAGACTCAGTGGTAAGTGGGTACTTCAGGATCTGATAATGGTCAAGCTTGTTCCTGGGTGGCACACTGATGCGAGGATACTTAGGACTCCTGTCCTTCTTCAAAGTCTTCGGCCTGTGGAAAGTCACAGAAGTTCGGATCTTCTTCGCCTTCTTCTTAAAGATAGCACCAGACTTAACTGCCTTAGCAGTTTTCAAGGCCTGTGCCTTTGGATCACCCTTCTTAGAACTATCAACTACACACACACACAAAAAGAAAATCAATAAAATCACACATAACAGCAAAACCAACCTAATTCTTCATACTCCATAATATTCTTCCTGATTAAATGCTTAATTCCAATACTACTGAAAAACTCAACCAATTAACTTAAATTTCGTTCCACTAATCGTTTAAATGAAAATTGAAAAAAGCGAAGTGAGGAACACGAACATACCTTTAGACGGAGCCATTGAAGAAACTCTACCTGTCAAATACTCCTAATTCCTGAAATTCAAAAAACCTGAAATCGTAAGCAGCATGAAATTAAGCAAATAAGCAAAGAGTAACTATGCACAGTCACAAACCTGCGCAGAGGAACAAACCGGCTCTAGGGTTTACGTTTTGGTTGATGGAGTTTATATACGAAATGTAACGAAATGACGAAAATATCCTTATCCTTGTGTTAAAGTGGACCATGTTTGGGCAGGCCCATTTAGAGTATTATTGGGCCTAGTTTTTGAAGTCCATTAGGAGGTGTTGACTGGCCCATGTTCAGTCAAGAGTGAAAATGCGAGTACCGTTGCTGTCTTCCGAGAATGGTGAATGCTGACGTGGCGGACCAATTCATTTTTCTCGCATGAAACAACAGAAGAGAAAAGTGCGGCAGCGCAACCTGAGCTCTGAGTCAGAGGCGAGCTAACTCCAATCCGACGTCGTTTTTGGTTGTGTTCTATGTCCGTGCGGTGCTTGTGTTTCGGACATGGCGGAAACAACCTCTGCTTCTGTTTCTTCTTCCGAGGGTGATTCGAATTGGAGAGAGAACAAGTTGGTGAAAGGCACATTTGCGGTCTCCGGAATCATGCTCACCCTCGTTACCTATGGCATCTTGCAGGTCTATATCGCAAACTTTTCGCTTCTCTTGATTTTGGTAGAACCCCGGGATCTTGTTGTCTTGCTTAAAACTAATTCCAATTACATATTTGTGGGTTTTGTAATTGTTTCTTTCTTGAGTTTGTTATCAATCCTCTAGGTTGAAGTGTTTTTGATTTCTTAATCTTAAATTACACTTCTTGCTTATTTTATCAATTTGTGAATGGGTGCTTATGGATTAACTAAACTAGCATCTATTATAGGCATGTGCGCTAAAGCTAACGTGGACCTTCTTGTCTTGTGAAGTTGGATAATGTCAAAACCCTCTCTGATAATCCTACCATTGTCCCTTATGTGAGTGTGTTTGTTTTTTTCAGGAAAAGATCATGAGAGTCCCTTATGGGGTGAACAAGGACTACTTCAAATATTCTCTTTTTCTTGTTTTCTGCAACCGGATCACGACGTCTGCTGTTTCGGCAGGGGCTCTAGTGGTAAGTGAGTGCTTTTCATGTGGGGAAGTATTGTGGTTACGGAACATTTGATGCGTGTTTCGATTAAGGCTGGCAAATTAATTTTGGAGCAGTTTCCACTTTCCAAACTAAGTTTGCAAAAGGAACCTCGGTTTTGCTTTATGGAAACTTGGTTTCAGACAATTTATACTTATATTTTAACAGTAATCAAACAGGTTAAGAAATTGAGGTTTATCTGCAAACTGAGTTTGGAGCATCCCAAACGAGAATTCAAACATGCTTTGTGTTTGACATTGCAGCCTCCCTTTCTTGTGACTGCATTTGCTTAGCCAGAATTTTCCTTGAATTTATGGTTTTCAATCTTTCTCATAGGCAAGTAACAAAGTTTTGGATCCTGTTGCCCCTATTTATAAGTACTGCCTTGTGTCAGTATCGAACATACTTACCACGAGTTGTCAGTATGAGGTAAGCTGCATACTTTCTATGTGTCTATACATTGTGTGTTCATTATAAGTTGTTATTCCGTAGTTACTGCTGGCTGTCCGTTAATGCCCTGTTTTCTATGGTGTTTCTTATTCCAGGCCCTCAAATATGTTAGTTTCCCTGTTCAGACTCTTGCAAAGTGTGCTAAAATGATACCAGTTATGGTAAGGGAAACATTAATATCGTACTCAATTATATAGTTTTTTTTATATTCATGATTGATGTTCAGACTCTTGCAAGCTTCATTAATACTGTTGATGAAGAATAGTAATAATTACATTGTATAATGTGTTGTTCCTTAACTCTGAATCATTCATGCACTCTTTCTCTCTCACCTTCTCAAAATCATTTGTGATTGCCAGTAGCCATTTCATTTTTTAGCCTAACAAGTGCATGAAGAGGAAAATATGTAACTTAGACGTAGAATCCTGATCCTCGGTCTTAAAATTTGGTTGAACATTCTTTTCAAATTGGTCAAATTATTCGCCTGGTTGTGTCTCTCTCTCTCTCAAGAAAAATGCTAATACTTTTTCCCCTACAAATTTTATTCTACCTAGGGTAGGCACATTTCGAATTTCTTTTCTATTCTTTCAAAATGTCAAACTTTCAAATACTTGTTTTTTGTCTCTAAGTAGATGAAGGCTTAACTCTAAATAAATATAGCTTTGGAATGTTCTGAAGGATTTTTTTTTTAACAAGTTGATTATCATTTCTGCATGTAAAAGCGCATCCTATGTATGAAATGAGATGCAACTTCTATTTTCCATTTTAATATTATTCGAAGAACTGATTTTGTGTTCTATTAAAGTGAATGTACAGTTTATACTCGTTTGGTTCTAGGTAGTCTAATAGATTCGCATACCCTGCGAGCCATTATTTGTATTTTCTTCCATCATGCATGTGTTCTAGACTCAACCAAACCAATCATGTTCATTTTTTCAATGACAAATCTTGTGTACAATCTTACAATCTTTATGCCTTCCACATTATGAAACTTGATTCTTGCCTATGTGTATTATTTAGGTCTGGGGCACAGTCATAATGCAGAAGAAATATCGAGGAACTGACTATTTGCTGGCCTTTGTAGTAACCCTTGGCTGCTCAGTGTTCATCCTGTATCCTGTAATCATCTTTTGAGCCTAGTTTTTTGTGTCTTTTTCATCATTCTCTTTGTATGCTATTCTTTACTATTCAGAACCAACAATGAATATCCATACATTTAATCTTGGTTTTAAGGTGGCTACATGCAATATTTTGTTCTCAAGTTCAGGAAGATCTAACTAACCCTGAAAAAGTTTTCATATTCTTCTACATTTAAACATACTAAAACAAAACAAAGTATGGGACAGACTTGCTTAGTCCCATATGACAATTACAAACCCGCATATTCCTTTGATACATAGATACCTAACTTGGGATCCAAAATTCCACACACATAAAAGATACACATTTAAATAGGCGAGTAGTTAACTGTAGTCTTGCTGTTGTCATTTTGACTTTCAAGTCTGACCTGTATATATTCTTGTATGAGTTATATCAACTGATTGGATCACTTCTATATCAAATGTTGTATTTATCTTCCATTGAATAAGCATTGCCATTGATATTGCTTTCCTACTTTGGATTCATCATGCTGCTGAAGATACAAAATAAACATTCTTGATAATCTGGAACCATTCTGTGACGAGCTGATGTAATTCTTTTGTGTTGTTATTGTAGGCAGGGACCGACATAAGTCCATACGGTAGAGGAAGGGAAAATACTGTTTGGGGAATTTTGCTAATGATTGGTTATCTTGGGTATCACTGCAAAACTTAATCCCACTTTCTATGATAAGTGATTTTAGGTGTTGTCCCAAAAAAAAATTCAATACCACCTTCACCCATTCTGACACGCAAGGTTTTAATCTTTCAGATGGTTCTCATGTTAGGGATAAATCACCTTGCCTACGTAACTGTTACTTTCCTGCATATAATTTTTCTTTCCCCACTTTCAATGTCCGCAGATTTTCATGAACAACCATATTATTTCAATTGCGTTATTTGTTTGTTCATTTGTACGGCAATGGTTATTTGAAGCCACATTATACGTTTAAAATCTCGTTTTGTAACATTATAGTGCATTTTTGCAAATTCTTAATTGTTTAGTTGAGGCTAGCATTACTAATTTTATACTCCTCTTACCAATAAGTTTTAAGTGTTTAATTTGTCATACAAATTAATTCATGTGCTAGTCTTCGTTTAATTCACATACTCGTTTTTTTTGGCTGGTCTAATAGGTGTGATGGTTTTACAAGCACCTTCCAAGATAAGATGTTTAAAGGCTATAACATGGAGATACATAATCAGATATTCTATACTACTTTGTGCTCTTGTGTTCTTAGCTTAACAGGTGGGTCACAGACGGTGAAATTTCATTCTGAACTTTATATTTGTCTGATATATACAGACTGTGATTTTATTTTTTTCCGCAATGAGAATTTTCTTGGACTGTATGTCTCCATTTTTATTCTCTCAGTTTTTGTTTCTTTTTCAGCTTCATGTTTAGATTTGACATCTGATATTTTTGTTTAGGCCTTATCATACAAGGACAATTATTACCAGCAGTAGAGTTTGTGTATCTCCATAAGGATTGTTTCCTTGACATTGCATTGCTTTCGACAGTAAGAAAACTTTCCCTTCTGTTTTAAATTTTACAATGCACTGTTGGTAATTTGCTCTCCTTTCTGACTTTTGAAATCTGTTGTGCTTTTACCCCATTGTTCCATAAAAGAAATATAAAAATATTCCTTCTCCATCTTCCATTTTACTAAAGAAGTTTGTTATAATATCAACTTCCACAGGTTGCAACAGCTAGTCAATTTTTTATTTCCTACACAATTCGCACATTTGGTGCCCTAACATTTGCTACTATAATGACAACTAGACAGGTAACTATTGCCGAGAAAAGTCATATTTTACATTATCCTTTCTATTATTTATTTTCTCAGTGTTTGTCATACTTTATTCTAATTGTTGCAGTTGGTAAGCATCATGCTATCATGTGTGTGGTTTGCCCATCCTCTTAGCTGGGAACAATGGATTGGAGCTGTAAGATTTACTTTTTTTTTTGTGCCACACTCGTTATCAGCCATTACATCACAACTGGTCCCCCGCTTGCACTTATTTTGGACCACCATGATATAGCTCACACACTAAATGTGACACCTTTTGCTTGATGAATTGATGAGAAATCTATTAACACCAGTAACACTGTCAGGTAATTGTCTTTGGTGCAATTTATTCAAAAAGTTTCTTGAGGAAAGCACCGGAAAAGACAACAACCTCTTCTGTAGAACATGTACAAAATGGAAATTCAGATAATTTGAAGGAGAATCCATGATAGAGGCTGACTCCTTTTTCTGACATGGCGTGGTGTACTAGTGTGGGGGCAGCTTCAGTTTTGAATTCAGAGCTGCGCATTCAATATTTCAGGTCGTGGCTAATGCATTATATGATGGTGGTTTGACATGCAGACAACACATAATTTGGTGTCCCAATCATAACAATGGAGAAGTTGATAGAAGCTTAGCCCCTCATTTTTTGATAGGGGAGATCAATAATACTGATCAAAGCCAAAAGAATGTTTATAAATTGAAACATTTTCAATGTGTTTGCTTAAGCAAGTTTGTTTGTTGATTAGTTTTGCTGTGTATGTTTTGCTAAGGCAGAAGATTTGTGCTAATTTACTGTCAGGACCATATCCATATGTAAGGAGTTTTGTCCTTTTGAGTTTAACCAGGGAGGGAGGATTTTGGTTGACACAAATAGCTAATTCAGATATACCCTTATTATGAGCATTATCATAATTGACACATTATTGGCAATGTAAACCCTAAGCACATTTGCAAGTCTCTGGACTCTTAGCAAATTTAATAAAGAACACTTGTAACAAAATGTGATTAATATAGTTAAATGATATTACTCTGTTGCTGATTCTCTATTTATGAGGGGAGAACTCTTTTTATGGTGATCTAGGCTATTATTCCCTTGATGTTAAAATCCATTGAAGGAATCAACCTCTTCAACAATTTTTCAACCCCTTAAGTAAGAAATGTGATTCTCTATCAATTATATTACACCGTATTGGTTGTTGTGAGATTTCTTTATAATTGTAAAAATTGAAAATAATAAATATAGATAATTAAATTATATAAATAACTATTATTAAAAATATATTTTATATTATATGTTATTTATTTTTAAATTATATCATAAAATATATTTTAATTTTAGTTGTATACTTTATTTTTGGGTTTAAATGTGCATAGTTATAAGATTGATGTTATGTCAGTAAATAGGATCCAGCTTGTCTCATTTCTTCGAATTAGATTTATAACCAAATTACTCAATAAAAAATTTAATTCAAATAAAAATAAATATAAGTATAAGTTCATTCCAACTCAGCTCTAACCTTAATTTTTTCGGTCATGGGAGTCTCAATCCATTTATTTTGTTCTTAAATAAAATAGTAAACAATGAAACTATAACATTCTAAATATGCAATTTTAACTCTATTAAAGCATACACAAACTTCATTTTTTTTTTCAATTGTGGTATAATAACAATTAAGATTTATAAATGTGTAATGATGCATTAAATTCTTTAACTTAATGCGTGAACCACATATCAATAACTAGTAATTACAAATATACAACTTACACTCTATCAATTTAGTTATCCCTTACAAGAATTACAAATATTTAATCTCAATATATTATTCATAAAATAATACATTTAAAATAATACAGTTAAAATAAATACACTTTATATTATGCATCCATAGATTTTAACCTAAATCAATTAATTATAGAAAATTAAATATTTCTATGTATTCCAACTTATTTTAAACATCATTTCTCACCTTAATTTTATAATCATAGCCACAATTCAGTTTATAAATCAAAATATTATTATTCAACACCTAAATTACGAATGAGTTCCCATTCTAATTTTAGCATTCAATCACTCAATTATAAAAAAAAAAAAAAATCCAATCATCCATGAATTAGTTTTAAACAATTTTATAGTCTCACTTCGAGTCGTCTTACCCATTGCTTTCCAAACAAGAAAATACCGAAAATAACTCAAAATCTTCATAAACTTTAAACTACATTACCTGGTCAATAGCAGAATAGTGACAAACTGTATCGATCAATAAGATAACATTCTTATATGATTAAATCATTGAAACACTATAAATTACTTTTTAACAAATAAATTTTTTTTTAAGAAAATAACTTCAAAAAACTAAAAAAGTAGAAAATTTTTAAAAATAATAAATTTGTACAAAATAAATAGCTAAATAATATAATTTTAATTCTTATTCTTAAAACACATGCGCTTCCACTAATTCACATTTTTATTACATTAATATATATATATATATATATATATATATATATATATATATATATATATATATATATAATTATATTTTTTTTT
>Ga0099824_1007988_pt1 | contig 13728 bp, 8 predicted proteins | sample SiratrowhiteBW_FD_76837 | JGI IMG/M metagenome (GOLD analysis project Ga0099824, IMG submission 76837) | Root nodule microbial communities of legume samples collected from California, USA - Siratro white BW | ecosystem: Host-associated > Plants > Roots > Nodule | place: USA: California... | reverse complement strand
GTATCTGGCAAAGCCAAATATTTCAACTGAAAGAATCTGGATGACTTACATCAGGTTTGAGAACTCCATTGCACTTATGACAAGTTGGGATTATAAAATCCTCCTCCCAAAATCTTTCATCAATCTCAATATCACCATCAGGTCTTTGTTTCATGCCAAAGCTCTTATCTGATCCAGGGTTTCCATTGTCCAAGTTATCAATTGCTTCTGCCCACTGGTTTATCAGAAAAGGAAACTCAGAACAGAAAAATGCAGTCTTATTGTTCTGAGAAATGAAAACTCGAACTACTGCATAAAAGCATTGATAAAATGAAGCAATATATTGTTGCTTTCAAATGCACAGTATTGACGCAAGCTATGTCCTCCTACTTTCAGAGTTTCAGTTTCAGTACAAGGGACACATCGGACACACGTAATAGAAATTATGTAAATGATCTGAATATGCAAAACATAATTCGTAAGAAAATTTTACGAAAATTCAACTAACTGTCCTAATATATACTCTTTTGTAATTGTACCGTATACAGTTTAGTAATAATCCTCGCAAGATTCAAGATGAAACCCTCAACGAATTGTCTTTTTACCTCCTTTATTTATGTGTAGTGTTAACGAATTTAAGAAAACAATAAGTATTTGAGGAAGTTTTAGGAGTTAAGAAAGTAAATTCTAGCAGTGCCTGCAACAAAGGGTACAGGTCTTACTTAAAAATGAGGTTTAACAGCCAGTATTATTACACATGCCATTTGGAATCTTTCACAGGATATATTAGTTCTTCCCATACTTATCTCTCTACCTTTAGCTATGAAGTAAGGACTCTAACAGAAACATCCAACACGAAACAGATACAAACATTGTGACACAAAAATGTCTAAGTACAAGACACGAGGACACTGTATACACACATAGAAAGAGAGACTCCATCAAAATTGTTAGGCTTCTATATTAGAAGCCAGAATCGCACACACAAAAAACACACTCCAGTACAGAAAAGAGAGAATCTTCTTTATTAATTCTCTAAGCAAATGTACACCACCACAGGTTACAAAGGAAAATGCTTCCTTTCCACAGGAAGAAGATCCTGTCTAAACAATCAATAGTTCAAAACAGTCTCTTCCCTAAACACAGTTGGTCTTTAAATAGACAAAACCAACTAACCTAACAACCTCTCCCCATGCACATAGGTCTCCTCCCCATTTATTTTCTTACATTTCTCCTAAACTATACTTTCCACACTTTATTTCTAACATTACACCCCTCTCCTAGAAGAACCTTGTCCTCAAAGTTAAAATTTGGGAATTGCTCCTTCAAGGTTGTTATATCTTCCCAAGTGGTTGTATCCTCTCCTCGGTCATCCCATTGCACCAACACTTGGCGAACTATTTCACCTTGACTCTGTAACATCCTGGTACCCAACTCTACTCCACGTGCCCAACTGCCAATTTTAATTGGGAAACATGAAAAACTAAATGGATGAGAGCATCTGGAGGTAGCTGCAACCTAAAAACTACTAGTCACACTTGTGCCACCACTAAAAACGGCCCATAATAACGAGCTGCAACTTTTGGGTGTAACTTTGAGGCATGGATTATTTGTGAAGGCAAATCTTCATATACACCACGTCACCCACTTTAATCTCCAATTCCTTCCTATGTTTATTGGCAAATTTCTTCATTTGATCTTGGGCTCGATTCAAGTGAAATTTGAGCTGAGTCAAAGCCTCATCCCTGGTCATAGGTCTTGGGCCACTGCTTCCACCTTTCTCCTAGTATAAACCAGGCAAGTAGGGAGGGGCTTTGCCATATACTATTTCGAATGGAGTTTGTTTTGGATGATGTTTGATAACTGGTACTGTACCAGTATTCAGCCCAAGGTATGACTGCATCCATGATTTGGGCTGCTCTAAACAAAAATAATGCAAGTCTCCAAAATTTTGTTCAATACCTCCACTTGACCATCCGATTCTGGATGGTAAGCTGTGCTCATATTCAATTTTGTCCCTTGCAACTGGAATAATTCCTTCCAAAATAAACTTAGAAAAATGGGATCTCTATCACTAACGATAAAAGTTGGGATCCCATGTAGCTTCACAACTTCTTTCATGAAAAATTCAGCCACAGAAAGCACTGAATATGGATGTTTCAAAGATATTAAATGGTAGTATTTGCTCAATCTGTCAACAACCACCAGTATAGTGTCATACCCATTGGACATCGTACCCATTGACTTCGGTAATCTCACAATAAAATCCATGCTGATTTCTTCCCAAGATAGTTGGAATGGGCAAAGGTCGAAGTAGCCCTTGAGGGATAGCTTGATATTTATGCTGTTGACAAATCACACATCAGGTCACAAAATCGTGAATGTTCTTTTTTAATGTCCATCCAATAAAAAGATTGAGAAATTCTCCTATAAGTTTGAAATACTCCAGAATGGCCTCCAATGGGCGTGGTGGGGAACTCTCGCATCACCTGTGGGCCTGGAAAGGCTTTTTATGCAGTTTCCTAGGCTTTGCAAGAACTCAAGGAAGATGGTATCAAAGCCTATCCTAATAAGGTTGTTAGGTCTATCAGGCCACCTGTTATCGAATCACCCTTAAATATACAGTCCACGCACGAGTTGGAAAGTCTCAATGTGAAGGGAGTGTGTTGGAGATCTCACATCGACTAGAGATAAGGCCTTTAAATAATATATAAATAAGTGCAAAACTCGCCTCACAAGCTGGTTTTATAAGGTTGAGTTAGGCTTATGCTTCATCCCTCACCTCCTCCTCCAATCTACGAGACAACACGCAACAACTTTATTTGAAGCTCCCGTCTTATACACAATTTCAAAATCATACCCCATGAGTTTTGCCAACCAGCTTTGTTGATTCTGGGTGGTAATCCCTTGCTCCAACAAATGCGTCAGGCTCCTTTGATCCGTAAAAACAATGAATTTTGGATGATTAATACCAAGGCCATTAATTCCTTCTCATAGATTGACTTTGTCAAAGACGCATCATCTAACACCCTTACTGAAGAAGGCTATAGTCATTTATTTTGAGACAACATGGTACCAAGTCCTCTTCTTGACCATCACAGTCAATATAGAAGGGTTGAGTGAAGTCCCGCAACCCCAATACCGTTGTTGTAATTGTCGCCCTTTTTAACTTCTTCTACATTGCCCTGGAGCTTTCCTCAATACATTCAAAACTCCCCTTCTTTAGTAACTGGGTGAGGGGTCACACTATACTTCCATAATTAGAAATAAATCTTTTGTAATACCCTGTCAATCCAAAAAATCCCCTCGATGCTTTTACATTATTGGGTATTGACCATTGGGTTATTACTTCGATCTTCCTAGAGTCCATCTACACCCCATTCTCGAATATGGTATGGCCCAAATAGTGCATTCCCTTCTTCATAACTCACATTTTTTTTCTATTTATGTAAAACTGTTGTTGGTGCAAAGTTGTTAACACTTGTTTGAGTTGTATCAAGTGTTCCTCGTATGTCCCACTATACAACAGAATATCATCAAAAAATACTAAGACGAATCTCCTCAAATAAGGACGTAATACCCTGTTCATTGCACATTGGAAGATGGTGTGAATGTTAGTTAAGTCAAATAACATTACCAATGATTCATAGTTACCCAAATGTGTGCAGGACACAGTCTTCTATATGTCGTCTTCATCCATCCTAATTTGGTGATAACCATATTTTATATCTAACTTGGAAAAGTACCTGGCTCTGTGTAATTCATTCAATAGCTCTTCGATAATCGAAATTGGAAATTTATTTGGGACCGTGGTTTTATTTAAAGCCCTATAATAAATAACTCTGTCAAACGTGGGTAACTACCCCCTCTTGGTCCAAGTTCTTGTTTCCTCCTCCTCTTCATCTTTGGATTTTGGATCATGCACCAAATTATTCACAGAATTTTCACCTCCTTATCATGATTTATCACCCTTTTTGAGGTCTTGTAACATCTCTTTGATCTCCAAGAAGTTATCATTAATCGCAGTTATCTCAACTTTCATAGCTGTTATCTCCGCTTTCATCTCTATCATGACTCTTCCTTGCTTGGTGGTCATCTTTTCGAGTGTACTCACACAATGCTATATCTCGCAATTCCTCACTCCCTCACATCGAATTCAGAAGGTTGGACCAAACTGTTAGGCTTCTCTATCAAAAGTCAGAATCACACAAACAGAAAACAAACTCCAGTACTTAAAAGAGATAATCTTCTATATTAATTCTCTAAGCAAATATGCACTACCACAGGTTACAAAGGAAAATGCTTCCTTTCCACAAGAGAAGATCTTGTCTAAACAATCATTAGTCCATAAAGGTCTGTTCTCTAAACACGGTTGGTCTTTGTATAGACCAACCAACTAACCTAACAACCTCTCCCCCGATACACACGGTTTCCTCCCCCATTTATTTTCTTACATTTCTCCTATAATTCACTTTCCACACTTTATTTCTAACAAAAATGAAGTTCAAGTAACATAACAAAATATCTATTTGACGGTATATTCACCTTTTTAAAGCAACCTTCTTAAGAGAAGCAAAAAACATTATTTTTGTTAATATTTCATATTATATTTTAAGCTAACTCTTTAAAAGATAAAAACTGAGTTTTTTTAATAATGTTGGCTCAAGTGAATGAATTGCGTAAATGTGTCAGCTTATGTGTCCAAGCCAACCAAAAACAAATTTTAATAGGACACCTAATTAAATTAGAAGTGTGTGACATGTGCGGGGAGAGTAAAAACGTGTGACACAGTGACACTTCAACCAAGAGAGCCATCTGTGCTTCATAGCTTTTTGGTTCACAACACTTCTGGACAATCAGATTCCATTCTAAATCTACAAAGTATAAACCATTTTATGGTACGTCACCGGTGGAAGATCTTTAAGAAATATTTTAGGGGTGCCAAAATTCTTTTTATAGGTGAACAAAAATTTTGGAGATGCCAAATATGTAAACTATACTAAAGTTTTAAGAAAATACTTTTATTTATATATTAATTTTATATATATATAAAAAAAAAATTGGGGGGCGTATGCACCACTAAGCTCTGCATGTCACACACTGGATGATTGAGCTCTAGCTGCACCATTCTTCTCCATCTATGACTTCTCTCTTCCTCAGATTTAAGAATAAAAGAGGGGATATTTTTTTTTTTTTTATCACAAGCAAAACCAATCCAAAGACACCATCAAGACCTTTAGTCAAATAGAGCCTACATAGATACTATAATTATCAAACAGCAGAGCCATTATGACTTATCTAAGTGTTACATTTTTCAACATGATATTATACTTTATCCCTAGAACAAAGGATTATATCTTTTAAATATCACGACTTAATCATAAAGCCACTTCAATGGCATTTTTCTCATTATAAAACCCACTTCTTAAGCTTTTATTCATTGAAAATACAATTTTTTGTAGAAGTTGCAAATTCTAACCTTAGGATTAAGGGCTTTCAACTGGTCTTGAAATAAGCTCCGGCAAAAGGAATATCCACAATCTATACAAATTACAGTGTATACAGTCCCATGTATTTCTAATGGGTTGCTACCAGCACGATGATGCAGCCTGCAAACGAGGTACAGAGAAATTCCAGGATAGGCTTGCTTGTAATATCTCATGTTTTCCAAATACGCAAATTTATAATTATAGAAGGTACCTATCAACATTTTGGGTAATCAGAAAATCAATTCGGCCAGCTTTATCTAATGTTGCCAAAGCAGTATGGGCAGCAGATGGTTGTGCCGCTGTAAATCGTCTCCATCCAGCATAGCTCCTTGCCCAATATCTCCTCCGAGCTCGACTTGAACGGAGAAACTCCTTTTAAATAATGTCACAAGAAAGGAGAACTTAAACACACAGATTAATATGAAGGGAGTTCATGACTCATGACTATTTTGGCATGCAAATTTAGTTTTGTATTCTTCATCAAAGTCATTGCCATAAACTTTCAAATTAGATATGCACACATGAATACACTAACGCCAAATTCTTAATAACTTATCAACAGTGAAACTTGCAGTCTTTTTTCTCCATGTGTAGAAGGATAGTATTCAGTTTCCTTACTCTTTTGGCAAATAACTTCTCAAAGAACACAACCAAAGATAATGGCATACTGCAGGTATCGTGTTCTTACTTTTCCTTCATGGACAGTAATATTTAATGTATTTGGAAAATGATATGAAATTCCAAGCCATTAAAGCAACATCTGCAACGTGATAACTCAATGCAAAAGATCTATGTTTTCCTATACTTGGCACTTTTTTCCTTCTTCCATTGGCCATGTTTTTCTAAATTATTTAGGCCCTATCATCTTGCAATAATCTAATTTGATCACGCCCTTAACTCACCTGATGGGTTATCGGTTTGAAACCAGAACTATAAGCTCCATTGGGGCTGCAATAAATAATAAATTGCTATCAGTGGAGTGAAGAATAACAAATAAAGGAAAATTAGCAACATGAATAATAAAATTTAGTAATTCATTCCATATTCTCAAGATATCAAACTCAAAAGGGATGACGCCTATATAGCCTTTACACACAACAAGAATGGGACATCTCTTTGATTCCACCGTAATTGAAACTGATCAGAATTAGCACTAGTGACAGTCAGTGCAAGGATGGCGACCCTTCGAATTGATGAGTCATTGATGCATTTGGTTCCAACTATTTACACATTTAGCAACTTCGTTTTCTTTTTCTTAGCCCTCTTTGCCACATATACGTAATTACATACTGATGGAGCAAAGTTGTTAGAATTTTTTTTCCTTTCAATATTTAAATAATTCTTCCAGAAACATAGGATAGAGTAAGATCAGATTAGTATAGACTGAGATCAGATTCATGTGATCTCAGACTTTTTTTTTTTTCTTCTATGTTCCCCTGATCTACTAGTTTGAATTGTACTCAGATTGGTTATAGAATCTCTATCCATCTCAGCCTATTAAATGAAAAGTTGAAACCCAAGGAGACCCACAGATTTCTTTTTTCTTAAGATTGACAGAAACACGTAACACTAATGACCAAAAACTTCAGATCATCTACAAGGAAACTAAAATTTGAAAAATATTTAAAAGTATGTAGGCAATGCATATATATAATCACACTTTGCTTTTGTAATAAAGGGAAAGTAAGCCCCGAATATTCTAAAGGATGTGGTAGGATCAATAAAAGTGTGAGGACATATGGTAAAAGTTATCAATCAAAGTACTGTACATATGACATGGCCAAAGAAGAAAGTAGCCAGTGAGTAAAACATTTAATCCTTTTATGTTGCCATCAGTGAATGCTTAATCCTACATCTACAAAATTACATGGTCCAAATATTATTAATAATAGTGGAAATAATTTTTAATATCATAAACAAAATCTAGCAAGTAGCAATTCTGAGCAAAACTACAATACTTTTGCCCAATAAACATTTTAGGTAACTTCATGATGTTAGAAAGTAGTACAGAAGAGCCAGAACCTTCTGTAGTCGGGGATGCCACACTCTGTACTGATTCCAGCTCCAGTCAATACCGTGAGCTTGGTACTGTACGTTGAAATTGAAGTTCAGTTAGGGAACAGTTAAAATTCGCAAAATGAAAACTATCAAAGTACTTTTATTACATATAGTATGCATGGAGGGATCTAATGTACTTCTAACAGGGGAAAAGACAGGTTAACCTCTGGTCCAAAAATTCATACAAAAGATGAACATCTTTGATACTGGGAGGATCTGCTTCTGGAACTGTCTTCTTATCCCTTGAGATATTAGACAAGGCCTTTTCTTCATTTCTTGGAGAGGTCCCAGGGACAGAGATTCGGTACGTTGTGTGTACAAGCCTCACACATTTAAATGATACAAGTCCTTCACCTCTTCTTGCTAAGTGCCAATTTCCACCCATTGGTTTAACAATGTCTATTAAGAAGAAACAGTTTGCAGAAACACAATGCAATAGTGAGTCAAAAAGCCACTACTGTGAGGAATTACTCAAACTAAGAGTTTGTGTGTGAGTGCAGAAAAGGAAATTTGTATACAAGGGGGAGCATACTTGCCTGTTACAAGACTCCCCAACACTTTCCTCACAATCCCAAAAGACTGTACATTTAGATTAAGAAACAAAACACTTTCTTAGTTACATCAATTTTAAGGACAGGGAAAGCTATTATCATTAACCATGTTTCTGGAAAACCCTCCTTGCAATAATGAATCAAATTACCAGGAAAATGATTCTCTATTTCAATTTTGTCCAGTTTCTGATTCTTGGTTTACTCATAATTTCAAATTTATATGCAGTAATCTTTGATAAGACTCTGGTAGAGGGAGAGAAAGGGAACTTACATTGAGAGAGAAAGACAAAGGCATTGTGTTTGTGTGGTGGATAGCACAACCGAACAACCATGGGCATCGCACTTTGGCCTTTTACTCTTTCGGTTCATTAAGTTCAACTACTTCCACGTTGCGTACACAATAATCATATATAAATACTATGACACTTTATATTAGAAAAATGAACTTAATTAATACATTATCACGGCCAAAATTTCTACCCTCTCTTAATCAATTAAAATTTATCATACATTATGAAATCATCCATTTCGTTAATAACTTCTCTTTATTAAAAATCTAATTAATAACATACAGAGAATTTTATTTTTCAAAAACTCTTTTATTCACAAAAACTAAATTTAAAATTTAATCTTTCTAAGAAAAAAAATAATAAACTTAATAATAAGTCAACGTAGTTTTAGCTAAAAAAATACAGATTACCCATGTAAAATAATAAGATATTATTATTAACAATAATGTGAACATATTTCTAAATAAGCCTGATATCAATTATCTAATTATATTAATACATTATGAATATTTAAAATACTTTTTTTTGCTATGCAAGTGAAGTAAGTTATCTCAAATTTGCATGATATTAACGTAACAGCATCAAAATTTTATAATATTTTTCATTCACACATTATAGATAAAAAAAAATATTATTTCAAATGGTAAAAGGATTCAAAGTTTATTTAGTTTAAGGATAAGTTTGAGAAAAAACACTTTGTTTGAGAGAGAATTTTTTCGCTTGAACGAAAATAGATCAGAAACTAGGTTTCACTATCATTTTTGTTTGATTAAAAATAGATTCGAGTCGAGATTTAGTTACAATACAATTTTTGTTTGAGGGAGAATTTTTTTTTTAGTGAAAATATTAGAAGTTTTACAACAATAACTTTTATATATATCCAAGTGTTAATATATACTTCAAGGTTTAAAGTAGTTTTAAAAGATCTTTACATACACCAAATCTATATATAGTTAGTTACATGACCAAAATAAAGAAAATCATAACCAAACTAATAATTTATACTCCACTTGGTGCTTTTGAAACTATACTTTATCTACATATGTTTCTGTACACTGTATTGTATTGTTATTGCAGTTTATAACATAATAAAAAAATCAAGGATAAGTTAATGAAATAATATTTCAATTTGTAAAAATAAAATGAAATGAATAGATTTATAACTCAAATTCTAATATAAACCTTCAAATAGAATATGAATAGGTCTATCATTCAATCACTCTTTTATATTCCATTCAAAACATATTGATTTCATATAAATTTATTTACAATCACTATACCTTAATTTCCTTTCAATTTTTAATACTCTACTTTCATTTCAACAAAACTGATCATTAAGTTACATTACATATCATCTTATTATATATATATATATATATATATATATATATATATATATATATATATATATAAAACCATGATACTTATAAATTATATATTAATAAAATATATATTTTAATTTATTAATAATAAATTAAAATTTATTATTAATAAAAATTTTAAGATAATTAGATTAAATTTCAACATATTAATTCCTTTTTTGGGTGCAATATACTATATTCATTAACTGAACTTTATATTTAACTGAACTTAACTTATCTCCCAACTAAACTAGATTAGTTTGGGATAAAACTTTATAACACTAGTACGTTCAATAAAAAATATAAATATTAAAACAGTATTTCAAATTTAAACTTGAATTATATAATATACTGAAAAATAAAAGAAAAACCAAGTTTTTTAAATTTATATAATAGATATCAATACTATTTGTTTCAAGATAAAACTTTTCATTACTTTTTAGTGGTATACTTTTTTAAGAAGGAAATAACATTTCATTTACTTTTTTATTTTAACAACAGATGTTACTTTAAAATTTTAAGTAACTTTTTATAGTTCAAATTCTATAATTTAATTTTAGAATATGAAAGTACTATTTTTTTTTTATTTTCAAATCTATTTTACAAAATTTGTTCTTCATATTATTGATCTTTACGCTAGTTTTAGTGAAAAATTATATAAAAATTAAATTTTTTTATTTAATATTTTAACTCAAGATCTTATAAAAAATCATAAAAGAGTATGAAATGTATATTGTTCTAAACATATTATAAAAGAATATGAAATTTATAACAATATATAAAATGATTTTTTATTTGATATATCCATTTCATATTCGTAATTTACTTTTATTTATAATAATATAAAAAAATTCTCCTCTGAATACATATTATAATTTTTATTTTACCTTTTATAATAATTTAAAAATTAAAAGAAATAACCGCATATATTTTAACATCATTATATAGTATAAATCATCACATTTAATAATAAAATATATTACGAATATATTACGAAGTACTCATTATTATTATTATTATTGTTAAAATATTGATATGAATATATAAAAAAAGAATAAAATATGGTAAAATCTAGCTTAAGCAAGTGGAGAAGAAGAGAGAAGAAGAGAGAAGAAGTGAGGAAAAGAAAAGAAAAGGAAAAGAAAGGAGAAAAAGATCCAAAATTTTGTAAAACCTTAGAAAGAGGAGAAGAGATAGAAGAGAGAAATTCTGGATAACGATTAATCCTATGAGAATGAAACGTTGAAACCCAATCCAAGAAACCTTAAACCAAATCCTTAAATCCACAAAATAAAATGGCTTTAAGAAGTTCCTTCACCTTTTCACGCTGTACTTTCTTCCACCAACACTCGCAATCAACCTATGCTTCTTCCAGAATCTTCGTCTCAATCTTGCTCCCCAAATCCACTTCACTCACCTGCATTCATGAATCCCACAAAGATATGCACTTGGCACCATCTTTTAGCAAGAGGAACCTCAACCTCACCCTTCTCACAATGTTTCTGTGGGGTCAGGCTGTGCCTCTGCCAAATATGGGTAATGCACTCTTGTTGGCTCAAGAATTGGAGCTTCAGAGATACACTGATTCCAAGGAAGGTTTCACTCTTCTTACACCCTCTTCTTGGGCCAAGGTAAGCTAAACTTCTCCCTTTTCAGTTCAATGGTAACCAAATTAATATATTTATTAAATATTTAATATCAAAAACACTGAAAATCTTTTTGAGGTATTATTACTTTCAATACAGATAATTTTGGAGACACCAAAGCTTGTTAACTTGAAATAATACTATCATCATAATAATAATAATATAAGAAACACCCATATGTTGACATCCTTTATCTTTGGCAAGTGTTGTGAAACCAGAAGAAAAAAAAGACCATGTCATGAATAATGGTATGTGTTTTTGTCCTAAAGGAACATTCTTTGCTAATGTGGTTAACAGGTTGATAAAGCAGGGGCAACTGTGTTGTTTCAAGAGAAAAATATGGGAAATAACAATATTGGGGTTGTTGTAAGCCCAGTTCGTCTCAAGACTCTTGAAGAGTTCGGGACACCTCAGTTCGTTGCTGATAAGCTTTTACAAGCCGAAAGGCGTAAGGTAAATTATTCTTTTTTTTCCACAGCTGCTTAATGTGGAGCATTTGCTTGCAAGGTTGTAAACTATGGTTGTGGTCTTGTACCGATCTTAAAATGTGAAAAATTGCAAACAAGTAGTGTTAATTAGGCAACAATTGAGGTCTCAGAGACTCAATCTTTTACAAAACCTTCTTCGTTATTACATTTTTATTGTATAGAAGAATTCCACTACATTATAAGAGGAAGAGAAAAAGGAGTTGAAGTTCCTGATTTCATGTAGATATGCTGTATGTATAGTGCATAGATGAAAATTGATAAGCCAAGCAGGAGTTCTATTCTTTAAGCAAACTTCTTTTATGACCATTCTATATTCATAGAGCCTTTAGCATTGAGCTTAACAAGTTAATTTCATATTTTTCAAAAGTTGGCCGTTTCATATTTCAAAGTCCGTGTTCTCATATTAAAACATGTCTTTGTGTTCTTAGAATTGGTGGATAGTCATAAAATGGTTGTATGATGTATTAACTTTTGTTACTTATTGCAGGAAAGTACAAAGGAGGCTGAATTGATTGCAGTAGCAGAAAGATCAGGAGAGGGAGGGTTGCAAATTTATGAATTTGAATACAAGGTGGATAGTACTCGTGGAGGGATGAAGAGGATATTTTCTGCGGCATTTGTGGCCTCAAAGAAGCTCTATCTTCTAAATATTGCTCACTCCGATAAACCAGAGAGTCCTCTGGACCCGCATCAGAGGATGATTTTAGAGCAAGTTCTTCATTCCTTTGATGCAGCAGCTTAAACTGTGACATGAAAATTTCGTTCTTCTAATTTTTTGTATTCTTTCTTGAGTTTTTGATTTAATTCCCAAGTTATGGCCAATGAGTTGTGTTCAAATCCTTACGTACTACTTCAACAGGATACTTAGTTAAAAGGGAAAAACAGAAGAAGGCTTACGAATTACAGTATATTTGCACGTGATCCATCAGTTTTTTTCCATTATTTTTTGGGTAGATGACCGGCCATTGGACTGCCCGTGAGGATGCCTATAGTTCCTACGTCCAGTATGCTAGATGTGATTTAGTATAGTGTATTGGTCGGTCTAGTCACACGGTCAAAGGTGAGTCAGGTTTTAGCCATGGCTCTTAAATGTTCATGACCTGGGAATGATGTCATGTGGTTCTTGTATCGAATGCTCAACTTTTAGTCTTGACTCGGTTAGGAGGCTGACATTATTAGTGCTATTTTGAGAGTTGAGTGTCTGCCTTTGTAATGTTTCTACTTGATGTAATACATTGTACTCGGTTGTAATTTGAGTCTACCAGCATAGATAGTTAATGCCAACAGTAGTGTCGCTTAAGGTAAAACTCTTCATATATGGCGTAAACACGACACCTTGAATGAGCGTCGCCAAAGTACCACTATTTGGAAAAAGGGGAGGAAGTTGAGACGAAGCGTGTTTTCCCTCTATATATAGGGGAAAAGACATTGTTTTAGGGGGACAATCATATAGGAATTACTAGAACACTTTTAGCAATGGTAAAACATATCCTACGTTTTACTTGTAAAGAAACAACTAGTAGAACTCATGAGGCGTTCACTATGCGCGTTTTCCGGTCATTGCATATGGAAGAGGGAGACTTGTCGACCTTACGATACATAATGAAGATGGCGAATAAGTTGAAGTGACATGTGGTGAATAAGTTGAAGTGACACGTGTAAGAGACACTAACGAGATCTTATATCGATTAGAGATAAAAACTAATTTATAATATATATCTTAGAAACAAAGTGTGGAATGTATATTCTAAGAGGAATACAAAAAAAAAAAAAAAAGGGAGGAGTTGGGGGGTGGGGGGATTGTTTGGAGGGGGTTGGTTTATTTAAAAAAAAACCGATTTTAGGGAAAAAAATTTTGGATTTTGT
>Ga0099824_1007985_pt1 | contig 13734 bp, 6 predicted proteins | sample SiratrowhiteBW_FD_76837 | JGI IMG/M metagenome (GOLD analysis project Ga0099824, IMG submission 76837) | Root nodule microbial communities of legume samples collected from California, USA - Siratro white BW | ecosystem: Host-associated > Plants > Roots > Nodule | place: USA: California... | reverse complement strand
TATATATATATATATATATATATTTGATGTTATTATTCATTTTTTTTCATTTTTTTATTATTATGTTTTAATTTAAAAGATTACCCGGACAAAATCGGGTGTAGACAAGTACAATAACCTAGTGTACTATAGGAGAATTTTGAGACTAGCTTCCATTATCTATCTAAGAAGTACAACACTTTTAAAAGAGCTCCAAATGGTTATAAGGATAATCTAACCTGCACCACAAACTATGTCACTAAGGCATTGAACTAACAGAGACTCATATTGAATTGAAGTTTTAGAGGACACATGCAACCTATTATACCAAGGTAACTAAGAATGCTTGAAAATTTCCTTAAGGGAAAATTAGAAAAATTGAATTTACTCTAAGCAAACTTCTGATCGGACAATTATACTCTGATTGTTGCCACGAGTCTAATGGTAGGATCTGATTGTCAGTTTGATAAAAGGCTGCGGTCATAATTCTAAAGAGAAGGCAAAGAAGAAAAAGAAATTCTATTTTAAAGAGATTGTGGTTTTATAAGAATGAAACCTGAATAAATGATTTTTCTATTATATGTTCTCTTCACAGTGATAAAATATCCTAGTGTCATCTTACTTTTATCACTTATACTCTAAATTTATATTCGAGGTTCTTATATATTTTTATTCTAGAACTATTTTCTAAGGTGTTATAGAATGTATTTGTCTTATATGTATTTAAAATATTAAAACTATCAAATTTATATTTTATTTACAAAAAATATAAATTTTTCTTTGAGTGGGATTTAATATTTATAAATTGAAAAAGTTAAAATCAAGTCGAAGAAGTTAATAGATGTAATGTTTTTTTTTTTCTTATGTCTAAAGCGATGCTTATGATTTTAGACTTTAATTATTATTAACTAGGACTAATTTATTGGCAAAATAAAGTAGATTCTATAAAGAAATATAATTTTTATATATTGAGCACGTATATCATATAGATATGTACGAGTATATATATATATGATCTCTGGTCAAATAAATGCAGTATTAGCAAGTGACTCCTAGGTCGTCTCTCAAGGACCTAGTTTCTGTCAAAGGATTAAACACACACAAAGAGAAAGGGGGGTTTCTTGAAATAATTGAATTTAATAAAATAAAAACCAACAACCGAATTAGATTTCCTTAACCAACTTAAATTACCCTTGATTAGATTGCAGTCCGCTTATCACGAGATACGAAAATTCATGCTCAACTTATTGAACCCTAATTCCAACCCGAATTAATTAACTAAGTGAGAATTAAGATAAGTTTTCCTTATGCAAATTAAGCATTCACATACAACATTCATTCCATCCCAACAACTCATGACTCACTCCATTTAGCATGAACAGAGACATGAAATTCATATTAACTCATATTAACTGATACATTAAGCATGAACCAGTAAAAAACATTAATCACATAAATAAAATGATATTAATCACATAAATAAAATGATGAAGAGTTAAGAGACAGAGAGAGCAAAAATAACACAACAACAACATCAAAACTTCATTACAATCTGAATCAAAAGGATAACCTTATAAATTAGCCTTCCATTAAATTCGAGTAAAGCAAATGGAGATTAAATATAAAACAGAATTTAATTACGAAACGAAATTGAATTAAAATAAAAAACGAAATTGAATTGAAACAAAAAACAGAAGGTAATTGTAGAGAAATGAAATTAAATACAAAACCAGCTTTTTTCCAGTGAAAGAACAAACTAAATCCGAAAAGAATGAATAAAGAACTGTATGCTTCTCTGTTCGCCTCCCCTAGTTAAATAGGCTATAGACCTAAATAAGTGTTCAACACTAAACCTAATGGGCCCAAATTTTTCAATTCTGGTCCAAAGAATAAAAACTAAAAGTAAAATTTAAAAGTAAAAACTAAAAATAAAAACTAATAATGTGGCAGCTCCTCTTCAAATCTAGAATTAAATTCCAAGCCCAATAAAATTCCAAAGCTGCACTGAAAATAATAATAAAATTAGCTCAGAAAATCCAAATTAAATAAAATTACGAATTTCTGGTGAATGAAAGCCAAACAATAAAATTGAGAAAATAATAAGTAGTTAAGCACAAATCAATAATCAAAATAGGTACAGAAACACAAGTAAATAAGGAAAAATAATGACTCATCAATATATAAATATTACACAATGATTTGTTCCTGAATAATTGTAACAAAAAGATACAAAAAGATATGTACATGATGACAAATAATTAAGGGATAACATAAGCTATAATTTAGGGTGTGTTATGATGCATGTGCATGATCTACAACTGATTGTTTCTGATGAATGGAAAGAGAGTCTACACGCCCCCTAATGGAGGAGGGAGACCGAACACCAATCTTGTCTAGAAGAAATGCATGGCGAGAGTGAGACAGAGGCTTAGTAAGTAGATCAGTTAGTTGATGACTTGTTGGCACGTGAGACAATTGAAGTTCCTTAGAAGCAACCAAGTCACAAACAAAATTATAGTCAATAACAAGATGTTTCGTGTTAGTATGAAACACATGATTGGTGCAAAGGTAGGTAGCTTCAATATTATCAGAGAACAATTGTGGCGCCTTGATAATTGGATGACCAAGCTCCTTTAATAGTTCACGTAACCACAACAGTTCAGTGGTGGTGGTCATTATAGTTCGATATTCACTTCGTTGAAATTTAACAACAACGAGTTTCTTCTTAAAGGACCAAGAGATGATGACATTGATAGGATCAGAAATTGCTAGTTAAGCTCATAGATCTAAAACCATATAGAGAAATCTAATTTTTATATATTGAGCGCACGCATACACACACATATATACATACATATATATATATATTTTATATATATATATATATATATATATATATATATTATACAATGATTTGTTCCTAGATAATTATAACGGAAAGATACAGAAAGATATGTACAGAATTACAAATAATTAAGGAATAACATAAGTTATAATTTAGGATGTGTTATGATACATGTGCATGATCTACGGCTGGTTGTTTCTGATGAATAGAGAGAAAATAACCTACAAATTATATAGAAGATTTAAAATTATACGAGGCAAATTGATAATTTAGTTTTAAATAATTACTATTAAATATATATTCTAAGTTTTGAATTTTATTTATAATTTTTTATTCCTAATAAATAGAGTAATTTGACTGTGTTTCTAGAATGTAAGTGATAAATATATTAAAATTTTGTTAAGAAAGATCATTTTGTTTAAAAAATATCACTCAAGAATTTTCTCATTTAAATGAGCACAATTTGGTGAAAAGATAAAAAAAAAACTCCTCTTAAAGGAATATTTTTTTGTTTGTTTAAATGAAGCTAGGCCAACTTGAATTAGCGTTGGTTGTAAATATCTTTAGTTTTACATCTTTAAGATTATTATAAATTGAGATATAGGAAGAAACTTTACTTTACGTAAACAATTTCACTACAATAATTATGATTAAAATAAATAAACAAAAACACACACATATATACGGCTATATAAAATTGAATCGTCCATACGTGCGGACTTACAAAACCTATAACAATATTTTGAAACCACAACTCGGGTCAACTAATATACATAACATAAAATATAATATACGTGTATATGTGAATAAAAGTTGAAAATGGAATTTCCTAAAACATCTTTTGGAGAAGTGCCTTTATACCTTGTATCAAATTTGTTGTGAGTAAAAAAAAAAAAAAATACCTTGTATCAAATTGTCTCACACATACGTGGTTAACATCAGGCAATACTGATTTGGTTAAAATTGTATTCCAGGATACTGACTCTTGAACACCTCATACAATCCCAAATCTTATCCATACTATCTTTCCTTACCTCTCAACAACACTAACTCGTACCTCTCAACAACACTAACTCGTACGCAACATGTCGTTGGAGAAAGGCACCACCACCTCCTTCAAAATCTGGCCCCAGAATGGTCTCATTCTATCATGGAGGTCGTTGGATTCCTTTCAAATAAATATGAGAAGGACAGAATTGCCATTTTAGAAAATTGATGAGGTGCAGAAAGCAATTGACGAGTGCAGGAAGACTTTATATTTTTATATACGAGCCCTTATAACCCCTCTGTAGGCGAGAATTTGCACACTAGACTAATATTGCATGTAGTTTTAACTTGTATGACTTGTATATATACAAGACACTTCAAATACAATAACACGTATCTATAAAAAGTCTGAAATTTTATTTCAACATTTTCCTCTTACCATTCATTAATACAAAACAATTAAAACAAAACATAAATACTCGTAATATTTAGTAGAGATAAATCAAGAAAAAAAAAAGTTGTATAAAAATTATAAAATAGATCAATAATTTATTTCAAAACGTGTTTTATGATATGAATAGGAAGAAACAACTTAATGTGATCACTTATTAGTATAGCGTACTTTGAGATATTGCTATTGCTGCTTTGAATTCACTGCAAAATAAGCTCTGCTTATCAATATCTTTATGTGTATTTATGTGATTTACAAGAAGCTCCAATATCTACACCATGGAGCACCAGATAGCAATCAACTTGGAAAAGAACTCATCATAAGTATAACCTAATGTTATCTACAATTCATCATCTGCGTGATCCACACAGACTGAATAAAAACAGAATGATATGCAGTCTACTTGAAAAATATATTTCTAATTTTTAGCATGTGATTTAGCCAATCTTATTTCTTCATTTCTCATTATTTTTGCTCCCACATGCAAGGGATATAGTACTTACATTCTAACCAATCAAGCGCCAACATTCACAATGGTGAAATAACTTCCAAATGACATTCAGAGGTATGCTGCGTTAGTTCACTGTAACGCTAAGGGAGATCGACAAAGAGGATGTGGGAGGGCTGCAGGAGAAGAAAATTTGACAATATTGTACAAGGGGCAACTGTGTGCCTGCAAAAGAAAGAAGAATTCAGCCATCCCTAAAGGGTATGGCGAAGACAATATCCAGTATTCTTCATGCCTCTTGGATTATATTCATAGTGGTATTCTTCCTCACATTAGAGTGAGCACGGATAACACTTCTTCCCATGTACCAAACATTTACTGATTCTAGTCACGTTCTTCAGGTCATGCTTTAGCACCAAAAAATGATTGCTGCAAGAGCAGGAAACAAAAGAAAGATTGTAAACATACCATAAAATATAGTTCAATGTTTTAGGGAGATTGAAGGAATGAAAATACCTTGGCTTTTGTTGGAGTACTGGGCTTAACTGTACTAGTGCTCCCAAACCGAAACTTATTAGGCCTTTTATCTACAGGCTTCAATATTTGAAAAGAGCACACGAGTGACTCATCAACAGTCATCATCGCACCAGCATTGTCAAACTCTCCACAGTAATTAGGTGCCGAGAAGATAGTTACAAGTTGTCTGTCAGCAAAGAATTCATACCCGTCTTCCACAACCTGTAACATGGAACATATATAATCAGCATATTGTACATTTTGGATTCCCATAACACATTCGAAAAGAATATGAAACCTGATGGGCCCTGCAAATCAAATCAAGATCATGCTTCTGAAGGAACTCTGTCACCCTGTCAGCACCAAAAGTATAGGAAACTCCACGTTCATTTTCTCCCCAGCCCCGAATGTCACTGCTCGGATCAGACCAAAGGAGGTCACATAGTAAACCAGTTTCAGGCACTTCAGTAGGACGCGGCAAACTCTTTATCTGATTTAAATTGTGTAAGTCAGGAGAAAGTCCACCATGCATGCAGAGTATTTTTTCATCAATTAGAGCTGCCACTGGCAAGCAGTTGAAACATTCTGTGAACACTTTCCAAAGCCTCACATTGAATCTTCGTTTACACTCATCATAGAATCCATAGATGCGGTTTATGGAAGCACACTCATGGTTGCCCCTCAGAAGAAAGAAGTTATTAGGATATTTTATTTTGTAAGCCAGAAGGAGACATATAGTCTCCAAGCTTTGCTTCCCACGATCAACATAGTCCCCTAAAAATAAGTAATTAGAACGAGGAGGCAACCCACCGTACTCAAAAAGTCGCAGAAGGTCAGAATATTGACCATGGATATCTCCTGGTAACAGAGAAATGAAACAAAATATCAGTTCCAATCTTGAATTACAAAATATGAATTTAATCCAGGACCAAAAAATAAAAAAGTCATGCATGATAGTTACCTACAACTTTTAGACCAAACTCCAAATCTCATTGTCAATATGGGATGCTAATATTCACCTAGATGTAAAATCATTTAAAAAGAAGATAGACAACTAAAATACTAATTACAGAACAAAAATAAAATGACTCGGTGCAGTGCTTAGTCGTTAACATGGTAATTTAGACTGCGTGACAGATAAAACTACTATTTGGAATAACATTCCCTCTCTTAATAGTGAGAACCAGTTCTAAAATATAAGTCGGTTAGGAGTGAATATAAGGTGAAAATGAGAGGTAACAGGTAGGAGGTAGAGGTATTTTCGCATATGAGATAGACAATTTTTTTTACATGCAATGCACCTCGAGAGATTTAAACTTGAGACATTGTTGAAAATCAATGATCGATTGGAAAGAACTAGGATTAAAATCATTAATTCTGACCTCATCTACAAAAGCTTTGTTAAACTAGCAATATATTATTAGAAACTAGAGGGTTGAAACTAGAAGACAAGAATGAAGAATGAAATATGGAGAAAATCATGCAAGCAATGTCCAAAACAGTGATATAGAAATTTTATTCAATCCCACAAAACTTATGAGGGCTCAAAAGCGAATTATTTCAGTATAATTTTATAGGTCGTATAGCAGTAAAAAAATTTAACTACTTCCGGAACTGGTTTCAGTATTTTAACAGCTAGTTAGACCACTTAAATTTTTCTTCAAAATAAAGAATAACCCCTTTGCAAAAGAAAAATGATGTTTTCATCTTTCTTAGGCCTCAAACCTCAAGAGAGAAAGCAATGACTATTTTAAGGGAACAGATACAGTTACACTTCTAAGTCATCGAAAACTTAACACATCAACTAAGTTAATGAGAAAAAAAAACAAAAGAAAGTTAGGTTGAAGATTTTACGTCAAATAAGAATGAGATCAAAGTAAGATGGAATCTTCACTTTATAAACTGGTTTTATAAGATTAAACTAAATGTAAACTCAATTATTAAGAAACTAATCTTAGAACTTGTCAGTAAGACTACAAATAACCTTCTTCCCCACTGTATACGAAAAAAGGAAAAAGACAAAATGCATATGAGAAGCATAGGAGGAATGATTTCACCCATGTACAACTGTGTAAGCAGAAAACTTATGTCCCTGCAATATGTTTTGAGTATATTACAAATCGCCAGATCAGTGTCCGTTGTAACATATTGATAAGACAGAGATTCTTGCTTGTCTACATCTTAAATGTCGTATCAAGAAGTTTGAGTCCAATAGATTTTTGCTAATATAAGCACTACCAATTAAGATAACAACTAACAAACATGCAAAGAAAATATACATAATATACACGTCATGTATACCATACTGATTTTTGAGTTGAAGTGCATTAAACACATTTAGGTCAATAGCTTCTCCGTATGGGTAAATCATACTCTAATAAATATATACCGAGAGAAGATAATATTAGATGGTCTTGGACTATCTTATAACCCCTGTTAATCTTCGTATGACATATAATGAAAATGTTATTAATTCTTTATTATAAAATTTGAATGCGTTATGCAGATATCGGTTAGGACCATAGCACGTGATGGTTTACGATTACTTAATTTTTTCTTTACCGGCAGACGTGCTTCTCAACTCGTAGTAAGTTTGCTAGTACAATTGACGAGTTTTCTTTCCATAGTAAACAAATCCATACACAAAAATTTGGCTTCGTTAAAGTCCTTGTGAAGATAATTAAGTATCTAGAAAGATTCTTATTCATTCTATAATAAATTCAGACTTAGATAAAGCTTGATATAGTGGGTTATGAGAAACCGTCAAGTGAATTTAGCACACTTCTATTTTTAAAAAAATAAGACCTGCAAAGGCATCAGAATAGAGGAACAACAAATCCCAACTATTTTGCTACCTCTAACCTATCAATTATCTACAACACACCAAAATTTACCAAACTTCTCTGAAACAATCATTTGAACTGAATAAGAAGAGACAATTTAACATCCCAAAAAATAGAATTTAACAATTTGACATACCCTTTCAAGGGAAGGGTCTGTTTTACTTCAATATGATAAAATATGAAGGAATCTAAAGAATCTAATAAAATATCGTATTTGTAGGTATGCGAGTTATTGATTTTAAATATGAATGGACAAGAATTCTGGGGTCTAGGAAAGGTAAGACAAACACAACCTTATCAACAACAGCCTTATCAAAAACAACATTATCAACAACAACAATAACCAAGCCTTATCCCATTTTAGTGAGGACAGAGGTAGCGTCACAGACTACCCGATTCACTTAAAGACAAAAGTTTCAGTAATGATACACCCCTAACAACATAGGAAAAAAAAAGTTGTTTCTAATTTGATCTGCAATTCAATAATAACACACTATAACTTTTTTGTACGAAAAGAATTATCCCATAGCTTTAACTTGGTTTTTGTCAGACACAAGATCACAAAATTCAGACGATCATACAAAATAAAATTCAGCAAGAAATAGAAACATGTGGTGGAGGGGGTGAACAAAAGAAAAGTACCACAGATCTTGAGTGGTGCCTCGAGTTCCAAGAGGTTGGGCTGCTTCAAGAAGATATCCCTGGAGACAAGACAAAGCTGCTTGATTTCAGCCTCAGAAAGCTGCACCTGCTTGCCGGGTCTGCCTCTGACATCGAGCAGCCTATTGATGATACCATCAAGAACCCCACGTTCCATTCGGAGTCTGAGGTTTCAAAAAAAGTCAATATAAGAAAGAAAAGAACAAAGTGAAAGGAAAGAAAAAGTAGTAGGTAAGGTAGTAACAGCAGTTTGAAGTTGCGAGTAGTTGGTTCTCTATATATTGACAACGATCATCTGAGCTTTAAGTCAAATTCAAATGAGAAGAGCTTAATCATATTCAGGTTTTGTAAGTAGAAGAACTTAAGAAGGGAGTGGAGGGCGTTGAAAAGTGGAAAGTGAAGAACATATTCGAACGCGTAGAAGAATGAAAGAAGAATAAAGTGGGAGCGAGGTGAGTGCGTTGAGGTCCCAGGAATAGAAGGGAACCTATGAAAGTGAGAGTGAGAAACATAAATATACTGGAAAGATGACGCGGTTTGAATCTGCATACATAGATTTACCAATCACTTGTTTTTGTTCCAGTTGTCCTGTTTTTTTTGCCAAACTAAATAGGCCAATTGCTTAAGAGTTCTTATATATTCACAATCTTACGTTGTAGCACAACCATTTGACACCACTACTCACCACCAATCCATTCGCCATATTTTTCAACACGTAAAACAGGTAACGAGCCACGTCTCACCGCATCATTCATTGAGTCCTAATCAATTTAATTAGGTACTTATTACTTATATAGTATTTAACTAATGTCAACAACTTCTTTCTTAATCAGTTCTAGATATGTAATTATAAGAAAAATAACTCTTAAACGATATCAAATGATAAAATAACATACTAAGCTAAGCATATACGTGCAACTAAACAAAGTATTCTCTTACCAAGAGTCCTATGTGTACGTACATTTATACCCACTTTGAGGATAGAGACTGAGAATATATTTACATAATTTATGTATATAAATATGTTTTCTTTAGTGTATGCAAGTATTGCAAACTATATGTTCAAGTTTAATAACAACAATTTTCATTGTTTTGAATATTTGATTTAGCGAGGTTCAATTACAATCCAATTGAAAGATTGCTTTATCAAAACAAGAATATCTTAGCTGCCAGGAATCGTAGGCTGGGCTACGGGTCTGGTTTCGGGAATCTTGAACCAAGTTCTGACTTTTTGAATTTGTATTGTGATTGTGGTTAGACACGAATTTTTTTTTTTAGTACGGTAGAATTAGCTTAAATGAGCGTAAAAGAATAATGGCATAAAGTAAACTTGTACCAATATTAAGTAAAGTGCTAAACATGATAACGAGTTTTTTTTTTTTTTAAAGAATTGCTAATTGTTTAATAGTTTTTGGCCAAAAGTGTTTTCTATTAAACTATGAAATTTTGTAATAATGATGACAAAATAGATCAACTTATTGACCTAGGAAATATGGGAGAGAGATGAGTTGCTTAAAAGATTTAATCATCTCATTTTCTTGATACTTGATTCGAACCACTCATAGATAATTTAAAATTTAAATGAATGAATGAATTAGTGTAATAAAATTAAGGGCATGGTGAATTGTAAGAAAATATTAACATAATATCCATTCATTAATAAATTTAAAAAAGGTTGTATAGGTATACTCGTCCTGTCATCCTCTAACTTGTTTTTATATACGAGTTAAATGTGATTGGTCAAAAACAAGCTGAAGAGTTGAAATTCCAACTTGTTCCATAGAATTAAGAAAGAAAAAAAAAAGGCTTAAGAGGTTGCTTGGATGATCTAATCTATCTTATCAGCCTAATATTTTTGTCTGATTAGGCCTATTTGCGATTAATTAACTAAAATCCGTCACTAATCTGTTAAGATTTTTTTTATAGTATCTAATCATAAATATGCATACTGATACTCTTAGTTTTTTTATAATAATTATTTTTAAAAATTTAATTAGTTGACCGTGTATAAACGCGTATACAGATGTAGGTATTTTCTATTTTTTTTTTTTTCATCTCATTATCTCAAACATCTATCTTTTCTTCTTCTTTCTATAGTAAAATAAAGTGATCCTGCTATGCATTTTCTCATCTTGAATGGTAGTTCTTTCCAAAGGCTGAAGAATGCCTCATATGCTATAATGGCTTTAAAAAATAAATGTTCATAAAAATATTTCAAAATTTAGAAGCATTCCTCTTAATAATGACATTCTACATGTATACTTATTGTTTATTAGGATAATATAAAAATATCTATATATTCACTAGTAAAATATAAATAAAAAGAAATAGCTATAAATATCCGATTTGTTGAGATAATTAAAAAAAAGTATTTAATTAATAAAAATAGTGATTGAATAACAGATCATTATTTAAAAAAGTAAAAGTTGTGCATTGTGATCTTAAACCAACCAATATACTCCTTGATGAAGATATAGCAGTTATGGTTACGGGTTTTAGAATTTCAAAGCGTGTATAAGGTGATGAGAATACATCGACCTTTCAGTTTAACACATGCTTTGTTATGTGGCTCAGTCGGTTATATATATATATATATATATATATATATATATACTTTTATTAATTTAGATCTAACATTTTTCTATACCATGCTCTTAAAAGGGAAGTGAGATATGATTTTCTATATAACTATGGAAGATACAAAGGATGGCAATGCTAAAGTGTGGTTGAACCTGAACATAGGAAGTACTTCACTACCGTTGGAGACCCTGATTCGCAATCAAGACCTGCCACTACAAAAAATTTTACACCTCATGCTAGAGCCATTTCTCTTAGGCATTTCATCAAACCCCTCACAAACATTTGTAATCATTGGTTTTTACGTATAATGAACAAAATCAAATTCGCTATGAAATCAAGATCAAATACCCACAAAATCAAATCTTACACAAACCCCGTACTCTCGAACATAAACTCTAATATTACAATTCATTTTTCAACTGTGACAAATTCGTATGGGTTATTGTCCTAATGCAAATGATTTTAGATATAGAGTAAGGTCATTGTATTAGTTGCAAAAGATTTTAATATCTAAGTAGTTGCTCATTGTAAAAATCTACTAAAATCATAATACTTATTTTACCTAAACAACTTTGTCAAATTTTCCCTGTCAAATTTTCGATGAATGCGTAATAAATAATCAAGATTAGTCCTTGTATTTTTATCACAGACACGCCTTTTCAATGGCTATTTGGAGTATAAAATGTTTTTTTATGCAAACTTGGTTTTGTAGACTAGGTAGATTTTTTAGTATTTAAGGTATAAGTATAGGTATAAATCAAAAACGAAATCCACTAAATTTACACAAGCTCCAATAATCCATAAAATATTTAGTTAAATTAGTGCAATTATTAGTTAAGGTTCTTAATTTAGTCAATATGATATCGTTGCAGTAGGTGAGAATCACCAAGTCTGGTGTAAGCCTAATTAGTTCGGTGTAAGTCTAATTAGAGTTAATAAGAATGCAAGTTTAATATGGAATTATGAAGTTTGTTATTTTCTTAGACTAAAACATTTTGGTTAAACCACATTACAGTTGTGGTTAAATCATTTTCATTGTTGCTTAAATACATTTGTAAACTGATATTGTACGTGGAACATATTCAAACACTGTAACTTATAAGCTTTATGAAATTCCTATTGTGATTAGTAGTCCTGTTATCAAATAAAGCAACAATTGTGTACATATCTATCTATATGAAGAAAAAAAAAATAGTAGTTAACTAAGTTTAAATATTTGATTAAATTAGTCCAATTCTTAATTAAAAGTAAGAATTAAGGAGATTTTTTTTCTTTCCGTACTTCTCTTTATTATTTGTTGTAACATGATTTATTTATAATTGTAATAACCTCTCGGATAGTCTGTTGTCAAGCAAAAAGTAGTTTACAATAAAAGCTGTAGCCAGAGCCTCTAGCTATAGCTTAGAGGGGAAGGGTTCTCTTTTTTATTCTGTGATAATTTTGTTATAAAATTAAAAAAAAATAATAATGATCACACCATTTTTTTTATAATAAAATCATATTAAATTAGCATGATTTTTTTATAATGAAAGTAAAAATAAATTATTCTAAAATTTTATAAAAAAATTATAACAGAATAGAAAAAAAATTCAGGAGAAAGCGAGAATTGACACATACAAAACCTATAGGAACCGAGGAATCTCAACGTAAAAATTAATGCTCACTATTTTATAATTTTTTTGGACTTGAATTGACTATTTTTATTATATTTACTTAGACTAGTTTAAATGGTAGACTAGTTTCAACGTTTTACTGTTGTGAATAAAGTCGTAAGTGGGCTGCATCTATCAAACTTTTGTGCACTAATGTGTATTCCAAAAAAACCACAAACTTTTAGTAGCTTTTTATGTTTTACTGTTGTGAATAAAGCCTTGTGTTGCATCCACTTAAAGTATTTATTCCAAAAGGACCACAAATCTACAAATATAGTGGACAACGCTGTGTTTGGCTTCATGATTGATGATTAAAAATAAAATCATGTCCAAGGTTAAATTAAAAGTTAAGAGACACAATTAAAAGATAACCCATTTCACAAAATTCTGATTTATAAAAGAAGAAAGACATTTTTCTATACTATTTCCATCAGTGCTATTTTCATAAGAAAAACTATTTTTTTTAATATTATTAATGCATATGACATATTTCATAACCAAGCTTTACTGTTCAAACTCGTAACAATTATAATTGGAAGTATTCATAATATTTTTGATTTTTTTATACACAAGATTGTTTCTCATTCTTAGATAACAAATGTGCACTTAAGTTAATGATATATAATGATAATAGCAGGCACACTATATTGACTCTGAGGCTACACAATAACCAAATAACCAAAAAGAAAAAAAAAAAAAAAAAAAACATAAAAAAAATAACACAAAAAAAGAAAACAAAAAAAAAATAAAACAAATTATATAAATAATAAAAT
>Ga0099824_1007983_pt1 | contig 13737 bp, 7 predicted proteins | sample SiratrowhiteBW_FD_76837 | JGI IMG/M metagenome (GOLD analysis project Ga0099824, IMG submission 76837) | Root nodule microbial communities of legume samples collected from California, USA - Siratro white BW | ecosystem: Host-associated > Plants > Roots > Nodule | place: USA: California... | reverse complement strand
AAAAAAAAAAGAGAAATATATATATATATATATATATATATATATATATATATATATATATAATAACAGAAAAGGTTTCAGTAGACATTTAGTGACCCGGTTAATCCCACTTGACAAAAATGTCGAAAACTAATAATGCTACTCTGGTTTGGCATGTTATGTAAAGTGATATGATCAATGGATAATGTAATGTAGGAATGAGACAAAGAGAATATCGTGAATTCTTTGAAATTACTATATATGTATTTATTTATTTATTATAAAAAAGACTTTATTTTCTAAAAGAATCAAAAGAAAAGAGAATAGGAAAAAGATATTGTTATATTAAATAACAAAAGTAAATCAAATAAATGCATATAGTATTAAATACGATTTTTATATATACATTTTAAGTCTAATAGAAAATATTATGACATTATATGTATATTCTTTATGTATAAGTGGATGGTTTAGCTTAAAACGTTATTAATAGTAATTAGACTGTCTTTCCAAATTGTTCTTTATATACATTTTTTTTCAAACTTCTATTCTTTTCAAAATCTTCAAAATGTTCTTTCTTGACTTCAAACATGAAAGATTTCCTTTTATTATTGTTTTTTATTCTCAAGTGAAAAATTAATAAAGTCCAAACTACATTTGAACTTAGATTTTGGATTTTGATAAGGGCTTCGTAAACATATATGTAAAATGACTTTTTCAAGTTATCATTATAATTCTAACTTTTTGTACTCAACAACATATCTAATAAACATATCTAATAAAGTGTAGTTTTATATCAATGTATTTAATAATCTGATGGTAAGTTGAATGATTAATTAAATGTATGACATTTTAGCTGTTAGAATGAATAATCAAATAATAATTACAACACCCAATTTTCTTATTATCTCTTCAACTATAAGTCTTATTTATCCTTTTTATGATTGTAATATACTTTACCTAAGAGTAAATAAAGCTACCACATAATGTAATTTTTTTCTTTCAATAATTCCAAGAATAATGTAAACACATATCTAGAAAGTTACTTTTTGATATTTATATTTACAAAAAATTATTTCAACAAAAATACTCTCTATATATAACAGAATCATATAATTATCTATGTTCTCTTTCTTTCTCAAAAATTTGATTTGCCTCCTCCTTCAGATTAAAGATCAAAAGTCTTCGTCCAATTCCTGGTATAGAGTAAAGCAAGTTTAGCAAATCATCATTTTAATTTAGATATGTACTAATTTTCCCTTGCCTTGAACGGTTTAGGGTTTCCATAAAAATAAAAAAAAATCTGCGCACACTTTTTTGCATGTAGTCTTAGAAGTATATCCTTATTTGTTTTGGATCCTAAGGATAGGTTCAGATCATTGATCAAAATTATATATTATAGGTTGAGTTATCCTTGCAAGCGGTAGCTTTGAGTCATTTATAGGTGATTTTTCCCTTAGACAGGTAAGGTAAATAGTTTTAAAATTCTGCTATAGTATGTCAGGTTAGATTACTTAATCGTGGAATGAGATGTGGTTTCAATTTGAAATTTTTTCTAACAGGAATAATGAGATTTTGTATAGTGTGATGATGAAATGACTGATTTTATGTTAATTGAATATGTCGTAATAGTGTAATAGTAGACGTTTGAATGCTTAGTAAATAACTACTACCTTGATGTGAGATGTATCCTTGTATGTTTTGATCTTATGGATTCAATGAGGTATCCAGTTGTGAATTATATGGAACGGTGATCGTGTCTTCAGTAAAGTAAAGGAGATATCCGTGTTGAGATTGTTAGGACGTGTATTGTTTGAGGATTTCTCGAGAAGGAGGAATTCTGACTCTACTAAAGGTACCAGGTGGTGAGAGTTAAAGGAGGTTCATTTAACTAAAACTGCAGTTTGAAACAGATGGTCAGGACAAATATATGGATTTACCCTGTCAGATGGTGTTATGATTGGTTGAAGATTATGTAGATTCACAGTTAGAATGGTCATCTGACAGGTACTAACCTCTGAGTCTAATTCAATACACGAGTCTTTCAAAAGTAGAGTCAATGTCTATAAAATGTTAAAATGTGATTTTTATTTTTAATTATAAATATTAAAATATTTATTTTAAGCATGTTCTAAATAGTTAGCTTACCTTTCTTGTGTGATTATTTTGTGTTTTGTTTTTTTTTTCTTACATGTGATGGTGGCCTAATATGATGTTGCTATAGGAAATGATATTCTCAAGTTGTTGATGAAGTTGTTATGTGAGAGTAGTTATTTCATGTTTATTTAGTTATATTTTAAGAAAATGTAAACTTTTAAACCCATATAAAGATTGATTATATTTATAATTTGTACTAGATTATCTTTTTGTTTATGAAAATGTTTTAATATTTAAGTTTTATTTGGTTATTGAATAATAGAATATATGAGGTGTTACATATATTTAATGCATAATCAATATCTCGAAATCTCTCGATAACTTTCCTGTCACAAGTAAACCATTTATACATCATATTAGACAAATATACTATACATAGTTCATCATAATATATATATATATATATATAAAATTACTTTTGCTGACAAAAATAAATATTATACACAAATCAATATTACACCAAGTGGAAAAAGCTCACTATAATTAATCCTCTTGATTTGTAGAAAACTTGTTATCATCAATCATGTCTTGAATCTTTCCTTCTCCACACTTGGTATTGTCTCTTTTTTTCTTGAATATCCAATTGCATCCAACTATATTTTGATTTTTAGGTAGCTTCACAGGTATCCGTCCACATGTGATTATTCTTCAAGTATTCAAGGTTTTCCTCCATGACACACTTCCATTACTAACTTTTTCATACTTTCTTGTGTCCCTCAAAAAATTGGTTTTGAACTTTCTGTCTCTCCAGTTGTGCTAAAAGCAAACATATATGAAGGTTTGATCATTCTCCTCTTCCTATCATGAGTAAACTCATAGTAGAAGTTCAAGTTGACACATTTTGACCTTCTAGAGTGAGAAGTTGGTGATTGACACTTGTCATTTAATATAACATCTAATATCTCTAGGCAATCTAATATAAAGTTAAGAGACTCCAATTCAATTTGTGCTACGAAAGTAAGAATTTCAAATGAGACAAAAGAGAATAATAGAGATAAGTTTTTTTTTATATTACTAATAAACTAAGGGTTATGATGGTTTGACACCGCTACATGGCATGACAACCAAGTAGCGGAGAGTTGGTAATAAAAATCAATTTTTTAATTAGAAGTGTTGATAGTATTAAAGAAACAATTTTTTGTTGGGATTTAGGGTGTTTAATGTGAAATGAAGATCAATTTATGTTATTTTGTGGGTGTCGTTGGGGTTGATTGTTGGTTTGAAGTGGTGGTGTTTTGAAGACGAGTTTCAGAGGTGGTACTTTGGAGTGGTGGTTGGTCGCTGGGTCGCAATTCTCTAGTAGAACGATGGTGTGTTTTAATTTGTAGTGAGGTAAGGTTCATGGGCGGTTTTCATTTTGGGTAGCAACAACGTCATAAAGCAAATTGGAAGAAGTTGTCTTCTTTCTCAACAAAAACTCTCACCAATTAATATCGTGATTTCACATTTCTTCTTCTCCAATAAAACCCTTCTCTTTCACAGTTCTTTTTGTGTGAGGCAATTTCACTTTTTTGCACTCACTCGTCTCCTTCAATCCTTTTGGTATGGAGTGGTTTTTCAGGATGGGACGAGTTTTCTGGTGTGGGATGTGATTTTTCAACACATAATTTCTGCTCTGACTCCTCTTTTCAAAATACAAATTCTGAACAAAGAAAAAAAAATACTCTTTAGCCACATAAGCAATTATGTCACCTCACAATTAAGAGAAGTTATTTTCCATCAATTATCAAAGTAATATTTTCCTAAACTATATGATAGAGCCTTGCATTGGAAGTAATGGACGGTAAATATTCTACTAATACAAAATCAAAAGTACAATGAGTCTTACAAAAAGCAATCACAAAGTATATTAATACAACTCTTTTTAATCCTTGGATGGTCACCAACAATGGTCCAAAATATCAAAAAGTTGAAATTTAACAAGGAAGAGTTCAAGAACTTCGTCACCAGAAAATTGTCTCTATTCATGAATTCTCTTGGAACAACTCAGAGCTCCAATTTCAATTTCAATCGTCCAGAATGAAGCATCGTGAGAGTAAAAATTCCAGTGAAATTGGAGAATATTTTATCGGAGAATATTTTATCGAGTGGCAGTTGAATTTGTTGTGGACAATATAGTACTTTACGAAATTTTGAGCACTTTTACATATTATAATCCCACTATTCAGATTGAAGAACTATGAATGATGAATCTTTAATAAAAGTTGTAGCTCGATTAAATAAGGTTTCACCATTTGATCTACAAAACAATCTAGGTTGATCGCTGTAAGAAGTGACTAAAAATTTTGGTGAGCTCTTATTTCTTTAAAGTAACTGCACACACACTTCTCTACACTCAATTACACACACTTCTCCACACAAAATCTACACACATTTAGGTTAATTTCTTTTTTCTTTTATTCTAATTAGAATGTGAATACATTATATTAAATTTGTCTTACATCATAAACACACAAAAAATAATAAATCTACAAAGAAAGAAAATATATTAAGAAAAAGAGACGATACCAACTATACAAATATAAAAATGGATATAGCGATATGTATACACATTCTCATCTCATCCTCGTACCTAATTTAAAAATGGAGTATTATCCATATTCAATCAATATAAAAATTCCTTTATCAAACTTGAGACAGCTTCATATAATATCCATAAGAATAAGTTTATTTATCTAGTTAAAATATGACGGTAAGATATTATATTCTCATTCATATCATCAATTTTTTTATAATAATTTTATTAATATTTTAAATTTAAATCAACGGTTTTAAAAAAATCGCATATCTGCATGAAGTGTTTTAAACTGCGGGGGATCCATACCCCTCGTACATGTATGTTGTCCTAATCCTGAGTCAGCAGTGAGATTGAAAAGAAAAACATTACATGACCTTGTATTGCTATAATTATCAATTTGAGACATGTAAGTAATTGAAAAATGTTAAAATTAATCAAAGACTATAAATATGAACTTGTTCAGAGTAATAAATAATTTCTCCAAACTTACATCGGAACTAGCCAATGACTTCTGCTGTAAGTTAGTGTTCTCACAATATTTTGTCTTTAAAGTATGTTATAATATTTATGAAGGAAGTTAGATTCTACTCTTAAATCATTTGAGATTTTATCAACGAACTAAAACAAGTTTTTCAATCAAGATTAAGGGGGACAGCTGTCGACCATCAAGCTTTTGTTCTTAAAAGAGTCCTTAGAGTGTTAATAATATACTTATAAATTGCAAATGATTACGGATAAATAATGCATTTAAATAATTCTTATTCATTTGTCATCTTGTCTTTTTCTCAGCATGAGCTTCATTGTCATATCATAGTACTTGTTAAAGTTCTGTTATCTTTGTAACGCAATAATTTATTGTCATTTTCCTAAAATGATATATAGCTAGACTTAAATAAATATCATAATGGATTTGAATAACCAAACATTTTATTTACTATAAATTCCACAATACATTTATAAGAATTACAACTTCATAAGAAATAACCCAAGAATAAAACAATCCTCCCAAATTGCATATTTACAATATATATAATTGTGAAAGAATTTTCAATAGTACTTGAATTACATGGAATCATGAAGTTGGGTTTCTCTTTTGAGAAAATCCTTGAACCATAAAGCAGAAAGCTTTGGGTATCTTTTCAAGTCATTCTTGTAATCAACGTAGTGGATTCCAAATCGCATGATATAACCCGATTCCCATTCAAAATTGTCTAAGAGAGACCAAGCGAAATACCCTTTTACATTTACTCCATTCCTGTAACATTGCAAGAAAAAGAATTAGAAAAACTGAAATTGCATGCAGACAAACAAAATAATCTCTTTAAATACATTAAAAATATTACTTACTTCATTGCATCTTGAAGATAATAGAAGTGACGGAAATAATAGTCTATTCTATAAGTATCCAAGAGAGCTTCTTCGAGGGACAGTGATGGATCATCGTATTCATTAACACCTACATACAAATGTTAAACTATGTCACTTTTTTTTTTCAATAGAGTGTTTATAACTTGTTTTTAACAGCATTCAAATGAAAATAAATGTGACACTCAAAGTTATTTACCATTCTCAGTAATATAAATTAAAGGGTTGTTGTATTTCTCTTTGGTGTATAGCAAAATTTCACGAAATCCTTTTGGATAAACGTACAACCAATCTGAACCAATCTGCATAATCATGAAAAATAAATATCTTTATTGATAAGAAAAGCATTCTAAATAGTAAAGCATTTACAACTAGGTCACAAGAAGGTTACATTTTCACCAATGGTTTTCCCGTCACGCACAACTGCATAACAAAAACAAAAGACATGTTATTATCTATAGAGATCAGATTCAACATATAAATATGTAAGTTATTAGACAAGCTTGCTTACATGAATAATTCACAAGGGCATCTGTGACATAACTGCCTTGGACATTTCTTAACTCAGGTGCATCAGAGACGTAATTCGCAGTGTAGTAGTTTAGGCCAAGAAAATCAAATGAGTTAATAAGCAATTTGGATTGCTCCTTTGTAAACTTTGGTAACCGTGATTTGACCAAGGAACGCATGCTTTGTGGATAATCTCCTCTTGTCAATGGATCCAGAAACCTATATGGAACAAATGAATAAAATAAACAAATGAATACCCTTTGGATCACTGTTTGAATGTTTTTTATCTGTTTATTATTTAATTTAAAGATGAAGTAGTTGTGCATGAGGATACTCATGCACGTACTCACCATCCAAACAAGAAGTCAAGAGCTCGTTCTGCAGCTTTTCGATCAAGTCTGCTATCTGAGAGTGGCTCGTACCAAATAGAATACAGTGTTATGCCTATCACACCCTTCTGAACTCTCTGCATATACATAGTTTTTTCATAAAAATATTCAAAAACATGTTCCAGTCTAACAAACTAATTAACCTGATACGAGGTTTCCAACTGATAATAACTAACTAACCTGATACTTAGTTCTGTACACATTAACAGCTGCTGCATGAGCTAGAAGTTGGTGATGTGTAGCCAAATAGGGTTCTGTCCCAGAATCACCACCATTGCAAGCAGGATTCCACCAAGAAGAACATCGACCTGGGGCCTTTGTCCCTAATGCATAACCCTTGTGGCTGTAAGTCCATGGCTCATTCAAAGTTATCCAGTGTTTTACTCTATCTCCAAATTCCTTGAAGCAAAGCTCTGCATAGTCCTGGAAATCTTTCCTGCATTAAAAAAAACGTGTGATTTAGAAACTTTCCATAAACATTTAGCAAAGCATTAATGCTAATTAAGTTGCATTACTTACACAACGCGAGGACTTAAGAAGCCACCATATTCATCTTCTAAAGATTGAGGAAGATCCCAATGGAAAAGAGTCACAAATGGTTTTAAACCTGGAATTATGTTAATATATGATGATTAGTATTAGATGTGTTGTCATCTTCAGTAACATGAGAACTTGCTAAATAATAAAGCTTTTGTTCTGACCATTTGCTACTAGCTCATTGATAAGGTTGTTGTAATAGTCAATTCCTTCTTGGTTAATTCCTCCACTTAGCTTTCCATCTGTGGATATGCAGTTTATTAAAATAAATAAATGATTAAAGTAAAAGGTCCAAACAGGTAAAGTTTAGTCCAAAATTTGATCTGCATTTGACTTACTTGGAAGTATTCTTGACCAAGATATGGAAAATCTGTAAGCATCCAGATTCATATCCTTCATAATCTGAACATCTTCCTGCAATATAAGATGCAACAAGATATCATGTTTACTTGAAAACGATGGAAAACAAAAGATACCAACACTTGTTAACATTTCTTTGTTAGTTGAACTTCCAAGGGTCTAATCAATTGCTTAATTATAAATAATCAATTAATTCGGTTAGAATGTTCTAAAGATAATAATCTAAAATTTAATAAGCAAGTTACTAGTGGTAATCAATAATAGAAAAGTAGTAATGATCGTGATAAGAAGATGATAGTGTTATTGCTATGAAAGCACTTTGAATGTAACTGGAGAATATGATGTGTATATTTCAAGAGGGGGAAGGATATTTGACTCCTTTGTTCTAAATCAAATTTTTTATGGGGAATAAATAGGAGTTGGAGCTTAAAGAGCAAACCTTAAAATTGATCAGATACTTTTTCTATTATAAAAGGGTTGGAGCATCCAAATATTCCCATTTTAATCTATAATATTTTATTTTTTGTTGATAAAAAAATTGATGGTGATAAGAAATTTAGCAAAGTAACTTTCCTTGTTTCATATTTACTATGCAAATGTCTAATAAGCTTTTAGCATTGCTTTTAATTAGTTAAGACTGTTCATAAATTTACATGAAAAGAAACAAAAACTTTGAATCGGCAATACCTTGTAGCGATGATACGAATCGACAGCAACATCTCCATTGCTTCTGTCCTCTATCCTTTCTGCATGTTAATTAGCATACGTGAACAATAGTATAAATTTTGAAAAAGACAGTGGCCAATCTTTAAAAAATATTTTATAATTTCGCAGATAATACGGGTGAGACGAGACTTTTAGAAAAAAATTAATATGAATTATATTATTTTATTTATACGATATAATTAAATTGTCATTAATTTCATTATTTTATTTTCTATGATAAAAGTAGATTATAATATTTTTATTATTTTATTTTGTCTATTATATAAATTTTGAAAAAGATAGTGAGGAATCTTTAGAAAATGTTTTATAGTTACTAATATATATATATATATATATATATATAATTGAGAATACTAAATATATAAATATATTAAAATAAAAAATATTTTCTTTCATATATAATTTATACATCTGTAAAAAAATTGGGTGACAACAAAGCTTCGCCACTAAGTATAACAAAAAGGAAAAAAAAGACATATATATATATATATATATACTTACGTGGATAATTATGAGTGAAGGTATCCCAAATACTTGGTGCTCTACCACCTTCATTTGCTGCACCTTCATACTGCATACATACAAAGATAATCATGTGAACCGAACACCAGAAAATAAAGCTGATAGAAAAAAACTAAAACATTTTAACAAGTAACGTGGAAGGTTTTTCATATGGGGTTGAAGATTGAAAAACATAATTATTATTAATATTATTAATATTATTATTATTATACCTGGTACGATGAGGATGCTGTACCAAAGATGAAGCCAGTTGGAAAACTGTTGCGATTCAACAAAGTTATTTCCGGAGTAAGGGCCGTGCTTTCTGTGACAGTAATCAATGAAGAAAGTAGAGCAATGAGAGCCAAAAGTGCGTGTTCTTTGTATGCCATATCTGCTTAATCATGTTTAAACTTTCTCACCAAATGCTTCCTTTTATAGAGGAAAACCTTTGTCTAGTTTCAGATTTTATCTACAAATATCCAAATAGTCCTTGCATGGCCCTGGTCATTGGTCAGAAAAGATTACCAACTTGGGCAAGGATTTATGATAAACTTTACTATTACACGTAAGCTAACATGATAATCGTAAATATGGTCGAAAACTCCACCATTGATATATATATATATAAACCCTCAATATATATATATATATATATATATATATATATATATATATGTTTCTCTCAAAATATATAAAAAAAAAATATTTTTTTTTTTTTTCTTTTTTTTTTTTTTTTATAAATAATATATATAATATATATAAATTTTATAAAAAAAAAAAACACTCTATATATATATATATATATATATATATATATATATATATATATATATATATATATATATATATATATTGTTTCTATAAAAAACAACATCATTTTATTTTATAAATTAAATATTAAAATAAAAATCAAATCAATAAATCAAGTTAGATAAAGATAATTATATGATATCATTTCATGATAATATTTTTTTGAATTTTAAGAATTTTAATCATACCTATTTCTTCCACAGGTTTTTATTAATCTGAGGTTTACTAATAAGTTTTAATCTTTAATCTGCTTTTTAATTTTACGGTTAAATTTGTTTATATTTTTTTTATAAGAATTTTTTTTTTTAAATTAATACTAAGGCAATTAAACTATTTTAAACTACTCCCAGCTGAAAAATCCAAATAAATTGTTGAAAATAATAAAGAATTTTTTTTTCTTCCTAATAAAGAAAAAGACACGAAAAAACTTAATTATAATAACTATTTTTTCAAAGATTAAATTTAAGTAAAAATTATTGAACATTTTAGATTACATTTCTTTACAGAAATTTAAATCACAAGTTAAATATAATAGAAGAGTTAACAATCACTTAAGCCATTTTTAATAAATAAAAAAATATCAATTGATACAAAGGAAAATAGACAAAAAAAAACAAATACACAAATCTCTGTTTCAACGAAAGAAGAAAAGCAAGATATATTTATAGGATAAGTCAAAATTCTAGATTAAATTTTATAAACATTTAAATATTTACATTTTAAGAAATTCATTAAACATTAAATGGAGTGTTTGAAACTTATCCCAAAGTTCTTTCAACGCGGAAGCTCACCTTCTATTACATGAATTTAGAAGGAAGAGATGGATGAACTACAAACACACACCTATTAATTTTTAGTTCTGGAAGTTTAATTTTTACGTGGTTAGATAGTGTGCTATTTTCCATAAGAGGTTACATAATTAAATAGAAAAAGAAACACATACTTAGTTATATAGTACTTCACATTATTTTTTACCTTTTAGAACATGAAAACCCATACCATGCAACGCTGCCCCTTGATTGAGAGAAAACTAAGGAAAGAAATTTTGGATTCACTGTTTTTAAGACTTTTTACAAAAGTCAACATTTTTATTATACAAGAATTGATATAATCATATAATATTACACTTGACATTATTTGATTTGTTGAAACTTAGTACTCTTGTACCAGAAAAAAAAACAACTCCTTTTACTTTTTCTATGTAATGTACAATTCGTCAACGAAGATAAGTCATCAGTATTATTCAACAATCCCAGAAAGAAAGATAACCAATCATTCATTCTTAATTAGTAACGTAATATATTCTTGCCCATTCTTGATATTTTTGATTAATTCGTAAAGAAAATATTGAATAAAAGGTAAATGTATTTATAATCTTAAAAATACAAAGATATGTAATAATTACTATACAAATAAAATAGGATAATTGACAAAAAAATTAAGATTCAGAATTACTTATTTCTATGTGCCGTCAACTGTTACCAAAGAAAGATCTAGTTGCTTACGGCTCTGTAATAAGTCAAATTGACTCCATGTCATTATAAATGCAGTAACGAAAAATCTGATGTTACATGGGATAACTCCATGCCCAATTGAGCGTTTACCAATAGTATTAAGCATTGATTGGATTCATAATTCATAACCTCTATTCCCAAAAAGATTTTTCTTTTGACTTTTCCATCTGTAAAGGAGTGTGGAGAAGTGATGGTGAGAACTGGAAAATCAGAAGAAGATTCCACAAATCCATCAAATAACCTTCCCATAAAAAGAAAAACTCGTTTTATGTCAATTCTCACGTTTTCATAGGCGCAAAGGTGGACTAAGACCAACACGCCCCAAACACTCCCTCTTGTGGTGTATATAAAAACCGCACTCACCCTCTCCCAACTCACTAAGACATTCAGAACCGACAATGACAATGGCAAAGCCGTGTTTGGCTTATTTCTCTACCGCTTTTCTTCTTCTAATTGTTTTCACTTTTTCGTCGGCGCAAACTCAAGATTCCTCAATCTACGACACTTTCCTTCAATGCCTCACACAACACACAAACTCCTCAACCCAACTCTCCAACATAGTCTTCGCCCAAACCAACCCTTCCTTCCCCACCGTCCTCCAAAACTACATCCGAAACGCGCGTTTCAACACTTCCCAAACGCGGAAGCCGTTACTCATCGTCACTCCCCTCCAAGAATCGCACGTCCAGGGCGCTGTAATATGCGCCAATAGCGTCAAAGTTCAACTCAAAATCAGGAGTGGAGGCCACGATTACGAGGGTATCTCCTACATCTCCGACGAACCCTTTATCATCCTCGACTTGTTCAACCTTCGCGCAATCACGGTGGACATAAAGAACGAGGTTGCAGTGGTCCAAGCCGGTGCCACGCTGGGAGAGGTGTACTATAGGATCTGGGAGAAGAGTAAAGTTCATGGCTTCCCTGCTGGGGTGTGTCCCACTGTTGGTGTCGGTGGCCATTTGAGTGGAGGAGGGTATGGTAACATGATGAGGAAATATGGATTATCAGTGGATAATGTGATTGACGCTCAAATTGTTGATGTGAAAGGAAATGTTCTGGATAGAAAATCCATGGGGGAGGATCTTTTCTGGGCTATTAGAGGAGGTGGAGGAGCCAGTTTTGGTGTGATATTGTCGTTTACTATAAAGCTAGTTCCGGTGCCGGAAACGGTTACCGTTTTCCGTGTTGAGAAGACTTTGGAAACAAATGTGACTGCAACGGACCTTGTGGTGCAGTGGCAGCAGGTGGCACCGAATACTGATGACAGGCTTTTCCTGAGGCTCTTATTGCAGCCGGTGAGTTCGAAGGTTGTGAAGGGGACCAAAACCGTTAGAGCTTCGGTTGTGGCCTTGTTTCTGGGAGGGGCTGATGAGGTTGTGTCGATTTTGGAGAAGGAGTTTCCGCTTCTTGGATTGAAGAAGGAGAATTGTACTGAGATGAGTTGGATTGATTCTGTTCTGTGGTGGAACGATGATGAGAGTTTGAAAAACGGTGATAAACCTGAGACCCTGCTGGATCGGAATCTGAACTCTGCTGGTTTTCTGAAAAGAAAATCCGATTATGTTCAGAAAGCCATTTCAAGAGACGGGTTGGAGTGGATCTTTAAGAGGATGATTGAGTTGGGAAAAACGGGGTTTGTTTTCAACCCTTATGGAGGGAAAATGGGAGAGATTTCTTCTGATGCGACGCCGTTTCCTCACCGTAAGGGGAACCTCTTCAAGATTCAGTATTCTGTGAACTGGGACGATCCTTCACCTGGTGCGGCTCAGAATTTCACGAATCAGGCTAAGAGGCTGTACAGTTACATGACCCCTTTTGTGTCTAAGAATCCCAGAAGGGCTTTCTTGAATTATAGAGACCTTGACATTGGAGTCAACAACTTCGGTGAGAATAGCTTTCAAGAAGGAGAGGTTTATGGAAGCAAGTACTTCAGTGACAATTTTGAGAGGCTCGTGAACATCAAGACCAAAGTGGATCCTGAAAACTTTTTCAGGAATGAACAGAGTGTTCCTGTACTTTTGAGCAAGGCATAGAGAATCATACAATGAGGATTATCCGTTAGATTTTAGTTCTAATTTTTGTTTCTGTAATTCTATTTTAATGGTTGCCACGTAGGCCCGTGATACTTTTCCCATTATTGATTCCATCATACATCATTGAGTTTCAAAGCTTTCATTTATTTTATTTCTTCTGTTCTTTCTTCTTTCTTTTTCTCCGCCATCTGAATAAATGGTTGGAGATTCGCAATGTTTAATCTTCAATTATGAGAAATATCACATGGCTTGTGTTGGGGGGGGGGGGGGTTAGAAAAAGGGGTTAAATCCAATTTTTTGAAAATTCTATTAAAATTAAAAAGGTTTTTTTTTTT
>Ga0099824_1007978_pt1 | contig 13749 bp, 7 predicted proteins | sample SiratrowhiteBW_FD_76837 | JGI IMG/M metagenome (GOLD analysis project Ga0099824, IMG submission 76837) | Root nodule microbial communities of legume samples collected from California, USA - Siratro white BW | ecosystem: Host-associated > Plants > Roots > Nodule | place: USA: California... | reverse complement strand
TTTACTTTGAATGTAGAGAAGAAAGCAATGCAGAAGAGAGAAAAGGACCTGTTTGGCAACAAAATCAATAACTTCAGTTGCGCCAAGTGAACTTTGAGGTTGTCTTACAACAAACGCCATAGGTACTTCGCCTGCTTCATCATCAGGGTATCTGTTAATCATTCTCAAGCTTATTAGTTCTTTCTCAGATAACATGTCAAACCTATATGTAGCATTATTTTAGGTAAATTTCTCCAAAAATGAAAAATTGATCTATAAACAAACCTTATTCAGTATCTTTGTGTTAATATTTTGTTTTAGTTCTTTTGAAAGTCTATCTTTTAGTTTGTACAGAAACAAATTTTCCTATTTTACTCTCTCTTGGTAGGTGTACTACTGTATAAAATCATTAAAAGAATAGAGAGATATGAAGGCTAAAATATACCAAAAACAGTTTCAATATAAACCAAAATGATTTTAAAATTATCATGAAAGGAATTTAAGTTTAATTCTCAAAAAATTAGTAAAATTTATTTATAAGATGAAAATTATTTATATATCTAATTAAGGTAGAATCTTTAATATATTTTTCTCAACATTTATAATTGTTAACGGTAAATAATAGGATAGATTCCACAAATCTTACTAAATAGATAAAATATCATATCATATTAAAACATATTTATCTTTGTTGGGAGAATCCTGAGGGAAAAATTTTGGGGAGATCTCACAAGAATGAGAACTGAGCCAAACCACATATAAGGAAATGATACCACCTTCAACCCAAAATCTTAAGGCATTAGGTTTGCGGGTCTTCTTTCTTATATGTTGTTCAACTTTCTCATTCTTACCCAATGTGAGACTTCGACTCGCACTTGAATATCTAACAATCTCCCCCTCAAGTGTGAGTCCCTCCTCTACCACATTGATACACTCCCCCTCGAGCGGAAGCAATCTCAAACTCGAGTACATTACTCATGACCTCTTCACTTGTACCGTCGTTCACACACTTATACGGGACACGCTTGCCTGAAATCACCATCAGGAAGACTTTCGATACAGGGTCAAACTGTACTCGCCCAGGCCGCAAACCAACGGCTCTGATACCACCTATTGGAAGAATCTCCCCGGTTTCCCTCTCGTATTCAAGTGAGTCCCCCGGTTTCTCCCTCGTATTCAAGTGTGAGTCGAAGTCCCACATTGAGTATAAATGAGAAAGTTGAGCAACATATAACAAAGAAGACCCGCAAACCTAATGCCTTAAGATTTTAGGTTGAAGGTGGTGTCATTCCCTTATATATGTTTGGCTCAATTCTCATTCTTGTGAGATCTCCCCGGTTTCCCCCTCGGAACTCTCCCAACAAGTGGTATCAGAGCCGTTGGTTTGTGGCCTGGACGAGTACAGTTTGACCCTGTATCGAAAGTCTTCCTGATGGTGATTTCAGGCAAGCGTGTCCTGTATAAGTGTGTGAACGACGATACAAGTGAAGGGGTCATGAGTAATGTATTCGAGTTTGAGATTGCTTCCGCTCGAGGGGGAGTGTATGAATGTGGTAGAGGAGGGACTCACACTTGAGGGGGAGATTGTTAGATATTCAAGTGTGAGTCGAAGTCCCACATTGAGTATAAATGAGAAAGTTGAGCAACATATAACAAAGAAGACCCACAAACCTAATGCCTTAAGATTTTGGGTTGAAGGTGGTGTCATTCCCTTATATATGGTTTGACTCAGTTCTCATTCTTGTGAGATCTCCCCAAGGTTTCTCCCTTAGATTCTCCCAACAATCTTATTTTTGTAAATTAAAATAACTAACTTATAAAGGGAGAATTTTACCTATATTTAGTGGACTGGAATTTCCAGAAAAATATACAAGACAAAAACAAAACTAGTACTAGTATTAATGATATGAAATAATTAATTAAATGAAGAAAATTATATATATATATATATATATAACCTGATGAAAAACCAGAAAAATATACCAGAATCAGATTGGAAAAAGGCAGTTTGCTAGGAAGAGGAGTGGGAATATATAAATTGAACACCATTTGCCCTTTTTTATCCTTTGTACCGAAGTCAGATCTAGATTAATTAGAGTACGTTTGGATTAATTTTTTATAAATATTTTTAGAATAAAAAAATAAAAAACACACTAAATTTTTACATATTGAAATAATCTGATTTGTTGATAAATTAATTTTAGTTTATAAAGAGTTGATATTAACTTTTCTCACGTGTTTTTCTATTCAAACATAAGATTGGGGTAACTTAAACTTTCGATTAAAAAAAAAAGGAGTGTATATATATGGTAACAAATCTATATTAAATAAACATTTTTTTTTAAATAGAGTATATTTATGTAAAATATAATTTAAAAACTGATATATTCATAAAGACATGCTTGTTCGAATATTTATTGTTTAATTTTAAAAGGAATTTGTTTTCCTTTTACATTTATGTGTTTTAAAAAATAGTTTATAAATTAAGCAGATTATTAAAAGGATTTCCCTTTTACATTTGTAGGTTTTAACTACTGATCACTGAGGAATGCCTCTCGTCTATATTTCTTATTAAGTGTAGCAAAACATTTTTGTCTACAAGGCATTTATATAAACTTTTTTTTTCTATTTTTTTACCTAAAAAATAGAGAAAAAGGTAACAGTTTTGGTTGTTAAAAAAATCAAAATCTTACGGAATAACTGCAGCATCAATTATGTCTGGGTGAGATAGGAGCAATTCTTCTAGCTCTGCCGGAGCAACCTGCATCGTACATTATTAAGTGTACAAATTATATATCAATAAATACTTTTTGTAATTAATATTCGTACAAGATAAAATTTAGAGGGAAATTTTAACTAATACAAATGTAATTGATGTTATGTAACAATTTAAGTTATAGTTATAACACGAATAGAATGATAATTGGAAGTGTGGTGAATATTGATCTCAAAGACTTATCCATAATGAATTGAATAAAGAATTTCTTAAATAGTACTAGAAACTATGGGAATCATAGAACTAGTAAGCAAACTTGTATGAGAGGATTTGCTAGATTTTGTTCTCACTTAACATAATCAATGGATATTGTTTATCTTTTTAGCAGTCACTTTATCAAATCTCAATTGTATATGTTTATTCTTTTCATTGTCAATTTTGTTTTTAGTTATAATTATTGTCAATTGACAGTCATAATGTGTTGATAGAAAATGGGGTTGGTTTAATTCCTAATGGAATGGAATGTTATTTGAGCAGTTTTTCAACCACTTAACTTCATTTACAACTATTTGAAAAGTAACAAATCATGATTCCATTATTAATCTTGCAATAATGGTTTGCATGGTTGATCTCCATGTAATCGCACCATCCCAAGTGTAAACACATAACTCCTAGTAGATTTTGTCTTATCTAAATTACTAATTCAGTTAGCATCATTGAACCATTCTAGTATAATGAAAAATTCACTACATTCAAAAGCATAATCCATTGTACCTTTTAAGAGTTTTTTGAGTCTTCTAAGTGCATCCCAATGATCTTAATTAGGACATTAAGATACTAAAATTACATTTGTTTCACTCAAGTCTTTCTTTTCAAACATAGATCCTAGAAATAATTTTGTTCAAGAAACTAAATCATTTCAGGTACCAAAACTTAACATGCCATCAACATATAAGCATACAACGACACATTCACCTTTTCAGATATAGTGTACGTATATTTATCGACATCATTTGTAGAAAAACCTTCACAAAGTAAAACAACATCAAATTTTCCATGTCATTGTTTTGTTTCATGTTTTAGCCCATATAAAGATTTCAAAAGTTTGCATATTTTGTTCCCTTGTCCAAGAACTGCACACCATTCAGGTTAAGTCATGTAACTGGATCAAAAGTATCAAAATAATTTATGTTTGGTTTTTGAGTAAAACATTTCCTTACTAGTTTCCTTATATTTTTTTTTTTTGGATTGATTAGGATGAAAATTTTCTTAAAGATCCAATTAAAAGCAATGGATTTTGTTATTTCAGGAAAATCTACTAAAGTCCAAGAAATATTTTTTTTAATTAAATCAATTTCAGTCTTAATAACTTTATCCTAATGTTTTTGCATTAGGAGCACTAGCAACTTTTAAAAAACTTGTTGGATTATTTTCAACTAGGTAAGTGTAAGTCATATCCAAAGGAAATTTATTTTATTTGTCTTTTACTTCTCCTTAAATCCTCAAATATGACATTACTATCAATATCTATAGGTTGTTTAGATGTATCATTAATCTTTAAAGGAAAAACATGTTAAAAAAACTCAACATTTTTCGCCTCAAGTATAATATTACGATCAGTTACATCACTTTTAAAAATAAGAAATTTATGGGAAATACTACGTTTTGCATAGCCTAAAATCTTGCAATCAGAAGTTTTAGAACCTATTTTCCTTTTCCTATGATCAAGTAACATTACTTTAGCTAAACATCCCGACACTCTTAGGTATTTAAGATTAGGTTGGTAACTTATCCACAACTCCCAAGGCATTTTACTAAATTTCTTGTATGGTGTAAGAATTGCTTCTCCCAAAGATTATGGGGAGCCCTAGAACTAATAAGCATTCATTCATCATTTTCTTAAGAGTTATATTTTTCCTCATTTTTCCTCTAAACTACTTCATTAGATTTAGGTGAATATGATGGGGTTACTTCATTAATAATACTTTATTTAATACAATAATCATTAAACAAAACATATTTATCACATCTATTTGATCTAATTCTTTTAATTTTCCTATTTAATTGATTTTCTACTTCTGCTTTTAACAACATATCAAACGCTTCATCTTTATGTTTGATTAGATAAACTTTGATGTATCTACACTAATCACTTATAAAGGTTACAAAATAATTTTTACCACCTCTAGATGTGGTTTGTTTGAAGATAGCAAGATCAGTATGAATTAGGCCTAGAAATTTAGTTTGATGCTATACAAAATGACATGTTTTCTTCGTTATTTTATATTCTACACATATATCATATTTCCTACTTTGTTTGTCATGCATGTTATTTATCCTAATCGGTGCAATTTAATAACATATGAAGATTTTACTTGTCTAATCTAGCATGCCACACATCATAATAATCAACAATATAAGTAGAAGACTCATATGTAAATTAATTAACAACTTTAGAAATGTTAAGTACAAAAGACCTTCACAATATCCGTTCCCCACAAACACATAATTCTTTATCATAACAATTTTTCAAACTCAAATGACATTTTAACCCCAACCTTTCTCAACAGTGCCACAAATATTAAATTAACTCTATAGATGACACATGTAGCACATCACTTAAAGTCATAGTCTTTCCAAATGTGAGCTTTAAAGGACTTTTCCTTTTCTTAAGACCTAAATTGTCCAAAGTCACTAAGATATACTTGTTCGTTTCCATCCCCCACACTAATGAAGGAGGAAAACACATTTCAGTCTGCATAGATATGTCTGGTAGCCCCAGATTCTACCACCCATTTGCTCAAATTGGTCACATTGTTCACTTGCAACACAACTATAACAATTTTGTGTCTCCCTTTAGCTATATTTGTCTTAGAAGGATTGACATTCTTGACTTTATTCCTACATCGAGGTGCATGATGACATGACCTTTCAAGACATAACAAGCTCCCTTCTTCTTGAAGGTGGGATTAGATCCATTAAGATAGGAAAATTTAAATTTATTTTTCTTTTTGTGATAAGTTTTTTTTTTCTCGTACCTTTTTTGAGCTAGTTTATTGTTGAACATTAGACGGTCCAAAGTCCCTTTAGAGGATCAAATCATTTGATAAAGTTTTGATGATAACAAAACTGAAGTATATATTTATATTTGATGACTTATATACATTGCGCAATTAACATTATTATTATTATTAAAGCAGGAGACACATGGTCCATAAAGAAATAAGTTTTCTTACTATTTACTTTTATGTGTTATTGATTTGATTTAAAATTGATTTTATATCATATTGTGCTCTAACGTTCAAATTTGTTCATAAAGGAAAATATTCAAATTATTATGAAGCATTTAATTGTAGTTAATTGATTTTATATCATAATGTGCATTAACGTTCAAATCTGTTCATAATAGAAATTATTCAAATTATTGATGAGTATCTCAGATATAATTTCTCTATGTTATACTAAATTATTTCCGATATAGACTTAATCAATTTTAATGCAGTATGAAAATTAGAGAAGTATTTCTAGTTTGAGCTCCATACATCAGAAAGTCAAGATTGCTCTGTTCAAGCATCCCAACAGCTAGTTTCTAAAAAACTACATATAGAGGAGCAAGTTCAAGTTGAAGAAGATATACAACAAGAAGCAAGAAGATAAATACATCATATAATACATTGAAGAAAATATACTGAGTGTTTATTGTCAATCTGCTATTGAGAGCATCTAAAGTTTTGGGTTGTGTGAAACCATTGTGTAATTCTTCACCATTGTGAAGTAAATCCTTGTGAGCTTTCATTGTTCTCTCTTTCAAGAGTGTTTATTTCATTCTTGAGTGGTCTTGATCTCAGGGGGAGATTGGGACTGGTATAACCTAGAGAGGTTTGTATACTCGTGATAACCTGGAGAGGTTTGTGTACTCGTTGTAACCTGGAGAGGTTTGTGTACTTGTTGTAACTATTTGCTAAATAGTGGAACCTCTTAAACAGTTTGTTTAAGGGAGAACTGGACGTAGCCCAAGAGATTAGGGTGAACCAGTATAAAACTGCTTTATCTGTGCTTATATATTTTTTCCTTGGTTGGTAGTTTCTATTTATAGCGAATTGAGTTCAGGCTCCATTCAACCCCCCCCTTCTGGAGCCAGTTGTTCCTACATTTATCTTTTACCACATTTGTTTTAGTAGATAATGCCTTAGCCCTCGCAACAACACATTCCTTTCCATTGGTATCTTTGATTATGATATGGGTGATAAGATCTAATAATGTCATTTATTTGTGCCTGTGCTTCAGTTGATTTTTAAAGTTAGTCCAAGATTGCAAAAGTTTTTCGATCAATAGTTTTGAAATGAATTCATCAAGTAAGGCTTTGTTTTCTGCTTTGATATCTTCAAGCAGCTTGTGGTCTTCATTGATCTATATCTTAGTGTCCTTATCTTTGATAATTTCTCAGTGATAGTAGTTTTTGATAAAAAAAATCTTTGTCTAACGATATTTTTGGTAGTGTATTTGAGAATAAGAGAGTTATTAATATGTTTGGCTTCCTTGTAGGAGTAATATACATTGAACATATCATTAGATAATTGCTAGGAAAAGTGTGGTGACATGCCTTATTTGTATCAGTCCAGTTTTTTATGTGTTTTGAAGGAGCGTTGGAGTCAGGTTTGGAATTCATATGAAAGAAAACAACTTCATATATAGTAAACACGTGTTCCTACCAGCATCAAAAGTTTTGACTAGTCAAAACTTCAATCTTCAAATTTCCAGGAGCAATTTTGCAAAGATGATTTGTGTCACAACAATGTTTAGCTTTTCTGGTGTAGAGTTAGTGTTAATATTCATGTTGTTAGTCATAAGTCCTTAAGATTATTGTACGATTTCGAGAGCACGAACAAGATGGTTTCTCAAGATGTGGACGAGAACTGCCTTTAAGGACTTATCTGCAATAAATTGCGCAAGCCTCCAAGGTACAACATAAACTTCTCGGATGGTATCAAGGATCATAGAACTAGTAAGTAAGCTCGTAAAAGTAAAGAATCTAGGATAATAGAAGAGGGGAGAGTTATTAAAGGTGTGATTTGGAAGAGAGGAGAAACACTTATTTATAGGACTTAGAGGCTTGGCATACACAGTCCCAAGCTCCCATGATCCGGTTAGGTTACAAAAATTAAGTGGAGAATGTGGAGGACGATCCGGTCAAGGTGGTGAACATTGCATAAATAAAGAAAGGCAATGTTCATGGAACTTGGAGGTCAAGGATCCTGTAGACCAAGACTCCAACATTCACATGGACAAAAATATAAGTAATCTAATATGGCAAAAGGAAAATAAAAAATATATCAACTAAGTGGTAAAAAGAACCTAGACCTTCTTATCACATGCTTGGGAGGAAAGGGCAGGATTTGAACTAAATCGTGCATAGAAGGCCTAAATGAGGCTCACATATGTATGCGCACAAGGTCTACCTCCTTTGCTATCCACTTTGAAGGTGTAAGGAGTGTTTTGGTATATAAATCCTATGAGAGAGTGTAATCTAGACAATATGAAACTATATATGATAATGTTATACGGTGAGTTTAAGCCTAACTCATCCTCACAAAAATCGGTTTTGCAAGGTGAGATTTACTCCCATTTATACATTGTAATTTGACTTTATCTTTGGTGATGTGGGATCTCTAACACCGCCTTCACGCCAAGACATTGACATCTTGTTTCTAAGACTATATATATATGTGGTCCAACAATAGTCCAATAACAAATGACATGATAGACCCGATAAACTTACTATAATATACTATAATACTATATTAAAAAGTGGATTCAAACTTAAGTCATTATTTCAAAACTAACTTTTATTCTACTTATATATTGTAATTTAACTATATCGGTAATCAATGAATCTTCAAAAGATAAAATAAAATAAAATTGTAGAGTAATATCTAAATATTGGGTGTGTTTGAAGTGATGAAGTTTTACATATTAGGAAATTCCATTTAGTATTAATTAATTTTAAGCTAAAATCTATTTATAATTGTCTCAATTGACAAACCCACTTGATTTATGGAGAGGAAAAATGTTGATTAGGCTTTTAAATTAAAATCTACACTAAAAGATGAAAAAATTTACTAATAATTACATAACAAAACATAATTTTAATCATTCATTTAATTAAAACTCATCTTACCTGGTAGCCCTTGTATTTGATCAACTCTTTTAACCTACCTACAACGTACAAGAAACCATCATTGTCGAAATAACAAAGGTCTCCAGTCCTTAACCACCCATTCACCAAAGTGGCTGAAGTTGCTTCTGGATCATCAACATAACCTGCTCTAACACAATGGTGTAAGGAAACTACAATCATGTAGTAATAATAATTTAATTTTATAAAAGAAAGTAAGTTAAATCTATTTATCCATCATTACCCGTCAAATTTATCTATTAGAGTAACACATGAAAACACAACAGATTCAGGCATTAAACTATAATTAAGGTAATTAATTAATTAGTGTCAATTAATTACCTTTCATAACACAAGGTCCTTTGATCCATAGTTCTCCCTTTTCACCAGGAAACATTAGTTTCCCTGTTTGTGGGTTCACAATTTTGGCTTCCATGTCTGGTATCAGTCTACCTACTGTTCCCACATGATTAGCCTCCTCCGGAGTGGTTCGGGTAACTGCACACTCAGTTAAACCGTATCCCTACATTATTTACATATCAGATATTCAATTTCTATAACTTCTTCATGGAAAAAATTATAAACACTGTATATAAAAAATATTACTCAAAATAATAAAAATACGTTATGAATATTAATATTTCAATATATTCTACGAATTGGTATCTTATATATCTACTGATATTCTTAAATATTTTGGCGAACCGTTCAAACCTATAAACATCAATATTTTAATTTACTTCACGTACTTAATAGTGATACTCTTGAATATCGACATATATTCATGAAATGCCTTAGTTCTTATTTTATGATACTCTAATATGTATTATTATTGTCCTGCTTGCATGATTTTCTCCACAATTATTGATAAATAAAGATAATAAAAACTTAACTTCTTTAAAATATCAAATTAGCTTTATGTATAAATTAACTTATAAGATTCTCTTATATAAGTTTTTTACTTTTTTAACTATGAAAGAAGTTGATTTCATTTTTCTTCTAAAAATACTTGTACAAAATCTTGTAAAAAAAAAAAAATTCAACTTACAACTTGTCCAAACAAAAATAAATATTCAACTCACAAGCTCTTAATAAATAAAAAAATTGAATTTGTTATGTTTATTGAATGATTTTAAAAGACAATAACATTGATAATATTATCGAAATAATAATAGAAAATGATAATGTGATAATGATTTATGAATTTTTATTTCCATAATATTTATGAAATACTTTTAATTTCAATTTGTGAAATCATAATTATACATTTAGTATGTTTTATAACTTTGTATACATTTCGATATATGAATGTTACATTATATCTAGCATATGTTTATAGTCTTATAATACGAGTGAGTTTTAGTTCCTAGAAAAATATTTCGTTGTTTCTTGTTATTTTAAAATGGAAATTATATTTTTTAATTCATAATATTATATTAGTTAACCATATATGCATTGAATAAAATGTTAAATAATTCTTTAAGGTAAACATATAAATGGTGACATTCGTCATTCCAACAAATCTCTTAAAACTCATAAATGAAGATTATTAATCCATTTTAAAATATATAGAGTAAAATTTTGGAAGATGAAAATTAAATAAAAATAATTTTAAAGAAATAAAATCAAAAGGACAAAAGAAATAATTACAAATTTTATAAAAATAAAAAAATTAGAAGTAAATAAAAAAATAGTTAATTTTATTGGGTTATATATATAAACAATTATGTGTTGTATTCAAACACTTATGATACGATTATTGGTAATAAGAATAATAGTTTGTTTCTACTATTTTTTTTATTACGCACACAGATACATTTTAACTAAAGAAAATAAAATGCACCATTTGTATTTTTTTTTTCATTAATTCTATTTCATTTTCCACTACCATATTACACCTATATATAATATTATTTTATTCTTATATAATACTTTATTATAAAAAACAATTTTCATATGGAAATAAGTTATAAACAGTAAGGTCAAACTATCTTTATTCTTTCTGTATATCTTTTGCTAAAGATTGTTACAACTAACACTTTAACCCATCACAACTTCACAAGACAACGAGAGCTGTCATCATTGGTCACAAAGCATATTTTGTTAATTTTCAATAAATTAACATGAAGTCGCAAGATGGGCCTATTTTCAGTTAAAAAAATTATTTCTTACGCAAAAGGTAATTTACAATAATGAAAGAAAGGTAATATGAATAATGATCACATAGTGATATTTTTACACTACTCATCATCTACACCTATATAACACTTTTATTTATTTATTTATATATATATATATATATATATATATATATATATATATATATATATTATTAGATTATAATATTTTATTAATTAAAATGAGTGTCAAATGAAGATATATTGTGAACAGTAGTGTGAAATTAACTTTATCCTTAACTAAATTAACTACAGGAAGATAGCATCAATAAAACTAGGGTAACCTTCTTCAACGAAACATGTTTTTTTTTTTTTTTAATTTAAATAAAGTTGGCTAAGCCAACCATAGAATATTAATACATTTTTAAATAAATATTAAAATTCAATTTACTAGTATCAACTCCACTAACTATAGAAAAGAAATACTATCATACATTTAATTAAATAAAATGCAAAAATCGAAGGCAATGATTACCTGCATGACGAGGACCTTGGGGAACTTGGCTTTGAAAGCCTCGTCGGTTTCCTTCCTGAGCGGAGCTCCACCGCACACAATCGCTTCCAACGACGTCAACTGGTATCCGTCTGTCACACTGTCTTTTGTCATAGCCACCACAAGCACCGGCACCACCGTAATGTGCGTCACACGGAACCTCTCCGCGGCGCTCAGCATTCCACTCAAACTGAACCTCTCCATTATCACCACCGTCTCCGACAGCACCATCGCCCCCAGGCTGTACGAGAAACCGTACGTGTGGAAATACGGCACCGTATAGAGGTACACGGCGGGCTCCGCGCGCTTCGTGCGGACCATGTCGCATCCCGCGACTAACGCAGTTAGGTTGCGGTGTGTAATCATAACGCCCTTCACCTTTCCCGTCGTGCCGGAAGAATACAGAATCGCTGCCACATCGGACTGAGTCACCGACGAGGTGGAGGCGGTTGGACTCAGAGGCTGAATCTTAGACCGAGTGAGGGAATCGAACTCGGACGAGTCGAGAAGGACCGTACGGACATGAAACTCACTTGTTTTTTCCGCTATTGAAGTCACTGCAAAGACGACAGCAGGTTTACTGAGGTCGAAGAGTCGCTTCAGCTCGAAGCGCGTGGAGAGAGGGTTGGCGGGAGAGACGACCACGCCGAGGGAGAGGAGCGCGAAGAAGAGGATCGGAACTTGGAGAATGTTTGGGGAGAGAACGAGCGCGGTGTGAGATTTTGATAGTTTGAAGACTGTGGCGAGATTGGCGGCTAGGTTCTCTGCGCGGTGGATGAGTTCGCCGTAAGAGAGCCGGTGGCCGGAGGTTGAGTCGATAACGGCAGTGGAAGAGTCTGGAAAGTGGGAGTTGCGACGGAGTAAAAGGACGTAGGAAGCGGCGGAGATAGTGGCATTGGGAGGAGGTAGAAGAAGTGGTGGTTTGAGGCTGTGGAAGGTTCTGGAAGCGGAATTAAAACCGCTCCTTGGATCAGTGAGGGGTGGGAGTGTAGTTGCCTTCTTTTCCATGTGAAAGAATCAGATCAAGTCTCTCTGGAAACTGAGCAGGGTCTTGTTCATCCCACAATGATCGTGGTAGTTAGGAAAAGGAAAAGGGAAAAGACATTTTCACTACCGCTCAAATAATAGTAGGACCGTCCTCCTAGGTTTTGATTACATGTCAAAAAAGTAAAAGCTTGTATTATTGCATTGGATTCTCATGGTTTCACAGGTGAAGTTTTCTTCTTTTTCATCTTCAACCAATGGGTTTAACCTTTTATGGAAGATAAAAGGGGTGATGTCATGAGAAGGTTTTGTTTGGAAATGATTTTGTCTTTTTGGTGTATGTGTATGAGTTGTGAAAAAAGATCAATGGGATTTTTCGATCAAACGGGTTCAGAAGTTTTTCTTCTAAAACGTGATTAATGGAAAAATAACTTAACACGCACATGGGATCATTGCTACGTACGGACAGCATACTGTTGCATTTTGTATGTCTTTATGGTTCATTATTCTAGACTTTTTTGATACTTTTCACATAAATGTATTGATGGTAAGTTGGTGTAGAGATTGAACTTTAAAGCAAGTAGGGTTGTGCTTTTGATTTAAAAGATTGAAGTTATGTTATGATTAGCTATTATGCTTATTTATTTGCTTTAGAGATTTTGTGACATTAGGATGTATATATATTTTGGATAGATGAGGTTATGTGTGTGGTTTTTTATGTTTTATTAGGTTATAAAAGATGTATCAGGAACATACAACACAGGCAGACAATATAACACCTTCATATCCTTCATCTCATAGCATGAGTCGAGAGTTTCGTAGATATCGGCTAAAATGGCCGTAACTGGATTTTCATATCTATTTTTGACCGCCACGAACACGTTGATAGCGGCATAATCCACAAAGTTTTCCATGTTGGGAAACACCATGACACCATAGAGAGTTAGAGCCAAAATATCTATAAACGTGCCCCAGTCTTCTTTCCTAGCTAACTGATACAGATAAGCCTCTAAGAATTTCTGCGGGAAACCTCTTATGTTGTTTCTTTTTACAAGCTTCCTTTCCAACTCCTTGGGGTGTAATTTTAGGATTTCCGCCAATATCGGGATAGAACTGTGTTGTTCGAAATATTTGTACGGGATTTTTCCTTCCATTGGCAAATCAAGAATTTGTTCAACTTCTTCAATCGTCGGTGCTAGCTGAAAATCTTGGAATGTAAAACATC
>Ga0099824_1007974_pt1 | contig 13756 bp, 7 predicted proteins | sample SiratrowhiteBW_FD_76837 | JGI IMG/M metagenome (GOLD analysis project Ga0099824, IMG submission 76837) | Root nodule microbial communities of legume samples collected from California, USA - Siratro white BW | ecosystem: Host-associated > Plants > Roots > Nodule | place: USA: California... | reverse complement strand
TTAACACAACGTCGGTTTTGTTAACCGACGTCATGATCAACGTCTCCTGGGTCAACGTTGGTTCAATACCCGACGATAAATGTCTCTTAGAACCGACGATGAAGATCCTTTTTGTACTAGTGATTAGAACATTTGGCAGCACAACACTTTAGCAAATTATTGCAACTATGCAAGAGTTACAAAGAGAAAACATTGTGAGGAGGAGAGCACAAGAAGCCAAAGCATAACAGGAAAGGATGCGGGAAGAAGCCCGAACTGAACAAGAAAGACTAGGAGAGGAAGTGGAGCAATCACGCTTCATGATGGAAGAAGTTTTGAGGGCTCATGAAGAATTGTAGACGGATGGTTAGGGATGGAGGAGTAGACCTATTTCCAGTACAAATGTATCCTCTCATCCTTTCTAACGTGCAATCATGGAAGAGAAGGTGCCCCTCTCCTCCCGGATCACCCCTTTTCTAGGATGGAGGATCCCGAAAATCATCTTTAAGGCTTTTTCATGTTCAAATGCTAATTTTTGGGTTGTCCAGTGCAAGATGTTTGTGAAAATATTCACAGGACCGCGTTATAATGGTTTAGTGGAATTCATGATAAGATAATTGATTTCTTTCAAACATTTTCTCGCATATTCATGAACCAATTCGTTGAAAACAAAATTCTCCTCCTCCAATAGTCTATCTCTTTGATATTAAGCAACAAAAAAGTGAGACCTTATTAAAGAGATGACTCAACGTCAGGTAAAACAAGTTTCAAAGGTTTCAAAAATACTTATATTATTATAAAATAAAATAATATTTAATTTTAAAATTATATTTAAAAAATTTAATTAAAAATTTAAAATATCTTAACTTAATTTAAGTTTACATCAGTATATCTTTTAATAACTTTACATTTATATTGATATTATAAATATTATTTAATGAATAATATTTTTAAAATTTTTTTATAATAAATTAATAATATTGTTTAAAAGGAAAATTGAATAGTCAAGAATCTTATCTATCAAACTTTTTAATTTTTTATCTTTTTTTTATATTGCAACAGATTGACATCATTATATATAAAGATTTTAGAATTTATAAATTATATTTAAAGACTTACTAAAAAACAGAATGGAAAGATAGTATGAGATTTGAGACTTCAAGACAAGATACTATGATCAAGTTTTAATTAAATTTTTTAAATATAATTTTAAAATTAAATATTATTTTATTTCAATTTAGATCCTACTAAAAAAAATTAATATTTTAAAATTAAAGTGTCAAGCCATTAATCAACAAACAAACATTAAGCAAGAATTGAAATACTAATATTAAAAAGAATATATATATATATATAAACATAACATTAATTACATAATAATTTGGTATGTACGAAATAAATAGTGAAAGAAGATTACACCAAAACTCATAAAACTGTTGCTAAGAGGGACTCTTAACACTCAATAAATAAATTTTTGAAACAACATTCACATGGGACTCAATTTAAGTAATGTCAGGTTCAGTTTTCTCACAATCCAACTTACACCTAGTGCAACTTCAATGACACCCTGTAGTTCTTAGTATTAAAAGCTAAAAAATTTCTAATTTTCCAAATAACAAATAAATGATGGAATAAATTCACATTTTTTTACTAATGAAAATAATTAAATAACTTCTTTTTCCCCGATAAAGTTCGTGTAATTTTTTAGTACTATTTTTAAAAAATTATACACACAACACACTAAACCCTATTAATTTATTTATTTATTGAATAAAATAAATAATTCAATAACTCCGCATTTTGTGCTAGTAAGAATAGCTAAATAAATTTTGTTTTTCCAAATACCAGTCGTATAATTCAAGAGAGGGAGAATCCAATGGTTGTTGGTAGCAGTGGTCTCAGTGGTCTCAGAAGTGACCGGAGGCCTCTTGGTTCGAAAGGTTGGAGAAGGAGAATGTTCAACGTATATTACCTTTATTCTTCTCTAAATCCATTTTCTTGTATATTTTATTTATTTATTTATTTGTTCTTCTTTCTTTTTTAGGATATAGATATACAACTTGGAATGACCATTAATAGCACCAAAGCCACTATTTGCAGTGAAGTCGTATGCTAGCATGTGAGGTCGCGAAACGTTAGAATTATATATGACCCTTTGGGTTGTGTATTATGTACATTTAAGTTTATCACATAAGTGATAATTAGAAATCATATAATCTTTTTACATAATTTGACTCCATATTATATGTCAAATGTGGCCTATTATGTGAGTAGAACTTATTTAGAGAAATCATAAAGAGTTTTATGCATTGATTGATCATACCATCCAACATTAAGGCAATGAGCTCACATTTACCATATGTTTAAAAATTCTTAATAAGATGTCACATATCAGAACCTTGATATCCACCTACTACTTTGTGCTTAATCTTTGACTTGAGCTTCATAATTTGGATTTATTATGTCCTTATTCGAAACAAGATTGAAGGACACATATCATTCAAGAAAGTTAGAATTATATATGGTCCTTTGGACAATATCTTCTATGGGTGTATAAAATATACTTAATTTTACCACATAAGTAGTCAATTAAATCACATAATCTTTCTTCAGAATTTAACTCCATATCATATATCAAAGACTATCCATTGTGTGAATAGAAATTATTTAGAGAAATTATAAAGAGTTTTATGCATTGATTGATCATACTAGCCAACATTAAGGTATTGAGTTGTCATTCACCATATGTATGAACTCTTATAACAAATAGGAAAAGTAGGAACCTCATGTGTTTATGTTGGCTTTTGTGGTGAAAAAAATACAGTTCTAATGTTTTGTAAAGAAGTTTGTCCTCCCATTTATTATCTATTAAGGTCAAAATGTACTTGTAGGAAATTATGAAGCTCATTTAAAAGGTATGAAACCCACATCCAGGTGGTTTCTTCTATTTAAAAGGTATAAAGACTTTTGAACTCATATAACAAATATGAAAAGTAAGAACATCATAGGTTTGTGTTAGCTCTCATTATGAAAGAATACAATTTCTAATGTTTTGTAAAGAAATTTGTCTTTCCATTTGTGATTCAATAAGGTTAAACTAAAAGTACTTTTGGGAAATTATGAAGTTTCCTTAAAAAGTATGAAACTCACGTCTAGGTGGTTTCCTCGATCGTGTTTGCTCATAAGGACTTTTGAACTTATATAATAAATATGGAAAGTAAGAACCTCATGCGTCCATGGCTCTCATTATGAAAAAATAGAGTTCTAATGCTATGTAAATAAGTATGTTCTTCCATTTGTGATTCAATAAGGTCAAACTAGAAGTACTTTGAGGAAATTATGAAGTTCCTTTAAAAGTTGTAAAACCCATGTCTAGGTAGTTTTCTTTGTGTCGATATCAGGTTTGTTCAGAAGGACTTTTGAACTCATATAACAAATATGGAAAGTAAGAACCTCATACATTCATGTTGGTTCTCATTATGAAAAAAAAATAGAGTTCTAATATCATATAAAGAAGTATGTTTTTCTATTTGTGATCCAATAAGGTCAAGCTATAAGTACTTCCAAAAAATTTTGAAACTCCTTTAAACTCACGTTTAGGTAGTTCTATTCTATTTCGGTATCAAAGTTTGTTAAGAATGACTTTTGAACTCATATTACAAATATATTATTTTTATTCCAATAAAAATTCCAATTCCATTGTCCCAACTAACTAGCCAAAAACATCATAATACCCCAATGCCTCGAACCGCACACAGCCTTAACAACAGAAAATGTTCTATCGCACCAACGAAAACACCACACCAATGCCGAAAAAGTCACAAGACATGCAAAGACAAAACAATCATACAAGAGAAACCGTACACGAAAGGGGAAAGTTAAGAGAAGAGCGGAGAGCAAGAGGAGAGGGGAGAAGGGAGGAAAAAACAAAGAACCCAAGAAAAGAACGTACGTATACAAATAATAAAAAAATATTTCTTTTTGACATGTAAAAATAGAGGTAATGACTTTTAAGGATCTCAAAATATCACTGTAAATTAAATTGTTACCACGCACATAAATAGTGATGCTGCTGATACAAGATGCGACAACTACTTGGATCATTGCTTTTAAATAAGCAAAGGCAACAACAATCATCGGCAAAACACATGTTTGATGCCTAAAACCACCAAATTTATTCCCCGATGCCAGAGTTTTGTTATTACTCTAAATCCTTTTCAAACAACTAGACACCAGCTATACATTATATCATGGTGTATATGTCCTTTTTTATTAGCCTAGCCAGACAAAAATACAGTATTGGAATTTGGTAATTTTATTTGTTATTATGGGGGGTCCCAGGGAGAGGACGTGATGGCCACTAAGAAGTAGTCAAACTTCAACTCATGCAATTTCATCAAGTGCCACAACAATGGGGCTCCTCACCTTGCGTGCACCGCCTTCTTCAACCCAAACAATGTCCCCAAATGGGATGTTTTCCTTCTTGTTTCTCCTGTACTTTATAGTAACCGAGTAGTTTTGCTTTTCATTCCTATAGCCAAATGCCAATGTCTCCGGTGACACCTTAACTACAGCACCCTTAGGAGGTTTCACCTGGACTCTATACGTAGCAGCACCATCTCCAACATTTGTCACGGTCCTCCTGAACTTTTGGACTGTCGATCTTGTTTTGTTACTGTACAAAACTATAAATGAAGGGTAGTTAAGATCAGATGATGGGTTATCAGCACATTTGTAGGACTTTGATCTTGTGATAGTTAGAATTTGGTTCTGCGTGTAGCCCAAAGCGCAAAGGAGGTTAACATAGTCCTGAGGGGTGGCATCATATATGAAACCTGGATCAAGTGCTTTGTTGGGATCAATCTCACCAGCTCCCATGGCAAGAGGAGAAGCATATTGCAATGGGTTGCCATTGTCCCTAATCAGACTTTGGGTGTTATCAAAAGGATTGGCAGTGGTGACCAGTGCAGATCTTATAGCAGCTGCACTCCAATCAGGGTGTGTTGCTTTTAGAAGGGCAGCGACCCCAGATGCATGAGGACAAGCCATGGATGTTCCAGATAAAAAGTTGTAGTCACTTGATAGAAACACGTTTGTGCCAATTCTAGCTGAAGGTTTGTTTGGAACAAAAGCAGCCAGAACATTTGAGCCAGGTGCCATTACATCAGGCTTTAAGATCCCCGGGTAGCTTGGTGAAGGACCTCTTGAAGTGTAATATGCAGCTGCTGGTGCTGGCTTTATTCCTACAAATGTTTGTTGAAATTTGATGCTGGCAAAGGGGTTCTCAACACTTTTTGCGTACTTGATCACGGATGGTGCATCACTTGGGCTGATTACAATGCTTGGAGAGAACAAACGACCTGTTTCAATTAGCCGTGGATCCTCGGATATAAACACAGCCCCTACCACACTGGCTGCAGTTATGGAATCTATTTGCTCAAAGACAGAAACGGAGTCCAAGGCATCACATATAATGATCCCTCTAGTGGCTGCTTCGGATAACAGTTTAACCGAGTTGCAGGCTGATAGAGTCTTGTTGTAAATAAGTGGAAAATTCTCCACTATTGAGTTTGCCGCAAACAAGGTCCAACCCACAATGGTTTTGCCATTGCCTAGGGCTAAAGAACCAAATGTGCGGTCTATGGTGCCTGCTGCCACTGTTAGGACCCAGGGGATTCCATTATGCAGAGTACCAAGTTTGGGACCTTCATTGCCAGCTGAAGATGAAACCAACACCCCTTTTTCCATTGCTGCAAAAGCAGCTATTGCTACAGGATCCTCGTAAAGCGGAACACCATCAAAACCCAAAGAGATGGAAATGACATCAACCCCATCAGCAATGGCTTGGTCCATTCCTGCAAGAACATCAGAGCCCTGACGCCCTTCGTCCCAAAGGACCTTATACATGGCAAGCCTAGCTCGAGGTGCAACGCCTCTCGCTACCCCTTTGGCGTAGCCAAAGAAAGAGGCACCATTCACGTAGTTTCCAGCAACAGTAGATGATGTGTGGCTTCCATGACCCTGAGTGTCTCTCGCTGAGTTCATGCTGATTGTGACTTTTGGATTCGCTGCTTTCACACCCTTGTTGAAGTACCTGGCTCCAATCAATTTGAAGTTACACATGGAGGCATTAAAGTCTTGTCCTGGCTCGCAGGTTCCTTTCCATTTGGCTGGAACATTCCTGCTCATGCCATCATCTTTGAAACTGTCACTTTCAGGCCATATTCCAGTGTCTATGAGACCCACAATCACACCCTCCCCAAAATTTGAAGCATTCCATAGGCCATTGGGGGTGTCCAATGATAGAAACTGAAAGGTGTGTGTGGTGTCTATGGTGGCAGACCTGTCAGGATAAGCTGTGACAAAGCCATCAACATTCTTTAGGCTCTCCAACTCCTCTGATGATAACACTGCACTGAATCCATGCATGGCATCATCATAAGTGTACACTAAATTCAACCCTTGTTGCTTTGATGGATCATCACTTGTTGCCAAGTCTATGGAATGGATGATGGATTCATACCAATCATCATGGCTCACAAACACTTGAGGCATCATGGACTTGTCCATGTGAACCACATACGTGGAACTTTCAGCGTTGGCATGATGAGCCAGTAAAAGCCAAAGAGTGATTAGAAACATCAATGAAAGAGGAACCACAGAGTGAGGCTCCATTAATTATTTCAAAGATTTAAGCAGACACATTTGGCTTTAACCAAGCAACTTATTATATAGGCTTCTCTTTTCTATGTAAGGCTACATTGATAATGACTTAAAATTATAAAAATTACTAAAATATTATTTATGTTATTGCTGTATCATCAATTTGTTGACATGAATACATTTAATTTAATCTTCCATTTTCAATTTAATTAATTGGATCAGCCAGCTTTACCAACTTATTTTGAAAAACAATAAAATAGTTGAGTTATGCTAATTAAGATTCGAATTTTAATAATATTTTTATAAAATCATCATAAGAAACAAATTTTATGTTGAGAATCTTTACACAGAAATTAATCTTCTATATATTTATCAATTAGATAATGCTTGATGAAACTGAATTAGAATTAATGCATCCGGCCAGTTAATTATATTAAAAAATTTAAAGCTATATTGGATTCATTTCAGAGTAACCAATTATAATATTGTTAATTTTTATTGATTGAAACATTACATTAATAATTTTTTTTATATATACAGATGAATCACAGACAGCTTCTTATGGTAAATAAAATAAAAGGCGTATCATATTAAAGTCCTGTTAACTGGCATCTGTGCCGGATTAACAGCTTCTAAATGTCAACTTCCAAATCTAAAACAATAATAATATTTTTACAACTAATATATGCATTTTTTGTTCAGAAAATTGAGGAGGAAAACCTGTAAGAACTCTAGTATTCTGTGAGTTTAAGTTCTATAATAAATAAAAATAATAAAATTGAACATATAAGTAAAAATATCTACAGAATTAATATCTTAATGTTTTGAATTGAAAATGATATTAATTTTTTTATATAAATCTCACTCATATCTAACTGTATTTATATGAATTTTCTAATAAAAATTTGATTGCTCTTTACTAGAAGAAAACAACCTAAAATGTTAAATGCCGAATGGTATCAAACGGCAACTTTTCATGTTAAAGTATATATGCAGGACGCATAACATCACAGGCGTCCATGGATATCCAAAGTGTTGATAGGGAAAGGGTGAAAAAAGACGAACTAAAATAAACTGTGTAATTCATTTTTCGAAGACTAAATGTAGAAGCTGCCACTTTACACCTTATTTTCTCCGTAAAATTCATGTGCATGCATTGTATATCGTTGACCTCGAATCTTCTCTTCAAGGACTTTCAAATCCAACCCAAATAAAAATAAATGTTTTTTGCATTGTTAATAGCATCTACGTATCACCTGTTATAGTTTAATCTATCATCTTGTAAATCATTAGGGAACAAAATGTTGAAGATCACATGTTGCCACATGCTACTACAGTAATTACGTGTTATTGTTTTATTTTTTTTTCTGTGTGTAGCAAGAATAAGAATGAAAATTAGCTCCATTTCTTCTGAAATCAACGCAACTCAACTAAATCAAACTCATACATCTAGCTTTCAAACAAGCAGAGGAGCTGGGTGAAGTTGTAGAAAATTGATTAATAATTTTTTAAAAGATGAAAGTGAGTGAACATTAGAAAACTCACAAGTTAAAGTTGATGGATTATCTTAAGCTGCAATTAGTTGCAGACAGCAGAAAATTGCACGCAGCAGACACGGCAGAAACATCTCATGGAACATTTTTCCAACACCTTTGGTTGACGTTGAATCTTATGATCTATGTTTTTTTTCTTAAGAATTAAGATATTGATTCCGTGATTCTCATGCAAAAAAATTTACATGCTAAAAGATGGATTTCTTTCTACACGTATCCAAATTAAACTTAAGAAAAAGTAAATTGTAAGATTAGTGTGTTTGAATCAGCTTATTCAAAATAATTTTTTTATCAGACTTTTTTAAAAGGAAAAGGTATTTCTAAATAATAAAATATATAATTATTTTAACTTAATTCCGACAGTTAATTAGGTTAATTAGACCAATCCAAATAAAGTTTGATTTCTGCCCGCCACTAATTCAGTTTTATCAGGGCTCTTGAAATATGGATAGAGCGAGACCTGAATAATGGGTTGTTTTATTTAAAATTTGTGATTTTTTTATTTTCATATATAAATTTAAATATTTTATATATAAATTATTTTATTACTAAAATTGACGGTGATTGTTTTCCACTAATCTTACAGTTATTATATCTATCACTTTTTTTCTAAACAACTTTCTATTTTATTTTTAAAAGATATATATTTATAATATTCCTATTAAATTAGTCTTCTAAAACTTTATCTACCGAAAATGGGTCACTTAAGAAGATTCATCGTGACGCGGAAGTGTAGCAGTGTCAAGCCATATTTTCTGACAATAGTTAGATGTCCAAATGGAACTACATGGACATTGAACTCTTAAAAGGATTTTTATAAAAAAATGATTTATTTAACTTATATCAAATAAAAAAAATATAACTTTTTTTATAGACTCACTTATGCCTTGTGGAAAAATTGAATTATAAATTTTGAAAAATCATGTGCACACTATCATGTCATGTCTGTATCAATTATCTTCTTTAGCAATTAAATAGTGAGTTTAATTTTAATACATTTTTACCTTATAAAACTTATGTTTGTAATTAACTAAAAAATAGTTCAAACGTATATTTAAAAAAACTATAAGCTAATATAATGTTATATTTAATAATTCATAATTAGATATGTAAAAAAAATACTTATCAAAATAGTTTAATTATATTTTAAAATGACTAACAAAAACTTGTATTTTTCCATTGAAAACAAATCACTACAGTTAATTGAAACAAAACTTAATCAGAAAGTAAAATTATACACTTGCTTGTATAAGAATAGAAGGCTCCCACTCCATAAAATTGAAGTTGCACTCTTATAATATATTGCAAAAAAAATTAAAATATCCCTTCCTTATATTCATATTAAACCTATCTTTTTTTTCTTTTTTTTCTTTTTTCTCTTTTTTTTTATTTCACCTCTTTGTACTGTACTTTTTCTTTTTTTGTGTTTTTCTTCCTTTCCTTTGTGTGTTGAAAGTTTTGTTAGAGCAATAATGTCCATCATCGTCATTATTATGTTTTACCATTGTATTTGGTGAAAATGTATATATATATTTTTTTATCCGCTCTTATCTCTAAATATGAAAATACATTTTGAAATAAAATATTCATTGTTATCTCTAAATATGAAAATACATTTTGAAATAAAATATTCATTGTTGTTATTATTGACAAATATATAATCAAAATCGGAGTAGATCATCACAAGTGAAAGTTGGACAGAGATTGATGTTTTGGTTAGTAAAAGGAATAAGAACTAGTTATCATTGTCATTTATGCTAATGTGTCACCTTCAGGATGAGATGAGCACATATGATTTGTTGGAGGGCCTGCTGATACGTTGAGCACATATGAAATTGGTCTAGCACATATGCAAGCTCAGTAAGTTTGAAATCTCTCATCCGCAAATTGAGGTTGTGGTACTTAACATCGAGTTATTGTCAATGTAGAACGTTATTATGAGACTGTTGATAAAGGTCTCATGTAAGCCTTTGTTGAAAAGTGAGACTGTAACACTAACAATTTCCACTTATTGATGAGATGATCATCACTTTGAATTATTTATCGGCATTGTTACATCTCCCCTTTGTGAGATAGTTTTGTTTGTATGTGATGTTGAATTTCCCATTAGCATGATTATTGTTGGTTAGGTTATTGTGTATAGAGTTTAGTGACATCACAACAAAGTTAAGACAGTGTTGTGGTGCTCATGTTCGACTGAGTTGATTACACAAAATATGTACGAAGTGCATCATCCACCACATACGAGAGTTTGCAACTTACACAATTGTTGTTGATAAAAGTGTGATATTGATTAACATGTTGTACTCATCATTTTTCGACAATATAAGGATGTTTAGTAGGTGCATATGTATAGATTTTATACTCATCCACATGAGCAACTAGTTGGGAGATGTTTGCTTTATGCAAACAAACTAGTTAAGAAGTTAATTTCACACTATTACACATAAGATAAATAATATACATAATTTAAATAATTTGGATTTATTTTTAATTTAATATATGAATAAATGTTCAATTCATAATTAGATATATGAACATTTCATAATAGAAAACATTCTTCCTTTATTTCTTTAAAAAAAATTGATGAGCAGAAGCATTCTTAAAATTCAAAAAAAAAGTTCATTAAATTAATTTAAAGGTAAGAAATTTAAAGAGTAAAAAGAGATCAACTCACTAAAAAATAGTCTAAACTAATTCAAAGAAAATAACTTAAAAATAAAACAAATAGAATAACTAAAAGTTGACATTATACCATTACTAATTCTAAATTAATTTTATATGTAATCAACACTTCAATTGATAGGTTAAAACTTCTCAAAAAGTTCTGAAATAACAACATGACAAATGACAAACCATAAATAAAACAAGAAACCATAAATAAAAAAAAAAAGAAAGAAAGATGTTCCTGTGACAACGAAACATGAAAAAGAAAAAATGTAACGCCACCTAATCTTAGTTTACATGACAAATTAAAATTTTCGACTTACGGGCAACCTTCCCTCTATTTGAGTATTTGAGTTATAATTTTTTTTTCTACATCCCTTAATCCAAAATACAAATCTAAAATTAAACTCTATACTATCTTAATCTAAACTTTTTTCTTCCACAATCCTTTATCATCCTTTATCCAAAATACAAATTGTTCCATTATTTTTATAATAATCTTCTCCAAATTGGTCTTAAACTGAATACTTTAACGAAAATTCAATCAAATCCAATCAAGTTCGATCTACTTACAAGTTCGATCTACTTATCGAGTTTGTAGCTCAATGAAAGATATTTGGCAAGATATTTTTCAAATGCAGACATACAAACCAAAATATATGAAGATATTTTTCAAATGCATACGTACAAACCAAGATATGTGCAGAAGTAGAAGTCAAAATATGCAATAGATAATGTATTTTACTTTTAAGCACACATTTATTATTTTACCCTTCATGAGTTTAAAAACTTGGAAATAGAGAATACAATGTCCATATTACAGTTTCTTTGGACTTCTTTAATAACGGGCCCAAAAAGGGGAAAATACTATATGATTCTTTTGAAGATTTTTCTAGACCAAGGAGTACTGTTTATTGGAGGAATAAATCTTCTTTGTTAAACTTTTTATTTGGCAATGTTATCTCAGCTCCAATTTGATGTTTATCATCTCTTATTCACGTGAAATTTATAAAATTCTGACAAAATCTTCCCTACTTGATATTATTGACAAATGAAGTATAAAATATAAATGTTTTACACGATAAACATAAATAAGTGATCCAGTCTCTTTGCAGCACATCTTTCAGGTACCAGGACATTCGTCCAAAACTAGAAGGATGATATAACCGACAAGCAAATCCCCGAATCAAGTCCGAACAATTCATTAGCACGACAACAATTTGGTTTACTCACGGAAGCTTCAAAATTGAACAGCATTGAAGAGAACATTAATTTGTATGACAGCAAAACATGAATAGAGACTTGATTGAGGTACTGTTTTAGGCCTTAGGCCTTATCTCGATTCCTTGAAGAAAAAGACCACCCTTCCAATCACCACTCTTGATCTCATAAACACCCATTTCCACTTCCTTCCCATCTTCTCCATCGGTGAAGAAATCTCCTAATTCCACCTCTAACCACCCATCTCCTCTCTCCTTTGGGTACTGAAGATCAAGACTGTTACTATTATTACTGTTGCTATGTTCTGCAGGGGGTGCCTCCACAGAGGCAAGAAAACGTGCACGGTTGAATATGCCAGCCCGGCGAGGAACAATCTGGTACCTTAGCCTCCGTCCTCTTTCAGCATCCAAGAAAACGGTTCGCTTGGAAGCTTCACCTCCAGCAATTCCAATAGACACTTCAACTGACTGGTAATCGAACCCGTAGCTTCCTGCAGGGTTCGGCTTGAACACAAAGTATGCCCCATACAGTGTCTCAGGGGACAGCGTGCCAGTGTTTATCCAGCCCCGGATTTCCAACCAACACACACTCACAAGCTCAGCCACCTCAGAAAACCTACAATTCCAATTACATTAAACTACAATCCATAGTGCACATTTGATCCCTTAAGTTAAAGAGAGAAGCTATAATGAAAAAACGCCTACAAGAAGTTCATTCATTGTTTCTTTATTATGTTCTCGTCTTGAAAGTATTTGTAGGAAAATTTATACACACATGTCTATTCCAAAATCATGTCTACAATCATACAGGGTACAAATAGGTGAAACAGTTTAAGCGTCATGCTTCATACACCATGTCTAATCAGATAATTTAAGGAAGATGTGGTTTTGATGTTGTTCTCCTGGGGGAATTGAAACTTGATCTCATTGATTTCCTTTATAAACAGTGACATGACATTAGTAACTACATAGGAAATTGCAAAAGTTAAGACTCTAATGTTGTTGAATTGATTACCTGGAATCTGGAAGCGAAGTCCACCTCCAATACCTGGGAGTATCTCCCCATACAATGAACAGAGTCCTGGCTGATAACATGTAGCATTTCTTTCCGTACACTTTATCCAGTTGAAAGCTCTGCACAGTTCGATTTCCCACATTAATACAACATCACACACACAAAACAATCATCACAAGAGAGGAGACCCAAGAAAGAAAAAAAAGGTAAGAAAGACACATGGAATTCATAAAATGAAAGATACCATTTTGCCATGGTCAATGAGGAGGGGGTTCTGGCAGAGATGGAGATAGAGGTCTTTCTTGGAAGGGAAAGATGAAGAGGAAGATTGGGAAAGAAGGGTGTGGAAATCAGAAGGCAAAAACCTGTCCCAGACAGCGTCTGATGCAGCTGCGGATCGGAAAGTGGATGAAACGAGAGAGAGCCTGCACGCATCTCTAGGAGATGTGAAGGAGAGAATAGTAGCAATGCAACCTTCGGGAAGGTTGTTGAACTCTTCCGCCATTGCAATAAGGAAGAATGAGAACGATCGAGATGATAATGGTTATATATATATATATATATATATATATATATATATATATATATATATATATATATATATATATATATATTTTGTTTATTTTTATATTTATATAGTTTTAGATAGTGAAGTGTCG
>Ga0099824_1007966_pt1 | contig 13764 bp, 6 predicted proteins | sample SiratrowhiteBW_FD_76837 | JGI IMG/M metagenome (GOLD analysis project Ga0099824, IMG submission 76837) | Root nodule microbial communities of legume samples collected from California, USA - Siratro white BW | ecosystem: Host-associated > Plants > Roots > Nodule | place: USA: California... | reverse complement strand
ATATATATATATATATATATATATATATATATATATATATATATATATATATATATATATATATATATATATATATATATATATATATACATATATATATATATATGTATGTATATATATATGTATATATATATATATATGTATATATCTTATCGCTTTTAATTTTTTTAGTTATTTTTAAATTTTTTATAATAGCAAAAATTTTAAACTATTCAAAATAATATCATTTAATGTATTGTATTTGAAAATTATTAGATGGTTATAGAAACCGTCACAGTTATAAAAATAAATAAATAAATAAAACTAAAAAGGAAGAACAGTTGGAGTTGTTCAAATAAGTAGGGAACTTTCACATTCTACATTCCTTTAGTACAGGTCTAAAATATAATTTGTTTGGTGTAAGTTAATAAGTTAATTATGTGAGTCCTTATAATGTTGCTTTTTAACAAAATTCAACGTATAATAAAAAATTTAACGAAACCATGTTTTTTATTATCAATAGACAATGTAACTTATATAAAATTAAATTAAATTAGACAAGTTATCAACTCAATGAATTATATTTATCGAATATATTGAAAAAAATGTATAATAAATTAAATATGAGTTATTAGACAAAGTAAAATTATTTTTAAATTTGTTTTTTCGCTATTTCTTTTGGTTGCTGTAATTTAAAATCAAGATATTAAAATCAATTTTTTCATTTTGAAAACAAGAGAAAACGGATTTTTAATTTCATACACTTCTCTTTTGTGTCTATCACTTACTATAGTACTATTTACCATTCATCTATGAAGACGTTTACCTAACCTGCATCCTCTTTGCCCATAACCACGAAATTCGAGCTTCTTATTTGTACTCTTTCCTTTTTGGAAGATTACGGGTCAAATCACCCTGTTTAAGATTTTACTTGCCACCCATTTACAGAATAAACTTTCAAGTTTGAAAATTGGGTTTGATATTGTCGTGTTAAATCAAAATTCCTTCATAGATTGTAAGAAAATGGAATTGCACCAAACGAATATATGTATAATGCATCCAAATGAGATTGGTAGATCCACAAAACTAGGGTCAAATCTGAATAATGCACCCCAATTCATGCCTTTGGAAGCGTCAAAAGTCACAACCCATTATTGTACCCTAAAAGTTCACTTTAAATATATTTGGTTTACAAATATGACTTAATTTTTTGTTGCAACTAGAATAGCAATTAATAAGAACACAGAAATATGAGGCCTTTCTTTAAAACGAAAATGAACTCATTGTTGGATTAGTTCATCCTCAAAGTACGGCACATTAATTGCAACTTGTGTGATCAAACCAAGTTTAATTCCCACCTAGACCCACATGAATTTTGTAAGCAATGCTTCTGGATATTCATTTATTAGTCTAGGTCGAGACTTGAACAAATTCATGCTGAATTTGCACCCTTCATTGTGAGCTGAATTCCTCATTTTAAAAAGAAATATACTTGTTGCTAATATTTTTACCTTGGAAACCCCACCAATTCTAACAAGTGATCCCTGGTAGTTGTTGAGGACCTTAACTCCAGTATATAGTTAGAAAATTCACATCGATTAAAAATTAAATTAGTTTTATAAAGTTGAACTTATTATAAACTTATTTACTGAGAATTTGAGACTGAAAAATCGTATAACTTCGAAAAAAAATTAAAAAAATAACACTTAACACTTTTTTGCTTTAACTTAAATGATCTAGAAAGATATATATCTAGCTAAGGTAAAATTATATTTTAAATGAATTAGTAAAAGCAAAAATGTGGAAAAAAAATAGCAACTTATCATCTCACTAACTTATATAAGCCAAAAATAGTTTATAAGTTTATGAATATCTGATGAACAAATCTGATAAAATTAGTTTATAACTAAGATGAAAGCTTAAAATTTGTATACAAATTGATAATACTCTTTCTCTTTCAATATTATTTTTTTTTTCACAATAGTATTTTCAGATTTTGTACGCACTCTCATGATTAAATGAAAAGCATAACAAACCAAATGTCTTAGATGGATGAATATAAAGACTTAAGCTAAGTTTCTTTAACAAAAACATTAAGGAGAGGAAAGCATAATACATGAGCAAAACTTGAATATCACATAAAAATTTGTAAATACATTCGTGTTGTCGTTGTTTTTTTTTTTTTTCTTTCTTACTTAGGAGTGTTTATATAAGAGTTTAAAGAGTTTTCTTTAAAGATAGTCCTTATGAGACATTAAGAAAGTTTTTTTAGCAAAAATCTACTCAAACCTTCTCGAGTGTAAGTTTGATAGTTGTTATTAGGAACTGGTTGTGCCTATTCATTTTACTACACAACATATATACACAACATGATGGAATATGAGATTAAGGGTATTCTTCTATGCTATGCTATGATGTAAAATAGGATATGTGGATTTAAGATTCTTTTTGATATGTCATTTTGTAAAGGCATCCCCCTATTATAAAGAGAAATTATCGAAAAAGTCGTTATGAATTTTGTATAAAAGAATAGTCCAATGACTCCAACTAATATATAATTGTATAATCTGCATGTGATGACACTGACCTGACCAAACAGGTGTCAGTAATAATGAAAAGAACTTATATGTGTTGGTCCGATCGAGTATTCTCCGACATGTTCTTACAAGATCAATATACTTTTACTCAACAATAATCATTAAATATGTAGTATCAGTAAGATAACCACATGACAATTATCAATAGGAACCCTATGTACAGTAGTTCATAATATACTAGTAAGTTGGGCTTCCAACCCATTCACTTGAAGGTCCATTCAAATCCTATAAAAGGGAAGATAACTCTAAAAAATAAGTTATTGTCACTTTTATCCTGCTCACCCTCATCTTGTATTACTCAAACTCTTATTGACATGAGCACGTCAAAGTGCATGCATTATAAGAAAAAAACTATTTACAGACCAATTTTTAGCTATTAAATAAAATGGTGTGGTTGTTAATTATAACTAAAATAATCACCAAATTAAATTTTGATTGCTAAATAATTACAAAATATGAATTCAGTGACCAATTAAGTCAAGATAATTGGTATCTAACATTAGTTACCAAAGTTTTATTGACCTATACTATTAGATTCTAAATTGGTATCTAATTAAGTTAGAGACTAATTTAGAATCTAATGGTGTAGGTCACTAAAACTTTGGCAGTTAATATTAGATACCAATTATCTTAACTTAATTAGTCACTAAATTTAATCATTATTTCTATTTTGGAGTTATTTAACAACCAAAATCTAATTTAATAGCTATTTTGGTCACAATTAATAACCATTTCATTTGATAGCTAAAAATTAGTCTCTAAATAATTTTTTTCTTGTAGTGATGCAGAACTCTTTCTCAAAATTGTGAACATTTGAAGAACTCAGAGTGGATAATGACTTTCTAAACTGGCACAAAGGACTGAATAGTACCCCAAGATCAAAATTGAAAAAAAATTAACCAAGATACTATTATTGTTAAAAGTAACCTATCTCTTAGAAAAATAGAAACATTATTACATCACACATATTAATGTAAATAAAATGTCATGTATACTTGAACTATACTTGAACTGAGACTCCGTATGAATTTAGAACTGGAACTACATTGTAATTCATATATGTAGAAACGTGTAAAAGTAGTAGTTGGGCAGAAAATCGTATAAATTAAAAATATTAAACTGGTAGAAAATATACAAAACACAAAAAAAACATATATTAAAGAATTAAAAGAACGTGTGTCCTGAAGGAAGTCAAGAAAAAATAATATATATATATATATATATATATAAAAGAAAAACAAAATAAAAAATAAAAAACTAACCGTTAACAAAATATACACGTATATTCCTCAAGTTATCATTACAAATTGAACATTCAGAACTTGGAATATATATTCTTGAATATGATTGGAATAGAGTTTTTGTAAAAATATTCCAAGTTACATGTTAAAAGATATAGGGATAAAACACTTTCATCATAACTTGATTAGAAATAATTTGAATAGCTTATTAATAAAATAAAGTTAGACATTTATAATTAAACTTTAAGTCATCAAAAAGATAAGTTAATTACTGTAACTCACATGTACTGGTAGTAAAGTTTTTGCAGTAAGAAATAACATTTTTTTTTTCTGAAATTTGTTAACAGTTATGACAGTAACTTTACATAAAATATCATAAAAATGGATGAGTTATTTGTTTTCCACATGGACAATGTTATCATAAATGCTAGAAAGACATTAAACTTTGAAAAATAATACTAAGTGATATTTAATAAAACACTTACATTTATATTTCATGGATCATTTAAGTTGTAGATGTCAATTTGTCAGATCAGACTTTAAACAAATGTTTGAGTCTTAAACAAATACTTTACTTTTAAAATGTATTTATTTATATGTTATTCTTTAAAATAAAAATTATTGTTTTTGTCTAATAACAGTATTTTCTCTCTGTTTCTAAGAGGGACCTCTAGCATACCTATTTCAGGTCACATCCATTTTTTTTTCAAATTAATCTAAAATTAGAATTTTATAAAAGTTGACTAAAAATATAAAATCTTAATTTATTAACAATAAACCTAACATATCAGCCTTTCTAAACAAATATAAATAATATTGTTGTTTGGGTTATTACGTTAAATTTTTTATAATTAATTAATATAATATATTTATTTATCTTAATTAATAAAATGTTGATTTAAAAGTCAAACTCATATTATTATAAAATAAGTGTTTAAGGGATATGTAAAAATTAAATTTTAAATACTTAATTTATTTTGTTATATTTTATATACATGATTATATATGATAAGATTGCACATGTTAGATAAAATATGATCAAATATACCTCTGTTACATAACAATATCACACATTTGTAATTATTACTAATTTTTGTAAGTTGATAATATAATGAGTCAACCACTATTTCAAATGTTTCATAATAAAAGCATATATATTCATGATAGATAATTAGTGAAACTCTCTATATTTTATTTTATTTTATTAAGAATATAAGATCCAAATCTACTAAAATTGTATTCACACTATCGTATTTATTTACATTCTATTGATATGGTTAATTATATAGAAAGTTTATATATTTCCAATATTTGATTAGCTTGTACTACATGTTATGTTATGTTAGTTATTTATATTTAGATTGACTTAATATGAATTATGTAATTTAATGTTTATAAGATTGTCAGTAGAAAAATAATATAGATTTAATAAGTGAAAATCAATTTGGTTTATCAGATAATATTGAAAACTTTAATAATAGGTTAAAACTTTATATACCATTCCGGTTTGTTTTTTTCAGTTTGAAGTAAAAACGAAAGCCAATGTGATTTAGTTTTAAAATATCATAAAATCAAATTTTTACATTGATTAGAGATCTCATTGTACACTTTGATGGGTTTTATTTTCTTTACATTTAATCTAGGTTTTTTTTTTCTTAACACAATTTATTTGTGCTTATTTAATATTTTATTCGGTTAAATTAAAATTATAATAAATTTAACTACATTTCAAATTTGATCAGCACATTTATAGTTTAAAATAGTGTGAAGTCATCACATAAAAAAAGTCCAAGAGACTTGTTAGAAGAATCTATCGATATAAAAAATATTTTAAATTTTATGTTTCAAAGTTTGCATTCCTTTTTCCATAAATGAAAACTGATTGTATCTGAAACAGTAAAAAAATATATATACACAAGAAATTATGTAAAAAAATAATCTTATTACTAATACGATTTCTTTTTTCATAAACTAAAGTTTGCAATTTAAAAATAAGTTTGATTTTTAGATCTCTTAATATTTACATTGCAGGAATCATTTTCGAATTTTAATTTAACTATTGTGATTCCATTCTGTTATACTATTTTTAAGATTCTTTATAATTTTTATTCTAATGCAAAAGTTTCATATTTTTATTATTTTTCATTTAATTGTTAAAAAAATATATATTTTCAAGACAGAAAAATATTTTTATTATTTAAGATATTTTCTTTTTTTTATACCATGACTATATTTCAGTGAAAAAAAATTATAAAATTTATTTTTTAATTTTATGATATAATATGTGTGTTCTGCACGGATATGCTCTAAAATCTTCATGTTAAGAATTAAAATTTTTATTTACCAAGTTTTTAAGCTTCTAAATCTTTTCGTTTGAAGCCAAATTGATCTAATTAAAGTTTATAAAGTTTATTTGCTACTTTAAATCTATCAATATATTTTTGTTTCCTGAATTAATTATCTAGTTGTTAAAAAGCATCTTTAGGGAGTAAGAAGTATTTTATTTGTGACTTTATATACTGTATGTGATTATTGTTTTTATCTATTTTCACATACATTCTTCCAGGAGACGATCCTGTTTGTATTAGAGTTAAAAAAAATCAATATGATAAAGTTAACTTTTTTATAATTTTTTATACATAAAGCTAGACTTAAAACTCTTATATAAGAATTTAAATTTCTTTACTCTCAATTCAAATATTTTTATTTTCTATTTAGAGTGTGTTTCTCACTTTCTCAACAATTAGTAAAAAAATTCCTTCCAACTATTTTTATTTGTATACATTTGATGATTTTAATTATTTATTGCTTTAATTCTAAAATATTTTATTTTCATCTAAATTGAATTTTAATATTTTTTGAAGAAATGTCTATATTTAAAATAATGTTGCGTTACAATTTGAATTATTAATTACAAATGTAAAATATTTATACATTTAAAGATATTTGTTTGTTATAAATATATACAATTTCTATTAAAAATATTTACTTATTATAGATTCTAATTACATAAAAATAAATAATTATTCTATATAAATCATGAATATAATGCTGATAAATAAATAACGACTTACATTAATTTTTAAACTATATTTTTTTTTGTTATATTTTACCTTTTTATCTCGGTACTTCTCATTACATTTTCTTTGGCCAAATCACATGGACATGGACAAGAAATAGTAAATAAAAATTTATGAAAACAAAAAGTTTAAGTAGCTAAAATGGAAATAAAAAAGTAATTCAAACGTGTAAAAATTCAAATATTCAAAACATTCATACATCATAAAAACTAAAAGTTTATTTAATCCATAAATAGATGATAAACTTATATTGAAAAATAGTTGATTGGTTAAATAATTAAACGTATATGATATATCACCGAAAGTTATAAGTGTTTTTGTTTGGAATGAGTTGTTGATTTTTGAATTCTAATGAAGGGACGATCGGTCAAATGGTTCAATCGTAGATCCATATTCTTCTTATCTATATGTCATAGATGAGATGCTGAATTTTAAAGAATGGGAGTGTCTATTTATAGCAAGTAGAAATGCATCATTTAAAGCATGTTTCATGAATATATGTCACGTTGACCACAAAAATCTACATATGGAAAATAATACTGCCCTTTTACAAATCATTTTCTTTCTTCTCCACATTTCATCATTTCCTTGACCTCGCATACTTTCTTTTCTTTCAAAATAATGCTGGGATAATCAGATCTATTCACATGCAACTTTTCACATTTTGTCCTTTTAAGTTGAGAATCTTAATCTTTTGTATTAAGACCCATTTAATATGTGGATTTCTAAAAAACAACATCTTTACAAACAATTTTAAAATATGTTATTAATTTTTTTTATCTTTACATTTTTTTATTTTTTTAATATTTTTTTGTTTCTACCAATACACTTGGTGGTAGAAGTATAATTATAAAAGATATCAATAAGTTTTTATTCTCAGGAGATCAATAAAATGTTATTATATATGAAATTTAAAATATATTTTTTTAAAGTGACATCTCTAAATAAATTATACTCTAAAGGACAACTTTGATTTTGAGTCTCACTATCCAGTTAGTTGAAAGCATTGTTATTTAGAATGAGTGAACTATTTTAATTAATTAAATAAAACTTTTCTTAATGTTTATCTATTTTTTATCCAAAAAATAGAAATTACATAAAGACTATACTGACTCCAGCACTACTATTTTTTAAGAGTACAGGAGCTGGGTGCACTTTCGTGTTTAGAAATTAAAACATGCATAAAACATTACTCTTTAGTTTCACCAATATTTAATTATTTTAATTCATTATTTACTCTAAAACTAAAATATACGTTATGTTATAGATTTAAAGTAGTGGTATTAATCTGTAATATCCGTGTAGTATATAGAATGTTGTGAAAAATGAAGATGGAAGTATAGTGATAGTATATGATGAGTAAATGTTCCACAGGTCTCTTCCCGGCTCTGTCGTTGCATTGTCAAATCACGATCAAGTTCATGACAGAAAGCATTCTTTACTTTGTTTTAATGGTGACAATAATGTCTTCAGAAGAATCAATGGTGCCGTGACAATAACACCACGAGATCCTGTAATGTCTGTTGGACGATGGACATGGATTGTACTATCCAAACTATGAGAGAAGAGAACAACTTACTTAGTCCAAGGAAAAACCCCTCAGAACACAGAACATAAGATGAGAAAATTCTCTACCAGAACAGAACACCATCATCCAACCACTCCTTCCTTTGCAACCCACAAAGGACCCTTTGCACCAAAATCATTCCCTAACACCTTCTATCCAAAAACAATCACCAAAGTTTGTATTTTTATTTTATTCCGATCATATTCAGATAGAGGGGTGCTGAAAGACCAAAGTATCCTAATGGTAGCCACGTATGTGTGTTGTTGGAACATAAAAACTGGGAAGGTTGAGTTGTGAGGTTGTGGTGGTGTGATTGAGATGAGAATGCATTGAACGCTGAACATTGAACATTTAACATAGAACATTGAAGGTTGTCATTTCATTAAATTTGCTTTCCTTTTCTCGGGGCAGTGTTGAATGCTACTGGTAATATTTATTTAAAATGGGGGCACTTGGATTTAAATTTCGTTGCTGGGATTTAATAAAGAAAAAATGGGTTGGGTTATTACTAGATGGATGGTATTAAATTTTGTTGGTGAGGGGTTGGATTTTTAAATAAGGGGTTTAGCTTTAAAAGCCGTTGGATTTCTCTTGCGCTGTGTTGCTCGGAGACTTAAAACACCGACTCTTCCTCAAGCAATGAATGAAGAAAGGCCCTCCTTCTGCACTTTGTAATTGCAATATTTACTCCAAATTTCCCCTTCCTGCATACTTCTTGGGATTTTTCCAAACAATTAATACATTTCCTGGCCTCAATTTACACTCTCCTTCTACCCAATACTTCAATTCAATTCAATCCAATCCCATCGCTCTCTTTCTCTCTCCTCTCTCTCCACACCCTACCCCCCTCCACCTCTCTCTCTCTCAATTAAATTAAGCCTTAAATCACTCCCTTCATTTTCCTTATATAATATGCCCATGAACCTCCACCTTTTCTTGCAACAACAAAGATCACCAACACTTTGCTGGTGCCACTCTTTCTCACCACCATCCTTTTTCTCCTTCCAAAACATCCTTCAACAACCTTAACGTGAGTCATCCCAACCACCCCCTTCTTCTTTCTTTTTCAATTCTAATTTCCTTTTCATGCTCCTGTAATTCACCCTTTTCCCCTTTCTTTCTTGTTTGTTTTTGTCTTCGTTAAATATCTTTTCTTGTTTTTCTTTTTCCTTTCAACAGAGGAAAGCCATGAGCCGCAGAAACGGAAGTGCTCCGCAGCTTGAGTTGAAGCTCAACCTGTCCCCGCCGAGGGTGGACCGGAGACTGGAGTCGCCCACACGATCGGCGACGGCATCACCGACTTCACCACCGAGCTCGTGCGTGTCGTCGGAGCTGAACCAGGAGGAGAAGAATTACTCCAACAGCCCTGAAGCCACTTCCATGGTGCTGGTGGGCTGCCCTCGCTGCCTCATGTATGTGATGCTCTCTGAAGATGATCCGAAGTGCCCCAAATGCAAAAGCACCGTTTTGCTAGATTTCCTCCACGACACCAAAAACCCCACCATAAGGAGGAGTTAGAGTAATAGAGTTAGGATCCTCCGTTCCTAGCTCTGTTTTTCTCTGTTCCTAGCTCTGTTTTTCTCTGTTCCTAATAGTAGGACATATCATAATATTATATTATATTAGCTAGTAATGCTTAGGAATTAATCTCCTTTTACCCTTTTACTGTTTTAACTATTCCCCCTTCTATATGAGTAGTGCTACGTGCGCTCCACTTTTACCCTCTCTCCCAACAATTTTGTCAAAGCAGGGGATGCATATTTGCAGAGACAGAAAGAGACAGAGTGGAGCGTGAATAGCACTATTTGAATCACCTATAGAAAGAAAGTTACTGGGCAATTCGGGAATGTTAGGTATCTATTATATAGGAGCTGGGTGCTCTTTAGCGGTTAAGAAAGTGTAAGAGGGCTTATAACCTCAGGTGCCTTCTTAGTTTGCTTGTTGAAATCCAACCTCGGTTTTCCTTTGACTCTCTTTTCTCTGCCTCCACGATGATGTTGATGTTAATGTTAATGTTACTGTTACTGTTTCATCCAACGGCACACACACATGCTGTTATTTTTAACGTTAACCACCACAAAAGATAAATAAAAAAATAAAAATAGCCGCAACAAAAGCAAACTTGTAAGAGAGAATGTAGATCTTCTGTACTTTGTGTTAACAGTTGAAATGGTTTCAAAGTTAAGGCCCACCAAACCGGTGTTAACTGCTCCATCTACTGCACTCTGAAGTTGAACCACTCATGTGCTTCTCTCACTATGCTTAAAAAAATGAAAAGAGGTTAAATCTGAGCACAGTGAGCTAGTTGACTTTGTTGTAGATTTTTTTCAAGATGATTCATATGATGTTTATATGATGTCTGAAAAATGAGGTGTGTAATTTGATTGAGTTCAGATCCCCTGACACGGTGGAATGGAAAGTTTTGCATGCGATAATGACTTGATTAAAAAAAGGAGATGGTTCCAACTTCCATGTTACAAAATTCAAGTGTCCACGAGCATAATGAGAGCAATGGCGTGAAAGTCGTATGTCGTGTAGTATAAGAAAATTATGTTATGTGTTAGAAGGAGATGAAGGATGAATGAATCAAGGGATGGTAGAAGGTGGGTTGGGTAGTTCCGAGCATTGAAAAAAAAAGGCCATTCTATTAAGGCCATTTAAATCACATAAATGCAAGAGTAATTGAGACGGTTGAGAATAATGTGGGAGATATTACGTCAGATGATAAATGCTCAATTTTATTTTTTTTCTCTCTTTTTCCACCTATTTTATCAAACACCTTCTTCTGTTTCTATTTCTATTTCTTCTTCATTGTCCTTATCTTTGTATTTCTCATCCAAACACCCTCCTTCACAACACCTATCTCTGCACTTTGCCTTCATTTTTTGTGTATATATCTATTTTCCCATGCAGAGACCATAATTGCACCAACTAAGGCTCTCTTTTTGTCAGTAAATTGACATTCAAGGTGTGACAGAGCATTAATCGGCAATTTATTTATAACCATTAGGTTGAAAGCTTCAAAATCTGAACCATTATGATTCACCCTTAAATATGTAAATTTATAGGTTAAATCAGGTGAGAAAGTAGTGGGAAATGGCACAATTAATTGTGTGTGTCATCAATAAAATAAGAGCAAGTTGAATAAGGTACACAGCTCATGGACAGAAAGAGATCGGTCTTCAAGATGAGGAACATTCAAACCCCAGAAAACATCACTATTAGGGTTGGATAAAGGGTCATCAACCCCTTAAATCAAACAATAGAAGAAGAAAAAAAAATGGTAACAAATTACATGAAAAGAAAGCATAGTGTGATAAAGAACAAACCAAAGCCAAAAATAAGAAACGTTGAGTGAATTCGATGATTAAGGCCTAAGAAATGTGCACTTAAAAGAGGTTAGGCACTAGTGCAATGCATGTCATCTCTTCTTTCCATTACATATACCTTATAAAAAATTAATTTAATTTAATTATAGTTACATTATTAGTTTTTAATTGAACTATTTTTGTCATAAATTAAAGTAATTTAATTGTCCAGGTTGTATTTTTATTACACTGAAAAAGACACTAAAAGAATTTATCTAAAACTGATATATGAATTTATTTATTATGAATGTATAGTTGTCAACTTTTTATGGACAAATTATATCTAATAAAATGATATAAAAATCAAAGTTAACAAACCATTAATGAAAAATTAACTTTTGTTTAAAAACATAAAAGGGGCTGTCATTTGTTACAGAGTGCAAGCTGTTAATATAACGAGATGCATTTCTAACTGTGAAGCAAATTTTGACAAACAATATTTACGAGATTATTATGTAAGTGACTTTTTCAACTCCTATAATAGTTTAACTCTTACACTAAAATATTTTTAGCAGTTCAGTGTTTAAAAATTTAACTAAAAAATGAGTTTATTTTAGTTTTTAATAAACATAGTTTAGTTCAATTCAATAAACTATTTTTTTTAGTTCAATTTAGTTTGTTTTATAACTCATAGTTAGCAGTGATTTTCCACAATTAAATACCTGACGTTTTCGTGCGTATTTGATTCATATTAATAAATAAAAAATAATCTGAAATATTTGTTGATATAATACTAGATGAACATTTACATGGTTTGTTTTATATGCAAATTGATTTTAAATTTAATATTGATTTAAATTGAAGTAAATTTGAATTTGTTTATTATTGTCATTATTACTATTATCATGTTTATTATTTTTATTATTATTGTTATTATTATTATTATTATGTTTTTAGCAATAACTTTGGTTATCAATGCATGATCCAACATTTATTGCAATTACCACTTATCCTTTTGCTACTTGTCAACACCATCCACATCTTAGTGTCTTGCATTGCATCACATGTAATGAATTAATAATTATATTTATTCTTTTTTTTCGTAATATGTGACTGTATCTTCATAACAAGGGATATGTATGCATTAATCGCATGCACTCAAATTGTGTTTTAGTTCAATCCTCGTCTTCTAGAATAAAAGCAGAAAAGAGAAATCAATCATCCATGAGTGGATCTTCCTATATTTCTGTTGATCATAAATCTAATTTGAACCAAGGTACTAAGTTCTATTTAAAGATAAAGCCTTAATCGCATTTTTTTTTTTCAAACCAAGGTTATCTACCAATAATATGATATGTTATGTAGGTGGTAAGTATCAAGTTCATCATAACACACATTTTAAGCCAAGCAAATTAATCTTAATTATGTATATTTTTAGTTTAGTGTTTTGTTTTCTATATTAACTACAACTTTAAACAAGTCTCTTTTTTTCCCATAGTTACCAACATGCAACCTAAGTACAAACCAACTAGATGCTACTTCATTTTAATAAATGTGAGATAATATTTTGTGAGAACAAAAATAAGGCATAACTTCTCCAAGAATTATATTTCACACAATACTTCATTGATCAAAATAATAATAAAATATTAAAATTGTAGTTAAATTATGCAGAGTATATAAAGTAAATGTAATTTAAAATAATATAAAAAACATATTTTTGTGAATTCTCAATATAGATTAACTCCTATAATTTGATCTTCTTCTTTTTATTGATTAATTTTTTTTATGATTATGGTTGATATTCAGAATGATATTTTAAGTAATCAATTTTATGCCGCGTAAATTATTAAGATATAAAACAGATTTATTCACCACTATATATATATATATATATATATATATATATATATATATATATATATATATATATATATATATATAATAATTTATTTTATTTTTTATATCAATATTTAATATTTTTTATTTTTT
>Ga0099824_1007965_pt1 | contig 13766 bp, 8 predicted proteins | sample SiratrowhiteBW_FD_76837 | JGI IMG/M metagenome (GOLD analysis project Ga0099824, IMG submission 76837) | Root nodule microbial communities of legume samples collected from California, USA - Siratro white BW | ecosystem: Host-associated > Plants > Roots > Nodule | place: USA: California... | reverse complement strand
TTTAAATATATATATTTTTTTATAAAATTATATATATATATATTAATTTATTTAAATTTATATATTTTTTTTTTTTTTTTTTTTTTTTTTCTCTATGGGAGGATTTTGTATTCTTCCATGAACAGAAGCACGGAATGGGATGATGCATGGATGATAGATACGGGTCGGGCTCAATTGAATCCGATCCAAGTACAAATATCACATACCCCGAAAATCCCTTTCATTCTTTCTCTTCACCTTCGCCTTCTGCCTTCTCTCTCGGTGTCTCCTGCTTCCAGTTTCAGTGAGCGCGTAGATTTTCTCTTCCTCCTTTCGTCTGTCTTCAGCACTCCGAATCAATTGTGATACCCTCGCCGGCTCAACTCGCTCCCCATTTCTGTGCCCTCAATCGGCGCGGCCAGAATGAAAGGGGGGCGATCGCACCGCCCTCAGAGCTCTGACCCTCCGGATGAGTGGGTGGATGGCTCCTGGACGGTGGATTGCATCTGCGGCGTCACCTTCGATGACGGCGAGGAGATGGTGAAGTGCGACGAGTGCGGCGTGTGGGTCCACACCCGCTGCTCGCGCTACGTGAAGGGCGACGACACCTTCGCCTGCGACAAGTGCAAGGCCCGGCACAACAACAACCCCGAGGAGAACGAGGTGGCGCAGCTCCTCGTGGAACTCCCAACCAAAACTATCTCCATGGACAACAAAAAGGCCCTCCCCTCCAGGCCCAGGCTCTGGACCGATAAGCCCATCCAGGACCGGGTCCACGTGCAGGGCCCACCCGGAGGCGACCCTTCCATCTTTTCCGCCTCCTCCGCCTCCTCCGTCTCCTCGATTTTCTCCCCTCACCTCTGGAAGGCCTGCGGGTACGTTCCCAAGAAGTTTAATTTTCAGTACAAGGAGTTCTCCTTCTGGAGCGATAACGATGATGACAAGGGTAACTCTGTTAAAGAGAGTTTACAAGAACAAACACAAGCTCAACCACAGGTTCAAGATAACAACAAGAACGGGGCTGGGGCTCTTGTTTCTTTGTCTAAAGACGCTGATAATAATGGTGCTGCTCTTGTGTTGGACCCTTCGTCTGCTGATGCGAGATCTGGCCATGCCAAGGAAAACGAAACGGGCAAGTTTGGCAGCGAGGATGTGCCGCCACGTGTCCTCGGTGAGGTGAAGAAGGAGAGGACTCTGCTGAGACCTCCTGTTGTTCATAACAGTAAGCGCAGCAAAGGGGATTTCGGGTCTTCAAATTCGAAAGACCGGAGCGGGAAAAAGCGGGTTAGGAGTACTTGTGACAGAGAGGGGGATCCCAGGAGGAGAACTCTGCATTCTTCTAAATCAGGTTATTTCGTTTTCCCCTTTCTTGAAACTTTTTTGCTATTTGCTATTGTCGTTCTGGGGAATTGAAGGTTTTAAACTGTGGTAATAAAGTCCCTAGAAGCCTGGCTTCAATTGTTGTGGTAGACTGTATTTTAGAACATTTTGTATTGGTTTTTACTCTCAATCCTATCTATATCTTGGTCAAGATCTGTGCTCAGGGACATTAGCACTGTTGAATTACTTGTTACTCGGGAAAAAAATTATCTCTATTGTTGTTTCATTATGTGACCATGAACAAGTATCATCAACTATAGTGGTGTTTTTGCATCTTGCCATCCTTCATCTGTGCTTGCTGAGTCCATTTTTTTCTTATTGATTTGGTTACTAGTATTTACACCGGCTGGTGAGGCAAAACAAGGGGACTTTTATGAGGACAGAGGACCAAAGATTTTAAAGGCTGACACTCGGAGCATAAAGAATAAAAACTTGAAAGAGATAGTTGTTCAAGAATGTGTTTCAGATGGTTATGTGGCTGCTGATACCACCATGGAGGAGACAAATAATAACTTAACAACTACGGAGGACTCTTCGGAACCATTATATCATGACATGCCTAGACATGGTGTTTCTGTTGTAGATGTACTAGCAGAAGAGAAGCCTAATCATAAACCTTCTACTGTGGTGGAGATCTCTTCTAAGACTGATGAGGCAGTTACATCGGCTCTAAAGCAGAATAATGTTGAAAATGCTTCAGCTAAAGAAAAGGTATGCATTACTTACACTGCCACAATCAAAGATTGGCAAATGAAGTTTAGGTTTTGTGATTAGCGTGTGTCAATTAGTGATGCTGTTTTTTGCCCATTCCATATTTAATATGGTTGCATCAATATTGGTAATGCTCTGCTAGGTTTATCACTGCATACTACTCCCTCCGTCCTTTTTAGTTGTCAATTTTTTATCAAAACTTTGTTCCTTTTTATCTATCATCTTTTAAATTTCAAGGTAACATATATAACAAGAGAGACAATGTAATAACATATAAACATTGAAATAAGAAAACTGAAAGGTGTATAGTAGGTAACTCACTTGAAATTGTATTAAAAATAGAAAAATTAAATTGCTGCGTGAAAAAACCTTAAAGGACTGTTACAAAGGAGTTGAGGGAGTACTTGTTTCTCGGTTTAAGAAAATAAAATTTGAGAAAGCTTCTTATATCTCTTGACTTCAGTACTAACTCAAAGTGGCAGGCCTTTTTCTCCTCTACCCAAAGAATATGATTTTCCATGAACGCAGTTGCTTTTTTGATACTCAGAACTTGTAATCTAACCAGAATATTGGATACTTAAAAATTCAGCTTGGGAGACATTAGGTTATTCGCTGTTGTCACCTCACCGTTCAAAATATTTTAACTGCGTTTATACATGCATAGTTTTATGGATGTTTTGTCATGTCTTATATCCTTTAGACTTGACGTCACACTGCATTTGGATGACATTTCTTGCTTTTATAAACAAGGATGGGGATTGCTCAGTAGCTGATAATGCAGATGATAGTTTAGTAGTAAGAAGTGCTGCAAGTCCTCACACAGAAGGTCATTGCAGTTCTGCACCAGTGCTTGCGGATAACCAAGTTTCTCACGATCTTGACCGCATGCGATCGAGCTCTACAAAATGCAAAGTTAAGATGAAGAGGGATGACGACATTGATAATTTTAAGAAGCCCTCAATTTTTCATCCTTCTCCTACCAGTGATCTTAAAAACAATGAAAAACTATCTGATCACAAATCTGATGTTGTTAAAGTGAATGATGCACCAGTTCCTAGTTTACCATCAATTGAAAATAAGGTCGGCATTGTTGACATTTCATCAGAAGTAATCCCTGCTGATCATATCAATAAGCCCAATGAATTGTCTGGTGACTTTTGTCCCAGAAAACAAGAACTGGAGGGTTACGAAGGTTCCTTGGAAACGCAAAAGGTATTTTCTGAAACAAAAGATGGTTCAGATTCTGCTAAAGATCCATCAAAATCTGAAGCACTTAAAGTGCTAGCATGTGTTGGAAAATCATCTCCAACTTCGTCAACCATGCACTCCAAATCATTGGGTCATGATATCAAATCTGAAGATACTGAAACCGCTAATCCTTTTACAAAGCATGATAGTAGTGTTCAGATAAAGAATGAAAATTGTACAAGTAATGTTGCCAGGGATGAAAATCCAAAGAAGTCTGTAAGAGAGCGACCAAAATCATCCTTGAATTCCAATTCGAAGGGATTGCATTCAAGCAGGAGTGTGCCAAGTTCTGTCTCCAAGCAAGCGAATTCAGATGCGAGAGATTCTGTTCCTGTATCTTCTAAGTCTTTGACACATCAGACTGCAAGTATATTAGGCCCTAGTGAGTCCAATGCATCATTGCACAATCAGAAGGTTCTACAAGTGCAGAATAAGATTTCATCTTCAGCACCACAGAAAGTTGAAAAAGTTAACCAAACTAACATCGCCACTTCCTCTAAGTTGAACCAAGGTCATGTGCCGTCAGTGAATCCTTCTCCAATATCAAATTCTTCAATGTTGAGTGATGAAGAGGTTGGAGCTGGACATCTACTTTTTAATCAATATACAAATAAGTTTCTCTACGAAATATCCTTTATTGTTTCCTTTTCTCTATTAACTTGTTCTGTTGTTTTTTTTGTTGGCAGCTTGCTCTGCTATTGCACCAAGAACTGAATAGTTCACCCCGTGTACCTCGAGTACCCCGAGCACGCCATGCAGGTAGCTTGCCCCAGCTGGGCTCTGCTAGTGCTACAAGCATGCTAATGAAGCGAACATCAGGTGGAGGAAAGGATCACTATTTGGTATAATTTTGAAAAAACAACTAAATTAATAAATATGGTTTCATATACGAATTTTATTTCTAGAATTCACATACTTTTCAATGAAGATGATTCCATTATTATTATAATTGCACAGGTATCTAGACGAAAACACAAGGATGCATCTAGAGATGGGTCTGGCAGTTCTCGTGAACTGGAAGATGAAGCTAAAAAGATAGAGAAGGAGAAGGGTCCATCCTCTTCTGATCAGAGGAAACAAGATATGTCATATATGGAAGATGCTCCTGCAAGGGAAGAAGGCCTTGCATCTGTGACAGCAGCAAACTCCATCACAAACAACACCATTTCTTCCACTTCTGCAATTGCAAACAGTGATCCATCCTCCCCTCCCGAGGATCAGAATCTATCATCTATGCGTACCTCACCTAGGAATATCTCTGATGATGATACAGCGACTGCTGGAAGGCCAGTTCATCGCACCTTACCTGGTAGCTTCCTGTCAGGGAATAATGATTGACTCTGTGTTTGTTTTTCTTTTTAAATCGTATCTTCTTTCTCTGTTATTTAATATCTTGACTATATATATAAGATGAAACATTGATGGTCCATAAAACAGTGCTTTTGCCTTTTAAAACTCATTGAATTATCTAAACTTCAGTTTCAGTTTTCAAGTACGTTGGCAACTACTGTTAGGAGTGTCAATTCCACATTTTCAACAATTAATTCATGTGAGTTTCGAGATATAAAAAATTGGTAAGGGAAAGTTTATGACTATAGCTATGTGTGTGATGGTTATTTCTGGGGAGGTGACTCTCAGAATTGTAAGAATTAATTAATTACTGCTTATTCAAAAAGTCTTTAGAATTCATCACCACCACTATCAATAGAAGCTCTTGGGATGAATAGAATCACCCTAAATTGAAGAGTGGGTCATTTATCAAGTAGAAGAGATGTGAGAGTGTCTTTTGTGAGTGGGAGAATCTTTATCATTCTAGTAACATTTTAGTGTGAAATTTAGATTTGTAGGGTGATACCTCTTTGGAGAGGGATTTTCAAATTTGAAAACTTGTAACCATGTCTGATATAGTAAAATGCTTTTGAGACGATTTCATGAATGTAGGCAAGAAGTATCAAACCACATTAATTTTTGTGTTCTTCAGCTATTTCTCTTTGTGGTATGCTTTTGTGTGTTTTATCTTCTGATCCTTGTTGCACACACTTAGGGTTTTTTCCATCAGTGATATAAACAACTATTTCCACCATTATAAATAGAATGAGAAGAATTGTTTCTAGGTGAAGGTGGGTCATGTCCCCAGTAGAAAAGTCGTCAATCCGAAAGATGTTAATCTCTTCATGAATGAGATAATGTTCATTATTTCTTGTAATATTTGAGTGGGAGATTTGGATTTGTTAGGTGATCCGGTACTTGGGGAAGGGTTTTTCGAGTTCTTTACAAAAAACTTGTAGTCTTACTTTCAAGATGATTCCATGGACGTGTGCAAAATATGTTGAACCACAATAATGTGTTATTTTGCAATTTTTCTTTGCAGTATGCCTTTTTGTTTTATCCTTTGACCCTTTTTGTGTGTGAGGTGGGTTTTCCCCTGAGTATGGTATCAAAAGTCATCACCACTATAAATAGAGATTCTTGAAATGAGAAAAACCATCCCATGTTGAAAAGATGTGAGAGACATTATTATAATATGTTATATAATATTTTAAGCTAACATTTCTACTAATAAAAATATTTTAGTTTTAATAACATTGATTTGTATTTGTCCATAGGGAAGTGTCTACTCAAATCTGTAAGTTGTACATGTGTCAGTTTTAGTGGCTAAGCCACCAAAACATTTTTTTTTTCACACCTAATGAGAAGTTTCGAACACCGGTCACTTCATAGCTTGTAATTTGTAGGCAGGAATACACTGAATGTCTGAGTTTAATAGGTCTATTGAGCAATTGGTGATAGTTTCTTACCTTACATACATGGTATCCAAATTCAGGTTTAATCAATGAAATTATTATTATGAGCAAAGGCAGGCGCATGACATATGAGGAACTCTGTAATGCTGTGCTACCGGTAAGGTTCTTTCTTTATTACTGTTGCTTTTTGTGGTACCTAGTTTTCTTTATTGTCATGTGTTGAAAATGGGGTTGTCCGTGAAAATGTTTGTTTCTTGTGTTTTGTCACAGCACTGGCATAACTTGAGGAAACACAATGGAGAGCGTTATGCATACTCAAGTCACTCCCAGGCCGTTCTTGATTGTTTGAGGAACCGGCAAGAATGGGCAAGGTTGGTTGATCGTGGTCCAAAGGTATACGGATGTAATTGTCATAACCAATCTTCAATTGTCTACATTGCTCATTGAATAATTATGAAGATTTCATTTTCAAAAACTGTCAATAGGGATTTAATTAATTTTGTGGCTTACCAAATTATCATATGATGTTTTGTATAAAATTCTGTTACGTCAATTTGTGAGTACTTGGAATCTTCGTTGCACTTGATTTTTGTTACTCCTGCATAAATATTTGACTTTAGGCAGGATGTGATATGATAGATAGTCCTATTTGATCAAACCATGTTGATTTGTCCTCCATTCCTTTCTGTTTGTTCCATGGACTTTGTTAGGATGTGATATATCTTTAGTCCTATAAATGTCTGTCATGTGTAATCTGCTGTGTATATCTGTATATCAACCAATTTGAAGATCTTCTATGCTTTTTTTTTTAATAAAACTCACATGCTAGGCATCATTACGAGACTTTGACATCCCAGCGAGGTTGGCATCTCAAGACTTAACAATTATATGTCATCACATGGAATACCATAAGAAAAAGAGAAAGAAAGGTACAAAGAGCACTCGGGATCACACCAAACCCATGCAGAAACAAAAAATTCCGGAGAGAACTAGATTACCAAAACCCAAAGTATGGGAAATTGTATCTATTGCGAAAGAAATCTATACTAAAAACAGGAGGCAAAACATCAAACCAAACAAATTCCTGTCTATTGTCAATGTCTATTACCTTCTTCATAGATGTGAAAAACTTTAAAGTCCATCTCTCTACGTAACTGAAAACACTTCAACTAACATCCTCAAAGAATATGAGGAATCTGAGGATTATTAAAAGCTTGACACAGAAAGATGAATCACATTCAAGCCACACTCTCTTAAAAGCATGAGTTTTAGCAAGCTCAATAGTCAAAATAGCAGCCATAATCTTTGCATATAGAGTTTAAATGCCGACATAAGTAGATACCCACCAATGTATTCCAAACACTCCCTTTAAAAATGTCAACACTATCAACATGACCAGGACAACCTCTAGCCACACCATCCGGGTTCACTTTCACCCACCCAACACTTGGCATGCACCAATTAACTTGTTCAATTCTTGAAGCTTTCCTAGGTCTAGCTTGGACATCAAAAAACTTCAAAATAGTAAAGTTAATAATATCATTGCTCATATTGTTCTTAGAAGCATGACCTGACTTGCTGGCATACCATTGAAGAGTGCTTAAAACATATTTGCAGTCCAATATGTTGAAATCTAGCATGATTCTTCATTCTCCAAAACATCCAAATGATATATATTACAGCAGCAATACAAATGTCTTTAACCAAAAGCTCCCTTCATCCTTTAAGAAATTTAAAATATCCAAGTTATTAAGAAAGACCAAACCTGGAAAAATTTGCCAAAGCACAAAACTTGACAGCCATCTGACAGTCATGAAATATATGTCGTGGGCTTTCAGCCTGCAAATTACAAACACTACACATAAAACAAAGATTACTGATCCATATTGAAATTCATTATCCGTGGGTAATTTATTATCTAAGAGTTTCCACAAAACCAGAGATTTAGCGGGAAGAATAAAAATCTAACAAATAAGGGAACCCCAAGCAACAGAGCTTATCAAAGATTGACAAAACTTCTGTGCAGCCTTCTGGGTAAGGACCCCTGATTCCTCCAGAACCCAATTGGAAATATTCTGTGTGTGAGAAATAGAGATATAGTGTAGATTCTCAAGACCTAGGACCTGCTGTAAAGAAAAAGGCAGCATCCAAGAATTGTCATCCCCAAGCATGAGCAACAGTAGAGATGAAACTTTTTTTCTCAATACTAGGAACACATGCATAATCCTTGCAATGACTTTCTTTTATCTTAGTTTACTTTCTGTGACATTGCTGCTATATGTGCTGTCTAGAAAACTTTCAATCTAAACATGATTTAATGTTTCAGACAAATTCTAATAGAAAAAGACGTAAGCTGGAGGCTGAAGAATCTGATGATAATGGATATGGCAAGGGAAGAACTGCGAAAGAGGCTGAAGGAAAGAACTTTGAGTTGCAAAAGGAAGAGTTCCCCAAAGGCAAGCGTAAAGCTCGAAAACGCAGACGCCTTGCTCTTCAAGGAAGAGCAGTGAAGGATGTCAGGAGGAGACAAAAGGCTGACTCGCTAACGGATGAGGATGTTGGTCCATTCTCAAATTCTAGTGAAGAGAGCATGTTCAGTGAAGATGAAATTCAGGCTGGCAGAATATGTCCAGCAGGAAGTACATCAGATGAGGCAGGTAGTGCCTAATATGTGGTGGCTTAATATCTCAGATTTGTTGTTGCAAGAATAAGAATTGTTGGCTTGCAGTCTTTGGGAGCTTGTTTAATGACATGATGGATTGCTATTGCTTGATGCGATGTCACCCCCTTCAGTTGTGTAAATACTCAGTAGCAGTAGTTGTATCTTTCTTCATGCTTGAGGCTGAAGGTCGTGTAGGATTTTGTCAACTGACTAATGTTTTAGATTGGGTTAAATAGCAAGCAAGAATGTACAATTGGATTTGATTAGGAAATACTAATTTCAAAACCACCTTGGACGCGGGGAGCCTGGTATATGATAATCTAATTTAACACTCTCGGTGGTCTTGAGTCATGGGTGGATGGTATAGAAGGAAGAATAGATGTGGTAGCTTTGCAAGGGACAGTGTATATGTATAGGATAATTACTGATTGACGGTTATTGATTTATTGTTGTAAAGTTCTTATTGTATAACAGTTTTAGGCTTTGCATTTCTGTTTCTTGCTACTAAGAAAAAGTCTTTGTTGTATTTCTTATTCTCTTGCATGAAAGCAGTGATCTGAATGAGTCTAAATGAAATCCATTACTTGATATGACAAAAAAAAAAAAAAAAAGTTTGAACTTTGAAAGATGTTTATATGAAATAATGTTATAAGAGGAGAAACCCATCTGTTTTTGAATAACATAATACATGGTTAGTTTGTTAAGCACCATTTTTACTCTTATTGTACATTTACACTTAATTGATAATTACCATTCTGTCACGAGGAGAATAGTTGGAACAGAAACAAAAGTCCATTCAACAGAAACAAAAGTCCACTGTGTAGACCATCCAAGGAAAAGTTAACTTTCTTTTATCAGTGAAGGACGATTGATAGTCAGTGAAGGACTCCTCGATTGTTTCTCATGTTTATGGTGTGAAATTAATTTCACTGTTTTTTATTTTACCCTTTTAACATGTAAATAAAGTCAGTTTTTTATTTTAATCTTTTATTGGTTAATTTTGATTCATTAGCATTTAATCAATATATTTCTTTTATATATTTTTTAATCTCTAGACAAGCATATTAATTTACTCTTGTGTAATATCGGGCAGTGTAAGATAAATATGGTAGTTGAGCAAGTTCTTTTCACTTTAATGATCTCAGTTCACAACATTGAGGAGACTTTCTCCCTTAACTAGTTTTGTTTTTTTTTTTTTCTTTATCAATCAAAATATCATTTTCATTGTTATGAAATCCAATTAATTTTTAGTAATCCTACCATTACATACTACACACCAATAAATCTTTAGATAAACTATCCAAATACCGAGCTTTATGTCAATAACATAAAAAAAAATAAAGAAAATAGTATAATATTTAATAAGAAATGATACATTTAACTAAAATTCAATTATGATTGGTGCACTATGTTTCTTATCTCGTCATCTCTTTAGGAACCTAATCTGACAACACAACAGTAAAAATATTATTCTCTGAACTCAGAAAGAGTTAAAATAGAAAAGTTTTATATTATCAAAATAAAAGTACAAATGGAAATGTCATAATATATATAACATACTAAAAATATCTAGAATAGAAGTGTGTAAAAATGAAGAATATAACTTTAGGATAGAAATAATACTAAAAATATCTAGAATAGAAGTGTGTAAAAATGAAGAATATAACTTTAGAATAGAAATAATATAAGTAGAATGACACTATCTTATTATTAAAGTGAAAAGTTCATATAAATAGTAAATTCAGTTATTGAGGTTTATTTTACTTAATCACTTTCTCTTTAAAAATATTTTTTTTCTTTTTAGATTTTTGACCTCATCTGTTATTAGACTGCCGATCAGAGTCAGTATATTTCTATTATTAGAAGTTGATTATTGTAGACCTTTGATGATTGTAGTATGCTTGTGTTTGTTACTTATTTGAGATAAAAACTTAAATTTATGATATTATCTTTAAAAAAAATATCTAGCTTATCATATTTTTTGTAGTGTAGTTGTTTTTTTTATTTGTGATAATAGTGTGTTACATGAGAGCAAAGAATTGAATAGGTGATGAAACTCTTTAATGAGTTGAAAGGATATTTTTTATGGTATAGTTATTTTCTTATTTGTGATAATAGTGTGTTACATGAGAGTAAATAATTTAATAAGTGATGGAACTCTTTAATGAGTTGAAGGAGTGTGTGTTTTATATTTTAAAAAATATATATATTTTTTATACTTATAAAGAGAGATATATTTTAAGTTACTTTATGTATCTGATGTGTATATATTTATATATATAATGACCTGATATTTGGATAGTATAGTTTTGAAAGTAAATTTTAGAGATTTTATTATATATTCATTTATTAAAATTATACTTACTGTATGTGTGTGATAACATATATGACCCTAAATTCTTTGAATTAATAAAATTGTGATAAATAAAATTGATTTTTTTTGTCTTCTCCTTCTAGAAGCACATGAAGAGTTTAAATAGAATATTTTTACTTTTATTTATTTATGAATTATACAAGATAGGTAAAAGTGAGTAAATATATAAAATATGAACAACTTAAGCTTGTTTTTGGATATTGTTTTTGTCTAACATAGATTTGATGAATAATGTTGGTTTCATAGGTAGAATTAAATGTGCATTCAATGTGTATTGTAATTTAAGGGTATTAAAACAAGTTAATTCAATCTATATTTTGGCCTATCCTATTATCAATCTATTATGCCAAGGGCCAATTTGGGTGAATCCTCTAAAATTTGAAAATCTTAGCTTTCTTGACTCTCTAAAAGAAAAAAAATGGTTGAATATTTTATTTATAAAATTTCTTTAAATTAATTGATAAATCTAGTTAAAAGTATAAAGTAACCATTTATGTTAAATTTTATTTAAATATAAAATTTCTATTAATAATAATATTATTATTGAATATATAAATTTGATTTTCTTAAAAGCACTACTAACTTAAACAATTGCATACAACAAATTCTAAACCTAAAACATTTAATAATATTGTTATCAAAAAAAAAAAACTGATAAATTATCCTACTGGATTTACTGATTGAACAGAACTGATCAGCACATGTAGGTGACTTGAAGTACCTATTTCAGTTTATCCCACCTATTCCATTTACCACCTTTTGATGAGATCTAACCATTCTGAACCAGTCTAATAAACATGTATGGGATTGGTGTGCATAATATGGTATTAGGATATATTTACATGCACATTCCAAAATATGAATCAGAAAAGTAAAATATTATATATATATATATATATATATATATATGCTGTTAAAAAAAAACATATATATATTTAACACTAAAAGCTGATTTAAACAGTCACATATCATTTATTTTTTTTTTTAATTTCATTCCTAAAAAGTGAAAGTTTGAACACATCATTCATGATAGAAGTGACTATAACTTATAAGTGTTTATTTATTTCTTTACATAATAACAAAGTTCACTGAAAAGGAATACACCTTGCAACAGAGTTGGAAATAACTTTTTATTCAACTTTTTTTTTTCTTCTCTTCAGCTTAGAACAGGTTGTGATCCAAATATCCAAACTTGTTAAATAGACACATTTTCTTGTTATAGGAAAAGATACAACACCACTTGAGTTGGCACAGGAAAAGTTTGAACACAAATTTAATCTAGTAACTACTACCACTGGTCGTAAGAGCGTTGGCACGACATGCAGCATAATTATGTATCCATATATATTAATATTTATCATCTAGTTCTGGTTGGTGCTGTTCCAAATCTCTTCAAGCTCTCTAGCAAACGCTTTCTCTCTTCCAACAACAATAGTTATGTGATCTTTATTGTCAATAACTCTCACTTTAGCACGTGGAATCCTCTTTTGCACCTCATAGCTGCATTCTTCTGGAATCACTTCATCATTTTTGCCATGAAATATGGTCACTTTGCAGTTTTGATTTTCTCTCACAGCATCTAAGTAGGTTCCAATTTTAGCTGCAGTTCCACATATGATGTTGTGTAGGGTATGCCATGCTGCATTGTGAGTGTGACTGAAGAATCCTTCCAGCAAGAAGGTCCTCACCCTGATGGAAGAAATTAATATGTGAGTTCATGTTAGATAAAGAGTCTCCTTCACCAACAACAACACACTTGAATATAGTTCATTTCATTCATGGCCATCAAACCTTGAATCATCATTTAATGATGCAACCATAAAAAAGATCTGATTCCTTCTTCTGTCCTTAAGTTCTGCCACCTTTGACTAGTGATCCCCCAGTTGAGGGGTCCAACTATTAAATCTTACCAACATGTACCCTAACAAGGTCTAAATCAAACAAACCTAAAACATAAATAAGAGGAAAAGTCCGAAACATTACGGAGGCAGATTTATGTTAAGATGGTTGTTCTTCTTTTCAACACCTTTTGCAATTATCAGATGGATGTGATATTAGGAATGATAATGAAAAAACCACATGTTACTATGTAAAGCGGTGCATTAAGTAAGAAATCGGTGCATTTATTATGATTGTATGGTATTTATTTTGAAAGATAAACCCCTCATCTTTATAAAATCTTGTTATCCAATTATATTTTGTTTGCCTGTATCATTCAAGTTTAGGACCATATAACTATAAACATATTAATTTTAAAATAAAAACAAAGTAGAATAATTAAAAACTATGTTTTCCATCACCGCTATATTTTTTTTAATAAATAAATAAATAAGAATTTGTGTGCCTCACAATTTAATGAAATAACTCGAATTCTTGAAAATATCCCTTTCTATTTATTAAAGGGACTTGGTCCTGACATGACACTGAGTCTTGTAATGTTTTGCACAGTCAAGGCTTAATATGTGACAGCAAAATAATTTCTAGCTTGAGGCTTGAAGGACCTATGTTTTTTTGGTTTATTATATAAAGCTATAAACACTAATATATATATATATATATATATATATATATATATATATATATATATATATATATTTTTAAAAATTATATTATATTTTATTTTATATTATATTTATTTTTCTCTCTTTATATTTTTTTTTTTTTTGTT
>Ga0099824_1007963_pt1 | contig 13771 bp, 5 predicted proteins | sample SiratrowhiteBW_FD_76837 | JGI IMG/M metagenome (GOLD analysis project Ga0099824, IMG submission 76837) | Root nodule microbial communities of legume samples collected from California, USA - Siratro white BW | ecosystem: Host-associated > Plants > Roots > Nodule | place: USA: California... | reverse complement strand
TTTTTTTCCTCTCTTTTTTTTTTTTTTTTTTTTTTTTTTTTTTTTTTTTTTTTTTTTTTTTTTTTTTTTTTTTTTTTTTTTTTCTAAATAAATTTCTTACTCCTGTTTTGTGATTTTATCACCTAGCATTCTAATACCCATCATTTAACTATAGAAGTAGTTTTATCATGACTTCCATTGTGAATAGCATCCTAATTTTTCTATCAATCTTTTCATTGAAATTTGTTGTTATGTTGTGTCTTATACTGCACCTTTGAAAAAAAAAAATATTTATTCTTGTTCTTCTATGTCCCATCCCTCACTAGAATAATCTTATAACATAATGATATTACATAATTGATCCTTAATTTTGTGGATGTAGTATTTTTGTTGGGATTTTCTTTGTTGGTCATCTCTCATGTAGTCATCTCCGCCTAGTCTAAATTATCTAGAATTTATTGCACTGGTATATGAACCCTTCCAGACTACACAAATAGCATAGGTTCCTTCCAATTTGTGTTCTCTCTATCTTCATAAATGTTTTATCCTAAGACCAACAACCTACTGATACAGTATTGTTATCATTTGTAAATAACTTGTATACAAAACAGAAAACCTATAAACCAACAACGAGACAGCTTTCTCTGTGGCCAGTCATACATAAATATTAGTACAAGAATACAATGCAATACTATTCAAAACACATCTTTCCTCCTTTTATATTACAACTATTTGAGGCATTGTATTGGACACTAATACCATTCATCATATGAGAACACTACCTCTGATATTTTATATTTCATCCATAACCATGTTTCAAGTTAGTACAACACCAAATCTCTTCTACGTCTATCTTCCTCTGCCTAAACACTGCTCTATTCCTGTATTTTCATATACCCACACAACTGCTAACCACACGCCTTTTCAAGCTATATTTTGTTTTGTATTTAGTTGTAAGCTATGAAAATATACCACATATATTTCATACCTTCTGAGACACTTCACAGATAAAGAACAGGTGTGAGGTTGTCTCTTCTTTTTCTCTTGCACATTACACACCTTAAGTCTTCTACACAGATTTAGTGTCGTTGGAACCGTCTTAAGGATCATTTTCCATCTAAAGTACAATGGATTCAATGGACTCTTCAAATTCCAAAAATATGTGAATACTCTATTATTTTCACTTACTGAATCTCGTTTGAAAATATTGTATGTTGATTTAACAGTGAAAATTTTGTCCTTATCTCCCTTATATAGTTACTCATCAACACTATTAGTTTTGAGATTAATATTTACTATAATAAGCAATAATTATTTTTATATTATTTTCCAAACTAATCTCTCTCTCCTGCAAGGTAACTTTTCCTCTATCTATTAATCCATATTTCATAAGACTTTATTAGTAGATTCTAATATCATATACGATTTTGAAAATAATTTTATCAGATATTCCTCGTATCCATTTATCTTTCCAGAACTTGGTTTTATCTCCCGTGCCAAATTTTTATTATATAGTATTATCAAACTATTGTCCAAGTTGGTCATCCTTACATCATACGTCTCTCCTCCACCAATATATATCCATTCTTGGATGCATTTAACTTATTTAGGTTCCTCCAACTTTCATATTTGGATTCCATAATATCCTTTCATACTTACAAAATCAAAAAATAAGAAATGATTTTCTTAAAATTGCTCTTAAAGGAATTTGAAATATCTAGATATACTAATTCATGTTACTGTGATTTTATTATCATGTACATATTATAAATAATAATAATAATTTATAATGATAGGAATTAGTAAATAAAATTAAATAAGATAAAATAATAGAAGTTAAACATATTTTTTTAATTTTATTATGATTTCATAAAAGAGTATAACAACATAAATCTTTCAGATTCTACCTTTTCACATTATCAACATAGTTCCAAAAGAAAGAGAATAATTTTCTTTTTAAAATCAAAAACACCTTGTTATTTAAGAATTACACTGTTAACAGGTATCATTTTCTCTTCTACCAGCCAAGTTGAGGAGATTTACATTCTTTAACAATTTTAGTTTGCAATCATCTTATATCATAGTTGAGAACATTTTTATGGAACTATGGACTATTTTTTATTTATGACACTTTTTTACCTTTCTATTTTATCACACTTTTAATTGGACAAAATAGGCTGATTATTAGTTTAACTACTACTTTAAATGAATTCTTATAAACAATAAGCATGTTTAACTTGCACATACCAAATCATATATTCAACAAATAAAATTGATACTTCTTTCTAAGTTATAAAAAAATACATGCAATACTCACATACTTAACTTCAAAACTTCTTGTAGTTAAGAAGTATTTTTACAAACTACCTACCTACATTGTTTTAATAATAATTTAACACCTAAATAATGTACAATGATAAAGATGGTTGAAAATATGTACAAATTAATACATTTAACTTCTTTTTATAATATTTCATGATTCAGTATGATGAAAATTTGTGTATTGGTGAGTTAGTTTTACCTTTACCGTACAAAATATAAAAATCATATTTGAACAATAATTAATTACGCATGTATGGAAATAAAATTTATTTGTTACACTAATAAATATTTCTAATAATATTTTAGATTGGTGTGATTCAAATTAGAACACTTATAAAATCTAACCTATTAAACTTATCTAATAAACTCATTCTTTGGAAGTGTATTTACAATTTTAGTCAAATAATATTATTGTCTTCTTTTAAACCAACAAAATACTAATTTCTGCTATTCCCAATTTTTATATATAGACTTAAACAATTTATTGAAAACGGATAAATGTTTAATTTGTTTATCTACTAATTGATCAATGACAATTAAGGAAACAGTAAAACAAGTTAGAATAAAATTTTAATCAAAACAGTGCATCTTTATATAGTTAATCTTAATTATTAGTTTGATCTAACAACGATTTAATAGTTATCGGTTTGATACGCAATTTTCTTTTTCAATATTTTATTATGACTTCATAATTATGAGAAATCTCTCATATTGTATTTTTTTACAGTATGAATATGGTTACAAAGGTGAAAAATAAAGTTTTTAAAAATTTGAACTCCTTCCTTCACAGCAAGACAAATCATGTTTATTTATCATTTTGTCCTCGAAATGATAGATAAAATTCTCAAAATGATAAATAAAATAAATAATAAATTGTGATAAATTTCTCTCTCAAGAGTCTACGTTTACATTGAAATAAAATAAAAAAACACTTATCATTTAAGAACATTGACCTAGTGCATCTAACCAGTATGAGGTCCCTTTCTCTTATGAGGATCAAATTGAGGGACCAAATCTTTTAATATGACATCATCTCTGCCATGAAAGGGTCTCTGTTGCTCAGAATTGCTTTCTTGGACAGAGGCAATTACAGGAAAGTGAGCATCACTAGATGTAAAATACTTTTAGATATTACCTACCTACATTATATTAATAATAATTTAACATCTAAATAATACATTATAGTTGAAAATACTTACACATTAATTTATTTCTTTTATTGCTTTATTTTTTATGGTTCATTATAATGTAAATCTGTGTATTGGTGTTATTGAAGTATTTTTTTTTCCTGCAATAAAATTACTGCAACCTACAATAATAATTCATATTAATACTAAGATTACAAAAGAAAGAATAATTTAAGTTTTCTTTTTTTCTTTTTCTTTTCTAAAAATTATTTGGGAAATGCTTCTAAAAATATATCCTAAATACACCAAAAAAAAAAAAAAACCTATAATTAGAATACTTTGAAAGTATAATTATACTATGAAATTATTTTTATTTGAACTTAGGCTCTAAATGAATCTAAATTCTTAACAAAAGATGGCATATGCAGATAAGCATGAATCCAACAAATGATATAAGCTACCAATATCTATCTTAACCTAAAGTTATATACACCACATAGGTTTTCAATTATCATCTTTGGGTTCAAAGATTAAAAACATCCTATACCTAAAATTATAAAATTTTATTGCATTGTAGAATGAGTTCCCTTTCACTTCAAATCTCATATCGTCTGAACCAGTCGCTAATAGTTCTGGCAAGGTTCTTTGTCTCATTCAAAGAAAGAGATGTAAGTGCTTGAGCAACAGCATCTGCAGGAGTATACAATTTACCCACTTCCCACCTTGCTCCCTGATCTCCCAAGCAAAAATCACCATCACAAAATTTAGACAAGTTATATAAAAGAACTTTTTCAAATTATCTTACTAGCTAGTGAAAAAATTCATTTCATTCTTTCTTCTTATTTTTCTCTCTTGAAAGTGTTTGTGAAAAGAAAATTTCAAATATAAAAGTAATTAGAAAATCTGCTATTTCTACAAAGATTTTAGAATGGTTAAACTGAATTTCATACAAAGCAATTTACATGTGAATTAAGACATGATGATTCAAAAAGGCAGATTCCAGCAAAGAGGAAAACTTTACTGTGGTGAACAGAAGTATGGTACAAACAAAAGGAGGATGCAAGGAAGTTTGACCTGAATGCATGGTGTGATGTGATTACCACTTAATGTTACTTTCTCTAATGTCCCTCCCAATGACTCCACACGAGGTTTTAGTGTTTCTTCAAGAATATCTGTCTCATCAATTGCATCAAAATTGAACTTCACCTACATAGGCAGATAAATCATATAAGAAAAATCTTACATGTCACCCATCTTTCAAGAATAAGTTATGACTTCAAGAACAAATTCTAAGGCATAGAGCATTAGACAAACCAATAGTGTGTGCTCAACATTGTATGAACATTTAAAGCAATCACGGTTTTCAGATGGTGTTGGCTTGAACTCTGATACTCCTTGCGAAACCTGACATATAGATATCTAAGCATCAAGAAGTATGCAGACACCTATGCACTCACTAATACGTAAAGTACCTTTTAAGCATCATACTAGTCATTAAAAGTCAATGATCACAAAGTTCATCCATATTTATTTATCCATTACCTTAGAGATGATAAAAGAAAACCCATTGCCTTAGAAATTATATATGCATCCAATACATGCAAAATTAACTAGGAAAAGAATTATGCAGGATGTGGTTGGTACATAAACAATAACAGGAGGCATGGGAATCAACAATAGAACTTCACCTACAAGGTGTTCCCTTTAACACTTACCTAAGTGAAATAAATAGCATAAAATAATCTCCAATCAACAATTAACAAGTACCTCATTCATTACTGATGGCAACTGATCAACAAATTTAGTCAAGGAATTCAGTATTTCCTGCTCAGATTCTTGTAGAGTTGATCTAACAGCATCCAACATTATTTTCAATGCATCTCCTACATAGATTGCAAATGACATGCATTATCATTGTAGATACAATATGGTTAATTTTTAAACACACCAAACATTCCAACTAAGTGTTGGGGTGGTAGGGCGACAATTACCGATTGTAACAATAGAATTATATTATTAGACAATCAACAACAATTTCGGGTTTTAGACGAAGTCCTTATTTAGAAAAAAATTACCATATCATATCAAACTTTCAAAATTGGTTTTACCACCAGAATTATATTATTAGACGATCAACAACAATTTTGGATTTTATACCAAGTCCTTTGATTTAGAAAAAAAGTTACTATATCATATCAAACTTTCTAAATTCTCGACTTATTCAATCACCTCACCTCGACTAAAAACTAATGTACCACATTGTCATAAGGCTCTTGCAACACAAAGGTGTGGGGGAGGATCATTCTACACAACCCTCCCTATGAATATTGTTAGAAAAGCCCCTTCAATTACACCCATCCCTAGCCCACATTAGTTACAAACTTCTTTGGGAACTCAATTCTAGTCTAGAGGACAGCAGTTTAATTTCATTTCAACTGAAAATATGGTTTAAACAAACTTTATAAAGTTTGGACAGTCCTTACCTTATAAATTGGTTTATTAAGATTGAGTTTAAATCCTAGGTGTGAGGAGACTTTTGGAGAAGTCGACTTAATTAAGATCACCACTAACCCAATTTAGTTAAGATTTCTTTGGAGATTGTCTTAATTGAAGCCTCAAGCTGGTGATGTAGTATAACATCATTGACTCTACATATGGCTTAACTAAGCTTTATATGTTTAGGCAGTTCTCACCTTACAAAGGTTTTGTAGGGATGAGTGAAGTCCTAAAACTCAAATTCTAAGAAATATATAAGTTTATTTTATAGATTCGAGCCTATGATCAACCAGTCACCAAGGCACAACTCTATTGTTGCACCACTGAACTCACTCTCAATCACCTTGACTCTAGTAACTGGTAAAATAATAGACAGTAACATATAACAAAGAAGGTAATGATGGCAATGCTGCCATTTTTGGATAATTGGAAGAGTAAGATATCTACAGCATTACAAAACGCTGATGCAAAAGAAAAATCATTAAAAGCAAGCTGAGGAGATATACCTGATGCATTTCTAGCCATTGAATAAAAAGGAGCTGCCTCCATAACCGGCATCATTTGGCTGACTGCAGGACCCAACTGCAGGGCAGCACTGCAAAGTTTTAGAGCGCAAGGAGATGAACAACTTAAAAAAATGCTCTGTCAGCTGAAATTCAGTAAGAATATGAATAATTTGAAGAATATATTATCTCTGTAAGAACATGCGAAATTATTTCATGAACCATGTTGATTTCAGTGGTTCTGATGACATACTGGATTATATGGATAAAGACAGAAACAATCACCTACTGTTCTAGACAGATTAGATTTATCTTCCAGTAAGTTGATGGTATGCCAATAATTCTTATGTCAATATTTATAAATGTTACATTTCTTTAGCTTACTAGCCAGTTATTTCAAATGGAATCATAAAAGGAAACGGAAGTATTCCAAAGCTTATTTGCTTCCCATCTAAATGGACAGATTTAGATAATTCTTTTGCAGCAATGATGAATGCACAGGAACAGAACAAGAAATATTAAAGCCGGTTCAGGCGTGTTTCAACTTTCAAACATATTTATAACCAGTATTCATGTTTTCATCACAACCTCAATCATTTGGTACAAATCCTGTCTATACAATGAATATTTCTCAAAAAAAAAAAGTATATTCTTATTTAAGGTCATATGTGGAGCAAGGAGTGTATAACAAAAGTTCTTCAAAAATTTTGCATCCTCAATCAAACTTAATTCTAAATTTCATAACAAAAGTTCTGGAGGGAAGGTAAACACTTAACACAGCTTTTAGAGAAAAATAACCGCAAGAATGAAGAAACGGACATCAGTCTATAGTAATAGCCTATGAAGACTCTTGGATAAACCGATGTAATAGATTTCATCAAATATGAGTCTCAATACCTGTTCAAAGTATGGGACTGCCTCCGTTGCTGGCCTGTTGTTGTATGAGATTATGGCATTAGCCTTCCACAAGACATGTATACATTTTCGTCACACTCCTTGTATAAGTAATGTTTAAGTAAATGAAACTTCATAATCCTCATAATGCTTCCACAAACTAAAATTATGTTATAATAATTTAATTTGTGCACTACTACTGTTAATTAAAATAGTATCAAAATCATTCTGTGCATGTAGAAATACAATCTTTAGCTGCAGCAGTGAGAAAAATAACCAAACCTTGGGTATTTTCTCCGAAAACAAGCTTCCTGTGAGTAGTTGAAGAAGTGCACCATTGCTACAGATTTCAAAAAGAAGAAAGAAATATATTACTTTCTTGACATTAATTATAGTAAGAAAGATCCTGCCCCCAATATAATATAAGAAACAAATAACTAATCACCAAGACTAACCAAAATAAATAGTTGGGTTGTTTTTTTCTACTTAACAGCATCATAATTTTAAATTTTATTCTAAAAATGTTCATAGGACTAAATGGTTTAAGTGGTAACTATATCTAGTGACATTACTCATAAAATAAATAATTTCCTCACAAAGGAGTGTGACTTGTATTATTAACAGTCCAATGAATGCATTCACTCATATGGAAAATGATAAACTTTACAACAAATAAGGAAAGAAAGAAATTAACTATTAATACATCTCAAAAATGGGTAATATGTGTTTCTTATAATTAAGAAAAGAAAATGCACTCATTATGTTTTATATAAAGGAAAAGTGGTAGCTTTAAACACTAAACAATCCATCAACCTATGACCAACAGAGAAAAGAGGAAGGTCTTGAAGCTGAGCAGGAGACAGATTGGCTTGAGGCAACCCAGATGTGAGGATAGTACCCAAACAAGCTTGGAACCTCTCATATACTTGCTTAGCAGCTTGAGAATGGTCAAATGTCACATTATAAGGCACCACCACCACAAGAAAACCCTCCTTTGCCAAAAACTCTATTAGGTACCTGCAAATTGCAAATTAAATGAACAAAACTCATCACACCATCAATACCACCACCCACATGAGAAAACCAGCTTTCGATGATAAAGACTCAAACTTTGCATTGAAAAAAGAAAAGGGTAACAAAAATACCCGTAAGTAACTTCAGGAACAGCACCAATGAAGGCACCACCCAGGAATTTGATTATAGCTCGAGGCTTGGCACGATTAGGGGTAGGTGGTACCACCAAACAAGAGTCCAACTTGGTGTACATCTTGCTATTGACTCTGCTACTTGTGTCTCTACCAACATAAACATCAGAAACCATCTTTGTAGTCCTTGCCACCATTCTAGTGGATACAGTGCGAAAGTGGAAGAATTTGCTGAACAAACCATTAGGGTGAGTGTGCCTCAGTGCTCCAAACCCAGATATAGTTTTACTGTTCCTAATAGAGAGTATGCATTTCAAATCTGAACCTAAGACGAAGGATGAGGAAGCCATTTCCATTAGCTGTTAGATAGCAATTGGAAATTAACACACTACTTTTGAGACAGAAAGTGCAAACTGTCGTGGAAAATGAGGTTATAAAATTATTTATTATTATTATTATTATTATTTGTATAAATTTTGTGCCATTGAGTTGTAGTAATTTTAAGTTTAGTGGATGTTTGGGGAGGTTGACACATATGTAGCAGATTTGGCCACGATTTTGAGGTTTCTCTCTTTCATTGCTGTTCAATGCTTTCTACTTTTTCAATCTTTATATTTCTTTTCATCTCAATATTCTTGCACCTATCCAAAAAATGTTGTTAAGAATGTATTAAAAGATTGAATTATATATTCCAGCAATATTTGAATTCTTTTTTCATATTACACAATCAAAGAGTATTTTTCTAAAATATTATTTGAAAAATATAAGATTTTGAAAGTTGGTTGTACAATACACCATAATTAAGAGGCAAAAAAAAATATGTAAGTTGAAAATATAAAAGCTTGTTACACTTTTTGTTGGACTAATAACTTATTATGACCCAACTTGCTGGATGTTTCTTTTCGTGTCCTCATAAATTTCATCTGCACCCTATAAATTTCAAAATACCCACATTATCCTTCTTTTATTATATGTCAATGGAGTAGGCGAGGTGGAGGTGTTGCGAGGTAGATTTTAACAAACTGAAGATAATTAAGTTGGAGGTAGTTAGTTTGAGTTAAAAATATATTTATAAAAAGTTTATTTATAAAATATATGAGATATTGTATTTTGGAAGTTTAATGTTAGAATATAAAAATAAAAATTTGGAAATATATTTCATAATATACTAATAAACACTCAAAATTTATGTTTCATAACAGTGAAACCAAACTCATGTATCAATATATTTTATAAAATAAATTGACAGAACAAAAAAAGTGTGAATAGAGAAAGCATTAAGTGAATAAAATTCTCCTGTAAAGGTTTAACTTGATTGTCCTCTATAAAAATTGCTTAAGATATGAACATATATGCTTTACTAGTTGAATAACAGGTGTTGAATCCAATAAGTTGTCGAATTATTCTTTAAATTATTCTGAGCTGCATAAATTATTTGTGAAAATAAATTAAGCATGAATTGAAGTGCATTCATCAAATGCTAAGTTTAACTAATTAGCTAAATGTACCTCTTAAAAGATTCATTAAAAAATATATGGAATTGGAGGAAATTTGTTGTATATTTACAATATGCTTCATGGTATATCTGTGCCTTGCTTCTCATAATTTATTTTATTTTATTTTAAATTCTCATTAATTAATTTCTTTTACTTGCATTTTTATGTTTGTGACATTTTGAATTCTTTCTTATATAAAGAGATTCTTAATTATTTCTTATACTCCCTCTTAAGAAAAATAAGCAAGAACCTATTTAAATTAAAATAAATTAATAACTATATGTTAGCAACCAATTCACAACCTCCAATACTATATCATAAATAAAATATCAAATACAACAATACAATTTATTAAGATTCACAATAAGACTGTTATGCTAATAATGTTATGGATACAGTGACATTCATAATTACAATAATAATTTAATAACAAAGTTGGATTTGTGATTCATCATTATTTCATGTTGCATAATTTAGTTACATTGTTTCTGACAAATATTTAATGGTGAAGTTACTTGACAAAGTTTCAATGCAAATGCTTTGAATTAAAGTATCAATTTAGGAAATAGAATCTAAGTATAATACTTTGACTAAAAGGTCAACTTGAGATTAACCTTCAAAGTTTGCATAATCAAGAGACATGGCAATTTGTGAAAATCAGTGTGAATTTAATAAATTATAATACAATGTGAATATTGAATGGGTAAAATCAAACCATTGTGGAAAGTTGAAGGAAATTATGAATGTCAAAAATCTAACTTTTGTTCTACTAGTTTTTAGTGATAGTTTTGTTTTAAATGTAAGAAAGAATGTTTGAGTTTGACAACATGTGAATGTTGGAAGCAAGTACTTGATAACTAATGTTCAGGAAAGGTAAACTAATACAAATCTAAACCTACAACTAAAGAAATGTTGACACTTCTTTAAGAAACTATTTATGCAAAAAAAAAAAAACACCATTTTTAAAACAAGATATAAGCAAAAATATTTAGATATTTAATATAATTCACCTTCAATTTTTTTTAACAAAAAACAAGAAATATTTTATTTTTAACCAATTATTTGTGTAAATGATCACTTCTACTGTTTTAAGTATTAAATAATCGGAGTAAAGACTAACAAGTGTGCTAAGTTTAAAAAAAAATGCAAGTCTTTTCTTTCTTTTATTTTGAGCATCCAAAGTTTGACAAAAGAAGCGTCTAAGCTTAAGTTTAAGATATAAACATATATGCTTTATGAGTTGAATCACAAGTGTGAATCCAACAACAAATAGTAGAATTATTCTTTAAATTATTTTGAGTTGCATTAAATTATTTATAAAAAAAATTAAGCATGAATTAAAGTTTATTCATCAAATGCTAAGTTTAACTAATTAGCTAAATGTATCTCTTAAAAGAATCATTAAAAAAAAATATGGAATACCTTTCATGGTATATTTGTGTCTTCCTTCTCATAATTTTTGTTCTTCTTTTTTAAACTTTACATTAAAATCCTCATTAGTTAATCTTTTTTACTTATGATTTTTTTTTATGTTTGTGATGTTTTGAATTCCTTCTTTGTTGTTGTACTTTTTTATTCAAGAAACTTTTATTTATTTCTTATATTGTTTTTAAAAAATAAACAATAACCTATTTGAATTAAAATAAATTAATGATTACATGTTAGCAACCAATTCAGAAACCTCCAACGTTATATCATAAATAAATTATCAAATATTAGGATACAATTTATTAAAATTTGCGACACAGTCATATTGTTAATGGATTAACATTTTCAGAAAAACACTTTAACAAATTTAATACTTTGATGAATATATATATTGAAATAAAGTACTGAAATATGATATGATTTTAAAGTCATAAATTTGAGATGATATATAAATTATAATAGTTTGTGAGTATTAACTAAATATCTATACTTATAATATAATTTTTCTATCTTTAGGGATGATTTAAATCACGTAAAATACTATATCCAATTATTAGAAAAGGAATTATTATATTATCAAATCGTATGTTGGGATTTGAGAAAGTGTATCAAAATACATATGGACATCTAAAAAGGATATATGTTAAAGTTTAATAAACTTTTGATATTTTTGATTAAGTATTGTTGAACAACAAAACACAAACATGAATATGTTTCATCAGTCAAGTGAAATATTAGTGCTTTCATCTGAAAAACAATAAAGCATATTTGTTTCATCTTAAAAGCAAAGACTTTTAAGCTAATGTTATACTTCGTGAGCTTATTATATGTTATAGAAATAAGTTTTCATCTACATATCTATCAAGAAGATCTTATAAAGTTAATGTCTATATCAAAGATCTCTTGAAAATGCATTAAGGTTGTTCTAAACTAACAAGCATCTTGACACGCCTTATGTCAACCTTGGAAAGACTATCTATTGCATACAATCTACTATACTTCACTTCACTTTGGACGAAAGCCCTTTGATTTAAGTTTGATAAGTCATACTAGTTATCATGATGTTTCTTAAAGAAGATATAAACATAATGTTACATAGAGCATAATGTTTAATGCTTCTTTACTTCCTTCCGAGAATAGACTAAAGTTTAAAGGTAAGGATTTAAGTTGAAACTACTAAATAGATAGAAAAGGATTTATAACCCTAAATCCTAAGTCTCGTTTCTCAACACTCTGTATAAAGTAGTTTTCCTTTTTTAATAACAAGAAGTAATAAGAGTTGTTGAAATATTGTCAATATTCTCACCCAAAATTTTTTGTACCTTAAACTTTACAATAATACTTTTGTGTTCATTAGCAAACTAGAAAGTGTATAAATTTTATATTTGTCGAAAAACGTCAACTCTTTGTCTAATTAAATCCTATGATTGTTTAAATTACTCTTTCTTTGTAAAACCCTTTTTAGTCATGAGTAACTACATTATAAAAAAAATACTTTAGTTTTAGCTAAGAATAGTTGTTGTTTTAAACAATATTGAGTTGTCTTATCAAAAATAACTACGTTCAAAACAATATTCTAAGTTGTTAGATAGAGTGATTAAATATTGAAACAAGACTGAAGTTATTTAATCAAAAATGACTAAATCTTAACTAATACTTTGTTGTATCTATACAACATTAATTTGTCTGGTGAAATTTGATTAGTTGTTCAAGTATGTAATCTACACATGCACCACTTTAAAAATTTATGACATAAATCATTTTTTTCTTTACCCGTTAATTAAATTGTATAATATTAAATATGTACTAACAAAAGAAGGAAAACTTTTAAAAACTGAGTTTTTAGAAAAGATTTTGAGAGTTTGTAAGATTAAAAACTTGCTATTGTATGTATTTCACTAAATGCAACCTTGCAAAAATTTTAATATACAAAACAGTTGTCAATTTTTTTATATTTGACTTATTTTTCATAATATATTTTAAACTCACGTCAATCCATGTAGATTATATACTTGAAATGTTAAAATGAGGTAGATATTAAATATTTAGTAAATATTTTTAATAAATATTTTGAATATGTGAATCTATGTGAAATTTATACATGTTTACCTTGAAACATTTTATGGATATAATATAAAAGACAAATTATGTGTGATTTTATATTAAGTTGAGTAAATTTAGTATTTACAGATTTTATTTAATTTATTTTGAGTAGCTTAACCCTATATTATTATTATTTTGTGATAATGTCTTGAATTAATTTAATACATTTCTAAAGACAAATATATATATATATATATATATATATATATATATATATATATATATATATATGTTATATTTTTTTTTTGTTGTGTGAATATTTTTTGTGTGTTATATAA
>Ga0099824_1007961_pt1:0-10000 | contig 13774 bp, 14 predicted proteins | sample SiratrowhiteBW_FD_76837 | JGI IMG/M metagenome (GOLD analysis project Ga0099824, IMG submission 76837) | Root nodule microbial communities of legume samples collected from California, USA - Siratro white BW | ecosystem: Host-associated > Plants > Roots > Nodule | place: USA: California... | reverse complement strand
TTCCATTATAAAAATTTGCTCCAAAATATAATAAAAATAAATGTTATCAATTGCGAGCATTACTTACAGTTAACCAACAAGAATGTCAAGAGCTGATATTAGTTATTCATTCCTTAAGTAATTCCTTAAATGATAATTATATTTGGAATTACAATAAGTTGTTCTGGTTGAGAAATAGTTCAGTGGAAGCTGTGAGACTACGAAATATTGGAAAAGAAATAGGATTTACAAATATAAGGTTTGAAGATAAAATCATTAGGCAGATAGAGGTAATGGATCAGAAGGATAAGGATAGGAATCTAAGAAGGGATGCAGGAGATAGTTAACAACATCATTGAAGATAATGAGTATGAATATCAGAGGGTTGGTTGCATCAGAAAAATGGTTATATCTGAAGAAGGTAGTGGTAAAGGAAGATATACAAATGATTTGTATCCAAGAGACTAAAAGTAATAGGATTATTACACAAAAATGCTATGATGTTTTGGAAAATAATAACATGGAATGGAAACATAATGTGGGAGAAAATAAGGAAGGGGGAATCCTAATGATTTGGAACGGAAGTAGATTTCAAGTAAGACAACGCAGAAGTAATAAAGGATACATTATCTTAAAAAGGGTATATGGCATTAGGAAACAACTGATCACAGTAACTAATGTGTATCCAGGATGTAGCTTAAATGAAAATCTAGTGCTCTGAGAGGAATTGATCAAACAAAAGAAGGCAGATGACAATGGGTTTTGGTGTGTAGTAAGAGACTTTAATGCAATAAGAAAACTTGAAGAGAGGAGAGGATTGAGTCAGCTAAATAGAAGGAGTAAGAAAATTATAAAATTTAATATCTTCATACAGGAGACGAACTTATTGGATATTCCAATGATCGGGGTAAGGTATATGTCGTACAGTGCAAGTGAGCTAGCAAAGAGTAGACTTTATAGGATTTTTTTACATAGATGGTTAGACATATGGCCAGAAGGTAAACAATATGTACTAAATAGGTGTGTATCAGATCACTATGCACTTGTGCTCAAGTATAATAATGATGATTGGATGTGTGGGATACACCTAGAAGGTTCAAGGAAATAGTGAAGAGGAAGTGGAAGGATTATGCTATAACAGGAAATGATATATAGAGAGATAAATGATAGAAATGAGAGGATATTAAAAAGTATAACTGATCTGGATAAAGCAGATGAAGATAGGGATTTAGACTAGGAGGGTAAGTAGGACAATGTGGTGGTTGCCAATGATATTTTGAGTGAAGTTGAGAGAAAAAAAAAAGGGGGATTGTATAGTAGTAAAGGTTAACTTTGAGAAAGCATATGAATTTGTCCATTGGGAATATCTAGAATACATGATGGGTAAGTTAGGTCTATGCTCAAGATGGATTGAATAGATAAGGAGTTGCATTGAGTCAGCATCAGTGTATGTCTTAGAGAATGGAAGTCCAACAACTAAATTTAAGTCAAAGAGAGGATTAAGGCAAGGAGATCATTTGCCTCCTTTTCTATTTCTTATTGTGGTAGAAGGGCTTTTAGGGGCAGTGAGACTGGCTAAAAATAAAGGACATTTAGAAGGCATAAGGTCGGAAAGGGAGAGGTCAAAGCTAGTAAGTTGCAATACGTTGATGATTCTATGTTTGTATGCAGAGTTAAGTCACAAAATGTTATACTCATAAACTTAAGGTGTTTTGAGTTAGCTTTCGGTTTGAGGGTTAACTTGAAAGTAGTATAGGCAGGATTGGAGTGGATTCTCTATCCTTCTATAGGTATTTTGTTCTCCTTAATTGTAACATAATGATAGTTCCATTCACATATTTAGGGATACTAGTAGGTGGAAATTTCTGGTAGGGGATGATTGGAAAATTAGAAAGAGATTATCTAGGTGGAAACAAAAGTACGTATCACTAGCTTGTAGGGTGAGCCTAATAAAATTAGTTCTTTCAGTATGTTTTGTTGTTTTTAAGCATCGCAAGGTGTGAGGAAATAAATTGTGAAAATATAGAGAGATTTTCTTTGAGGTTGGGAGCAAGAGGGAAGAAAGATGGCTTGGGTAAAGTAGGAAATCGTGTGTAGAAGGAAAGATGAGGGAGGGCTAGGGATTAAGGATTTGAAGTGTGTTAATATGACTTTGTTAGGTAAATAGGAGTAGAGGCTAGAAAAGGAAGAAAGGAGATTATGAAGAGATGTCCTAATTTCGAAATATGGATTACAAAGGAATATTTACGAACATAAAAGATGTGTAAATGAGTCAAGATGGTGGAAGGACATAAAAAGTGCATGTGGGGAGGGACTTGGACGAAACTAGTTCGATGATAATATATCTTGGAAATTAGGTTCGAAAAGAAGAATTATGTTTTTGGATTACGTGTGGATGTGACATGTCACTTAGAGAGATGTACCCTAGAGTGTTTTCTAACTCTAATCGAAATGGGGTAAGATTAGAGGAGGCTAGAGGATGGAAAGGTCATCAATGGAAGTGAAAGTTTACATGGAGAAAGAACTGGTTTGAGTGGAAGAAACAATAGTTGGAAGAGTTTATGTAGTTGGTGAATAGGTGTGCAATGCAAAGAGATTAAGAGGATAAGTGAGTATGGATAAGTGGAGAAAGGTTAGAGTATACAATAAATTCTACATGCAAGAAATTGAGTACTGAATCACTGAGGGAGGATAATGGAGTGTATAGTAAGCTTTGGAAAATCAAAGCTTTACCACAGTCCAACTAGGTGCTTGGAGAGTGTTATAAAATATGTTAGTAACATACGATAACCGAACCAAAAAAGGACGATATTTAGTGAAATGAGGTGTTATGTCTAACTCACAAGAAGAGTCCGTTAATCACTTGTTTCTAACATGTAGGGTTGCTAGAAAAATTTGGTCTATGCGTGATAAGTGGATTGGGCCCCAGTCACTGCATCATAACTTAGTTGAGGAACACTTCCTGGGTTTTGAGTTGGTGGGATTAAGTATAAACAGTAACTATATTGGGAGTGTTGTGTGGGTGGCATTAATATGGAACATAATAATATAATTTTTAGAAATCATAAATCAATGCAAAAGTTTTTCATTAACTCAATTTAAAACCTAGGCTGAATTTCGAATAGACATAGAAAGACAAAGATGGCATATTTTGACAAGTGCTTAAACCCTATGAGCTATTTGACATTGGTGAGTTGAAAGCTAAATTGAATTTAGAATGGGTTAACAACAAAATGTAAAGACTAATAGGATGAGATACAAGTTTGAATATTTAATGGTGCATATACATGGTTCAGAGGTAGAAATGAGGTTTTTTTATGGAGAGTGAGGATAAAAACAATTTAGGAGATCAAATTTATTTTTATAAAGTCTAATATATTAGATGAAGGTATGGTTTAGTCTTGTTACAAGGGATGGAAAGAGTCGAGAACACAAGATAATGATAAATAGTTCAATCTCGAAGTCAAGGTGCTAGTTTTTGAGTTCGCATTATAGCAAATAGTTTAAAGACTGAGATAAACAAACAATATGAATAACATAAAGGTGAACAAGGACATTGTTAGGAATGCAACATAATAAGAAAAGTAGAGAAATATTTGAAGTATGAAGACGTCTCAATGCAAAAGATAATAATTACTTGCTACAAGTGGGGAAGGAACTACGTTACATTAGTCAATGTATGCATAATGTATTAGGAAATAATATAATTATCGGAAATCGGAATGTTGTGTTTGTGTTTGGACATCCTACACCTTTAATAGTGTGCAAACCATAATATGTTTTTTTCTGATAAAGGCAACATGTCCGGGAGGCTACACCTTTAATAGTATACAAAATGTAATTTGGTTTTTAACGTGTTGTTAACCATCACAAAGTCATTGGTATAAGTAGGAAAATATGTGTGTAGTCTATGTTTAATGTATAGAAATATCTATATTGAAACTATTATAGTTGGTTTTATGTATAAGGGTTGAAACACTTAGTTTTGTGCTTTTCATTAATTTATTATTTGTGCTTATAAGAAATTGTTTAAAAATAAAAAATAATTAATCATTATATTGTATAAGTTAAAAACTATTTCACAAAATAAAATAAAAATATTACTAATTTGATAAAACTTATAATATAAATAGAGACTAACTTTTTAATGACTAATAATCATAAAAATTATATATTTATTTATTTAAAAATAATTTTTTTTAAGTCTTGCATATAATTAGAAAAAAAATTTGTAATCATTATTAATCTACTTCACATATTAATTTTTGGTCGGTAAAATAATAAAATTAGATACGGAATTTTTATTTTTAATTACCATCTTAATAAAATTTCAAATTTTTATTGATTAATATCTAATTTTAAATATTGACTTTTTGTATTTAAATTTTATAACATTATATATCAATATTATTTTATCTTTATGGTAAATTACATACTAGCTATTATGTTACATAGAAATTAAGTGTTTGCTTCCCATTGATATTAGTCTAATGTAGGCACTTTCATTTATTTGAGATTTTGCTGAGGAATTAATAGTTGTTTGGCTATAGATTAAAAGATTATGCTTCTCTTTCCTTTCCCTGAACTTTACGTTAAAAGTTTGGCAAAAACATTACAGAGGAGCAACCTTTTTCCGATTTTACTAAAAAGGTGTAAAAAAAATTTAAAAAAATAGGTAAGTTATGCCACGAAGACATGACTTCAAATGAAGAAGTCGTGCTATCATGACACGACTTTAGACAAACGTAAAATTTAAAAAAAAATAAACTGAAGTGTGGCACGACTTCACAAAGTCGTGCCAACGTAAAACAATTTCAAGTAAAGAAGTCGTGTCTCCATAATACGACTTACCTATTTTTGTAAAAAAAAAAAAAATCACCATTTCAACATTTGCCTTAAAAGTTTGGTACATAGGACAACATTTGCTTTGTTTTGTTTTTCACATATGCCCAAAATTCCTCATTTTGAACCGAGGGTGCCACTTGTTATTTTCATTTGTACACCAATGATTGGCCTTTTGCTGCATTCTATATACCAATTTCGGTGGGTCCATTTACGTTTTTTTGTGTGTGGGAGAAGTCTAGCTTTTGTCATCCGGGCTTTTTTGTTGTTACGGTAGGCCCATTCTTTCTATCGCAAGTTTTTCTTTTTTGTTTTAATAGATTTGATTGATAATGTTAAGCTGTAATAAGAAAAGTGAGAAACATGTCTTAGTTTGCACCGAATAGTTTAAATATAAGTACGATTGCATTCACCATCTCTTAGAATAATATTAATGTTTTAGCACTGGTTCTTTCAGTATAAATTCTATATATTAGCATGTGTCGTCTTATACTTAAACTTATTATTTACGATATCTTTTTATATAATAATTTTATATTATACTTATATGTTTAAATAAATTTTAGATATGTATATTATAATATGCATCATCTGATATTTAAATAAATATGAATTTTTTGAAGAATAACTTTTTGGGTATTTGTATCATTATCATATATTTAGTATTTTTTTTAAATTAAAAACCTTGTTTTTTCATGAATAAAATTCACATAAAAAAATTGCAATATTAATGAATAATTTATATTATCTTCGTTCATTGTATGATTCACATAATTCGCATGAATATGGAGTATAATCGCATGTATTTTCGTCTACTTTAATCATCGTAAATTAAAAAGTATTAAATTTTCAAAATTAGAAATATCAACGTGAAAACAAACATTTTTTAATTTTACAACTTCGTAATTCTAAATTTTGATTGTGAATGAAAATATGTAAGAATAAGGTTATCTTGTTTGGTTTAAATTAAAAAAAATTAAATTATTTTCTTTATTTTTTCTTTTACATCTATTTTTGTTTATGTTTTTGAAAAAGAAAAAATATTTTAAAAAATCACATTTATTTTGTATATTTAATTAAAGGTATTGTTTTATAACAACATAGTAGCATGTTAATATATTTTTATACGTTACTAACTCTCAAACTCTAAATCTAATTTTGTATTTGTTTTCCTTGATAAATTATTATGATTATTCTTCTATTTTTTTTCAAAGTTTTTTCATTGTCAGTTGCAACACAATATATTTCCCATTATTCCAACCTTCTTTTTCGTTCGAAGCCTTAAATCCTTTTATTCCACATTTACCTTAACTACATTACAAGTTGAATAAAAAACATTTTGATCTTGCATGTGTTTTACTAAGTAGAAATTAGAGGCAGGCTATTGCAATGCTTGTATTCATGAAGTGAATAATACCAACTCAAACACTAATGAGTCATGAGAATTTTACTGAATTTTCATCTACATATTAATTTGATTGAAATTCTCCTTCACTTAGTTGTAAAAATAAAGTTATTGCAAAATTGAAAAAGGGGAAAATCGAAAGCTTTCGAACTCTAACAACCCAATCTCTATAGATTTGCGAAAATCTCTCCAGCAACCACTTCTCTTCTAAAAACTCTAAACGTTGCACATTATGCGGAGGAAACAGATGTAGTTTCAGAAGCTTCAAACGTGGATTCATGAACGTTGTAGCATATTTTTGAACGTTGAGAACCACTTTGTGAATGTTGGGGGCAGCTCTTGGGCGTGGATGGTGGAGGTCGTTTCTTCCACTACTCCTTCACAGCCCAAACCTCTCACTTCCCATCCTCTATAAATAGGGGACATCTCTCATTCCAAAAACACACAAAATCAAGAGCTCTTCATCTTATCTTCTTCTCTTTTTCATATTCTCTCTTCTCATTCTCTATTTCTTCTCTAAATATCTTGGGTATCTTTTACTCTTAAGAGCTTTCTTACTAGTTCTGAGATCCTCAGTTTTTAACTGAGAAGTTCCTGTTGTATCCTGCATTTATCGCAGATAAGTCCTTAAGGACAATGATATTTTATCATGCCTCCGGAATTTAGTTTATTAATTTTTCAGCCGTCTTTTACAACAATCTTAAGGACTTATGGTTGACAGTGTGGAAAACAACAACACTGTGCCGGAGATGTCAAACAGTGCTTCCAGAACGTCAACCATCTTCGTGAAGCCATTTTTGGATGTTTCGAAGATTGAAGTCTTCTCGGGTCAAAACTTTCGACGCTGGCAGGAACGTGTGTCTACCCTGTTAGACATGTACGAAGTTGCCTCTACACTTACGACGTCCAAACTGGACACCAGTTCTTTTGCGAAACAAATTGAAGATTGAATTCATGCAAATAAGGTATGTCGTCACACCATGCACAATGCATTATCTAACGATTTGTTCGATGTGTATTGCTCTTACAAGGAAGCAAAGGAAATTTGGGATTCTCTTATTCTCAAATACACTGCCGAAGATGTCATCCGACAAAGATTCGTTATCAGAAAGTATTACTACTGGGAGATGATAGAGGACAAGGATATCAAGATTGAAATCAATGAATATCACAAGCGACTTGAAGACATTAAAGCAGAGAATATTGTTGTTCCTGATGAATTTGTTTCGAAACTTCTGATCGAGAAACTTCCGCAGTCTTAGACAGACTACAAACAACAGCTGAAGCACAGGCATAAACAGATGTCACTACCAGACCTCATCACTCACATCATCATTGAAGACACCAACTGGAAGGAGTGTGCTTCTGCAAGAGCTAAGGCCTTATCTGCCAAAGCAAATACGATAGAAGACAGACCATCTTTGAAAAGGTACGAGAAAAAACCTGATCACAAGAAAAATAAATCTAATTTTTCCATCCCAGTGGACCCAAACCCACCTTCAAGAAGAAGGGAAACTGCTTTGTTTGTGGAAAGCCAGGTCACCATGCACCTCAGTGCAAACCTAGGGTCAAGAACGACAATCCTCCTAAGGCAAATATAGCCGAAGGGGAAGATACAATCTGTGCGGTCGTTTCACAAATGAACCTTGTGACAAATGTGAGCAAATGGGTGGTAGACTATGGGGCTACCAAGCATATCTGTGCAAAGAGAAATGGATTTTCCTCCTACTCCAATGTAGGGGATGGAGAAGAATAAGTTTATCTTGGTGATTCTAGGACTACTTTTGTCCTAAGAAAAGGTAAAGTTCTTCTAAAGCTCATATCTGGGAAGACTTTGGCTTTAAGTGATGTGCTGCATGTGCCATCAATCAGAGTTAATTTGATCTCGTAGCACTATTGGGAAAGGTAGGGGTCAAAGTGTCATTCGAATTTGATAAGATTGTGATGACAAAAAATAATGTGTTTGTGGGGAAGGAATATTGTGATCAAGTTCTCTTTGTACTGAATGTTTCTGAAATTATTAATGAATTTGAATCTTGTCTTCTGCTTATATTGTTGACTCTTATAATATTTGGCATGCTAGATTGGGACATGTAAATTCTTCGTATGTTATTAAATTGCAACGACTAGGATTAATTAATATGCATGATAAACAAAGTAGGAAATGTGATGTATGTGTAGAATCAAAATTTACAAAGAAAGTATGTCATTCTGTAGAACGTCAAACTGAGTTGTTAGGTTTAATTCATATTGATCTTGTTGATTTAAAACAAACCATGACTAGAGGTGGTAAAAATTATTTTGTGACTTTCATAGATGATTATTCAAGATATACAAAAATGTACTTAATAAAACATAAAGATGAAGCTTTTGATATGTTTCTTTCTTATAAGACAGAAGTTGAAAATCAATTAGATAACAAGATTAAAAGGATTAGATCAGATAGAGGTGGTGAATATGTTTCATTTAATGATTATTGTGTTAAAGAAGGAATTATTCATGAAGTAACCCCACCATATTCACTTGAATCAAATGGAGTAGCAAAGAGAAAAAATAAGACTCTTAAAGAAATAATTAATGTTATGCTTATTAGTTCTAATGCTCCTGATAATCTTTGGGGTGAAGCTCTTCTTACAGCATGTTTTTTTGTAAAATAGAATACCTCATAAGAAAATCGGCAAAACACCCTATGAGTTTTGGAAAGGTTTTCAACCTAATCTCAAATATTTAAGAGTGTGGGAGTGTATAGCTAAAGTGATGTTACCTGATCCTAAGAAAAGGAAAATAGGTTCTAAAACTTCTAATTGCTTGTTTTTAGGCTATGCTGAACATAGTGCTGCCTATAAATTTCTTGTTCTTAATAGTGAAATAATTAAACGTAATACTATAGTAGAAACTAAAAATGTTGAGTTTTTTGAACATATCTTTCCCTTAAAGGTTACTAGTACTTCTGAACAACATATAGACATTGCTAGTGATACAATGTGTGAGAATTTGAGGAGAAGTAAGAGACAGAGAAAGGAAACTTCCTATGGAGATGATTTTTATACTTATCTTGTTGGAAATGAACCATTAAGTTTATCAAAAGCTATTAGTGCTCCTGATGCTAAGCATTGAGACAAGGCCATTAGGACTGAAATTGATTCTATTAAGAGAAATAACACTTGGATTTTAGTAGATTTGCCTAAAGGAGCAAAACCTATTGATTGTAAGTGGATCTTCAAGAAAAAGTATCATCCTGATGGGTCGATAGAAAAGTATAAGGCAAGATTAGTAGCAAAAGAGTTTTCTCAAAAACCTAACATAGATTATTTTGATACTTTTGCTCCAATTACCAGGATTGCTTCCATTCGAGTGTTGCTAGCTCTAGCATCTATCCACAGGTTAGTTATTCATCAAATGGATGTTAAGACAACTTTTTTGAATGGTGAACTAGAGGAAGAAATTTATATGACTTAACCCGAAGAATGTGTAGCTCCTGGCCAAGAAGAAAAGGTATGCAAACTTTTAAAATCTTTGTATAGGCTTAAACAAGCACCAAAACAATGGCATGAAAAACTTGATAATGTTTTACTATGTGATGGTTTTTCTACTAATGATGTTGATAAATGTGTGTACACTAAATCTGAAAATGGTGAATGTGTCATTATATGTTTATATGTGGATGACATGCTTATTTTTGGTACATGTATTGATATAGTTTCTAAAACAAAATTGTTTCTTGAATCTAAGTTTGAAATGAAAGACATGGGTGAAGCAAGTGTGATTCTAGGA
>Ga0099824_1007960_pt1 | contig 13776 bp, 7 predicted proteins | sample SiratrowhiteBW_FD_76837 | JGI IMG/M metagenome (GOLD analysis project Ga0099824, IMG submission 76837) | Root nodule microbial communities of legume samples collected from California, USA - Siratro white BW | ecosystem: Host-associated > Plants > Roots > Nodule | place: USA: California... | reverse complement strand
TGGCTCATGAAATTAGTTTTGGCTTCCTTTTTCCTATATAAAGAAAAAAAATCACAAATGGAGAAACTAATCTTCCTTTATAAATATATTTTACCTCCACAATTTTGAGGTTCTATGTTCTGCTAGTTTTGAAACTTTTTCTGTTCAGTTATTTGGTGTTTGTTTGTAGATAAATCAATCAAAAAAGAATTGTAAATGGTTAACATCTGATGGGCGCTGTTTAAATTTTCTGTTTACAGCCATGAGATGTAACTTCTTAGTAATATTTTTCAAACTCGGGTGACATTTAAAAAATACATTTTGACAGGAAAATACTTCCAAAAAAAATTGAACAATATAAAATAGACACGTATAATTCATTTAAGTAGAATCTAAAAGATTATTAAAAAGATATGCATAAGTAATTCGTTTGAATTTGCATTTAAAAATGTAAAAGAAGTTAGCATGTCATTCTCTAAGATAGAGTACAACAGATTAATTACTCATCAAAAGGGTATATCGGATGCTTAAATGTGTTGAAGTTTTACTATCTATGAACTGATTCACGTGTATTTTGTTTGATATAAATTGATGGTTTTAATATTCGGAAGGCTGCACGAGGGCAGATCGAGAAAGCAGTTGGTATTAGGAAACGGCTTAACCAAGCAGCAGAAGCTGCAGATCCATCTCAGCCTGCATTCGCTCAATCAGCACTATTTGCACCTTTCCAAACTACTGAAGATGATAGCAAGAAGGCGAAGGAAGCAGCAGCTGCTGTTGCTGCTAAGCTTGCCGCCTCTGCATCCTCTGCCCAGATGCTTACATCTGTTTTTTGTTCTTTTGTAGCTGAAGAAGCTGCCTCCTTGAATGGTAGCATAAATTCTACAGGATTTTCATCAGGATTACCTATTTTCAACCCAGAGAAAAGACCCAAACTTGAAAAACCAACGCCTGCTCTTGATGTTAATAGTTCTGATATGACCAGCTCTTCCTTTTATGCTGCCACTATACAACAGCCATCACTGGCAAATGTACCACTTGCCCCGTCAGTTGGCATGCAAACTGGGTCTCAAGCCAATCAGTTACAAGCTGCATTTGCTTCAGCACCCCCTCCCCCGCCTCATTCTTCAGCAAATCAACCGTCAAACCAATATGTCCAGTCAACGGGTTTGATGGCTGGGGGAATTCCTTATGGATATGGACCAAATAGCCTACCACCTCCACCTCCTTTGCCTCCACATGTGGCAATAGGGTTGTCAGGGCCTGGTAATCAATCGGCACAGCAGCAACAGCAGTCTCCTCCTGGAGGATATTACAGGCCACCTGGCATAGGGTTTTATGGGCAAAGCCACCCATCAACACCACCGCCGGTACCTAGGCAGTGAGCATGATTTGAAGATCTTGGACCAACATTGTTGCAAAACCTTGTACCAATATCATCCCTGGGAAATTGCTGTGTAATAATGTAAATTGTTAGAATTAGATGTGGCCAGAATTAATCTGTAGTGTTTACTCTTCTGCCTTTTTGCGCCTACTGTTTAAAGTCTGAGTAGTAGTAGGCTTTGATAGCAATAGTTGAGATCTACCTCAGCAGTCTTAACTGTTGAGAGAAAGAACCTCTTGGGGTCTCGAGTATTTATCTGAAACATCATGGAGGTGCAAGTGTTCATCTTGTTTGTATGAAGCTGCCTATGGGGATAAACATTAGCAGATGCTTATTCACCTCTAGATGATTTTCCATAGCTTCACCTTTCTGACGCCTTGGAGGTTGAAATGTTAATGTAGATTAATACCAATTGACAAATGTTGATTTTGTTATTGTCTGCTAGTGTCTGGTTTGTGTGCTAGGATCTTTATTTATGCTAGAGAAAATTTATTGACACTATTTAATGTCCCCTTCCTGATTCCCTCAGTCCTGTTAGACGAAATTGACGTTAGGCTAATTAGGAATAATTTATTTGGTGCGTCCTATTCCCGAACTAGTGAGTCATGATTTCAACTAATAGATTAAAATGTGATTAAAAGATAACTTCAGATTGAGTGCTGGTAGCACTCTTTAAAAAGTTTCCAATGAAAGGACAACTATTTTACCTCCTAGACACAAATACATGTGTTAAGTTGTAGAGAATATGGATTTGTTTTTTTCCCTATGGAAATGTATTTTATATTTATATATATAGTTTTATCAATATTATTAATTGTTGCTTTTTTCAATAATTGTAAATACACTTTATACTTTAAAGTGTATCCACACTTTAGAAGTAAGTTTTAAAAAATAGAAAATATCTGAAAATGTTTATCAAATTATAGTGGTAAGAAAATAAGACTGAGAATTAAATCTTTCATTAAGGGTGCATTTGACTGGTGCATTTGACAGAAGATATATTTTTATATATGATAATCATGAGTTTTATAAGCCATAAATTTTAATAATTATTTTTTATGAATGATTAATGTTTAATTTTTACTAAGTATTTTTTTATACATCAAATTATGTAATAAGTGTAACATGATATTTTAAAATATCAAAACCTTTTTCTCATATCTTTTGGGAATAATTTTGACAGTTTGAAACTTTTATTAAACAACTAAATTTGAAGTTTTATATATAAAAAAAAATAGTCTAATATGAGTTAATGCCCGCTAAACAGAGAAGACCTTTAGCATTTGTAATTCAAAATCTCAAAAATCTGTTTAGAAATTCTTTGCATGTGCTTTGCCAGTTAGTTGTTAAAATTTTATTATATTATTTTATAGTTTGTTAAAATTAATATTTTACTACTATTATTATTATAAATTTTTTCTTATTTTATTAATTTACACATTTATTATAATTATTATTTTTATTACCTTTATTATTATTATTATTATTTATTTTAATTATATTACTTATTTTAACATTTTAACATTTTATGATTCATATTATTAAATATTTATTATTATAATTATTTTTTTAAAATTTATGATTTATTTTTATTTTTATTATATATTATATATATAATTAATGATATTATATATAACATAATATAATTAACTACGTCATAATCATGTTACATTATATAATAATTATGATATATAACATAACTGTTATGACATATAGCATAATAGAACATAATTGATTATAACATAATATATAAGATAATACATAATATATAACCTTATACAATGTAATAAATAGGTGATTTTATAGATTTTATACAATTTTTTTTTGTTTTTTTTTTTTTTGCCATAGTTAAGGAAAAACGAAAAATATGTATCATTGCATATTTATCTTCGCATTTCTTTCATAAATCAATGAATATAAACCTATACTATTATCGATTTTCCTTTTTCCCTTTGTGTGCATAAACAAACAGATTAGTTATAGACCTTTTCAAAGTCAATCTTGAAACACAACCTCTTCTATTTCACACTTTACCTCATGAAATTTTCCATAATGTATCTTTCTTTTTGTTCTTTCACCAACTACCCTACATTCCTTCTATGGTTGCTATTTCTTCCATAATTAATTCGTCTTAGTAGGAAATAACAATTCTTTAATGTAGGTACACATGCCCGACACAAAAATGCCATATACACAACACTTTTCTTTCTCACACTTGGATTTATCTTACCTGATATTACTTCCTTTTTCTCATAACTTGCTAGGTTAACATGTAATTACCAATCACTCCAATTATAATATAGACATATTGGAACTCCCTCTTTGGGTATTTAACAAAACCAAAATGCAGACCTTTTTTATTTGTCTTCATTAGGATGTGTAACTCTCCACTTTTGAACCCACCTTCAAAAGTATCCTTCATCATCTTTGTCCCAAGAGAGTTTGGAAACAAAAAGAATTCTTTGGTCTTTGTTGCTTTGATATGATGTTTGATTCTCCAATCTCATTTTAACTCCTTAGTGGTTGCACTCTCATTTGTCCTTTTTCATCTTTTTTTTTCTCATCTTAGATATTTTTCCTCAATTATCATCTTATACTTATGTGATAGGTAGAATTTAGATATAGTATTTTATGCTATGTTATAATATAAACATTTGTTTAATTTTTAGATATTTGAATTATATTACAATTAAAATTTACAATGAAAATATATAAAAATTATAACATATTTTAGATTTGTAGTAAATAATTGCAAAAGTGATGAAAATAACTTTTAGTTATTTAAAACTATGGAAGTCTAATTATAACAAAATTATGAGATTAATAAAATCAACAAAAGGAGAGTAGTTTGATATTATTTTAAGAGAATAACATATTTAAGTTTCCATAAACTCTTAGCTTATAATACGAGTATTTTTTTTTTAATTTCTCAAAATTAACTACATGATTATTTTTTAGCAATTTTTTCAAGTTCTTGCAAATGAGTAGTCTTTAAAAGAGTAGTCATTCTTGACTTTCTTCATAGTAAGATTTTTAAAAGAAGTGAGGATGAACAATCAAGTTCAATATTGAATAGGGTCTAACATCTTACAAACTTATGCAAGATTAAACCCTCTCTTCATTTTGACAACACTCAATAATATAACAAATGAACATTTTTTCATAAATTCGAATTCTCAAGACAAGAAAAATTTAAGAGTACTTGATTCTTAAAATAATTTTTTTTTCTTTTTTTATTTGGAACTCTATTTCTTTTTTCTTCTTTCTTAAATACAAGGGGACTGAGAAAATAGTTGTTTTCTTAACTTATTGAGGGATTTATTCTTTTGCTTTATTCTATTTCATATATTTAGAAGCTAAGAAACTTGTCACAACTTTTAAGTCTCTCTTCATTGTTAGTCAAATACAAACTTTGAGATGTATTTAAAGTTTTATGCAAGCACTACATATTGCATCTGATATTATTTATCTTTGCGAGTCTTGGTCAAATAACTCATGTTATCTTCACTGGTTAATGCACTTTCTCCATTTTGGGGTTAGACCCATCTCATTTCTAATTCTAAACGTCTAAGAGGAGTATTTTTTATTATTACAATTAATATTAAATGATGATATTTTATTTATAAAGAATAATACTAAAAATTAAAATTAAAATATATATTAAGGTTTAAATTATTAAAATGAAATAGAAAGATAGAAAACAGAATAAACTGGGCACTGCTTTTGTTTTGTGTTTGGACATGATGTGTTTTATAGTGTTACAGAACAGTTGGTAAATAGTGTTTTTTTAGGAAGTGACACATAAAATAAATCACCGACTAAAATAGAGCACGAGGCGCAAATTGATACTGAGTATAAATTGGTTTTGATGGAAGAAAAATATTGGGAGTTTCCTTTCATTTCTTACATGTGTTTCTCCCCTTTCTTCAATGCTCTTCCTTATATTGAATCATTCAAGTCAAGAGTTAGCACAATCATAACACACAATCTCTGTTCATTTCTTTATTCTTCAATTTCCTTATCAACCACGAAAAGCAATAGCAATACAATTAAGCAAACCCCTTTTCTTTTGAATTCATTTCTATGACTCATCACCCCATTTTTTATTATTTTCATTCCCATTCCGAGATTCCACCCCTCTTTGAAACTCAGGTATTTTAAGAACGCCCCAAATTTTTTATGTTTCACATTTCAAGTTATTCGTCTCGGTTTCAATTGAAAAGAAAAAAAGTTTGTCTTTTTAATTATTATCGGTAAATTAGATAATTTTAGGGTTTATGCAATTTCTGTTGTTAGTGATTTCTGGAGTTACTATGTTATTGAAAGTCAGTTCTTTTGTGGCTTTTGTATCCGGGGTTAGGGCAATTGGACGGAATTGGCCCTTGGTTTGGTGTTTCTCAACATCTGAAACAGATTAGAACAATCCTTGTGATGTGGGTTATGGAAACAATAGGGAGCTCTAGCTGGTGTGATGCATGGAATTGAAATGCATGGATTTTTATTGAAAACATTGATGATGATAATGTTCTTTAACTTGATGGTTGTGTGCTCTGATAAAGGGTCCTTTATTGACTTGTAGGCTGAACTATAGTAAAGAGGCATACTGATGTCTTCAAGATCGTTGAGGAGAAGACTCCATCATGGGGATGTCGATGGCAAAAGGAAGGAGCATTTCGATTCTTCGGGATTAGATTCTTTGAGTGAGCCCTTGCTGGCAGATGATGATTATGCTGAGAATAAGAAGGTAAGGAAATATGTAATATTTCCATGTTTGTGATGTTATGTGTATGCATCTTGTGATGTTGTGTTTTTCCATGTCTTACAGATATGTACTCTTGAAGATCTATGGGATGACGAGAGGAAGAAGGCGCAGTTTCATTGGACATTCATATTCTCAAACATAATTGCGCAATGGGCTCAGTGGTTAGGTGTGTGGTGGATGACCGTTTTGTACCTTTCAGATACAATTAAGCTTTATAGAATCAGTATTGAGTAGTAGGCTGTTATATAGCAATACTTCACTGTTATTTTCATCATGAGTGTTTTCATCAACTGCAACTAACCTAATGATGTTATGTTTATTTTTTCCTATGAGGAAGTTGTCTTCTTCTAGTCTGGCATACGCTGACTGACCCATGTTTTCCTAGCATTCTCAGAGCGAGCTCTGCATTTAACGTCAAACATGATTCTTGTGGTAATAGTTCACACATTTTGTGCAAAGTTTTCGTGGAAAGTTTTCCATCAGTAATAAACATGGGGAACCAATGCTTTTGGCATTCTTCTAGTGAAGAAAGTCAATGACCTTTTTCTTTCCCTTGGGGTCTTTCATTTATATTGGCAACTAAAAGGATCAGTCTTTGGGCTGTGAACTTTTCTTACTTAAGCATTTCTGATGGAACTTCTGAGTAATACTAGGCTAGTTATTGAGTTTGGTGGCAGAATCTCATGGTGATTGGATCACTACATGTGAGGTTTGAAATGTAAAGCCTAGAGATAAACGGGAAACATTGCTCGGGATACTTAGTTTTTGAAATACATTAATTTTCTATCAGAGGACTGCTTATATTTATTCATTTCATGTATTATTTTACACTTAGAAAAAATATGAACCTGTACTCTAAATACTTAACATCTGGATTTCATGTATTATTATCTGTATCCTTTCCTCATTTCTGACTGGTGAACAAATGGGGATACAAGAAATGCAGCATGTCATGATTTTAACGGTGATTTTGTGACCTTTAACCTTATTTATTCATATTGTCTTTGCAGCAAATGTTGTACTAGGATCAGGATCTATTCTTGGGCGTCTTTTGTCTTTTCCTTCTTCTGCTTTAAATATGCAAAACAATAGGATGCTTCCTCCGTCGCTAAGCCCTCTGCAGGTATGTCTAGGGAAATCTTATCTAGAATTCTGATGTGCTTGCTTATGCCAAAATAAGTAACAGTATTATAATTTAATTCGTTGGCAAATGAATTCATACGAATGATTTTAAAATTTGTATTTCCTATAATATAAATGTCTTATATTTATGAACCTTATCTGAAATACAGTTGATCTAAATTATGAATTTGGATCAATCAAATCAAGGCCCGTAAATCTACCAACCCCTCTTTTATGAATGCAATGGTGCCTGGTAAATCCTGATAATGTAATCAAGAATGTGATTGAATATTTTCACTATTTAGTTTAATATTACTGCACAGTTTCTTGAATGTTTGCTGTAAGGCACAAGTAAGTCAATGTTTCTTCAAAATTTGATATGTATTTCGTTGATATATAAATGGTAAATTTTGTATGGTAAAAAAGCAAACTTTGAGATTTGATAAAATGTTCTCCTCCCTTTGTAATATGTTTACTCAAACGTCTGATCTATGGAGTTTTTTTTTTTTTTAAGCTTCTTTAGCCCTTTTAACTGTAGTTGAGGTATATGTTTGTTTGCTTTTGTTACTGAGAAGAATATTTTTATGTTATATATTTATTGTTTATAGCTTCTGGTCACCTGCTTTTCTTGTTTACAGCAATTTGTAGATATTTAACATGTATATCTTTTTCAGGAGGAAAGACTGAAAAACCTACGGCAACGGCTTGAAGTTCCCTTTGATGGTTCTAAAACTGAGCACCAAGTATAAACCTTGCATTTTTCTGTTTTAAGTTTCATACTTTACCGACATTTGCTACTATATCCTGCCTCGTATCTGTTTTATTTTTAACTTGTTTTTGATTCTGCTGTTATCTTCATGTGTATCTTTTGATATAATAAAGCTGATTTTCTATTTGTTCTGCAATCTGCATGCATGCTTGATATGCAATCTTAATATGTTTGAACTGAAATGTGAGCATGGCAATTGCATGACTTGCAAATGCTTGCATATGAAGATATACAAAATTTAAACTTAAATTGCCTAACATGGATAAACTGAAAGGTGGAAAAACACAATGACTAGTATGTTTGTAGTATAGTATAGGTATCTAATCCACCCATAGGGTGTTTCTAAGAATTTATAATATAAATAGCAAGTAGAATATGTAATATACACTTTATTTTACTGACGGTAGGATGCCATTTTCAATCTTTATTGGTTGCAGGATGCACTTAAACAATTGTGGAAATTGGCTTACCCTGACAGGGAGCTTCCTCCACTTAAATCAGACCTTTGGAAGGAAATGGGATGGCAAGGTTCAGACCCTGCAACAGATTTTAGGTGTGTGATAAAAAACAATGCATCATATTTTTAAGGAGAGAGGTTGGGAGCTTGGGTATGGATAGGGTTTTATTAAGCAACAGTTCAAAGACTCAAAGTATTATCTTAGACTGTTAAGTCTTCATTGGTTCATAATAGTAAATGAATGATAACATTTTGACCCTCTTATACACTCTGTTGATTTGTAATAATCATGGACTAACACTCCCTATAGGTTTTGTACTTCTAAATGTTTGATGGTTCGATTTTGGATTTTAGAGGGGTAGTTTCTTGTGTACCTTTGGAATTAATGGGTTACATTCCCTTGGCATGCTCTTATGGTATGCGTAAGTTCTTTATATAGAATAAAATAATGTAACAGCTTATACTAATTATTTTTTTCAGAAAAATATCTCCAGAAAGACTACTTTTGACAAGATATTTCTCAATCGTAATCTTGATCTTCCAATAGTTCCTTGAACTCTGATCTTTACACATTCAATTGCATATTCTTTGTTTTTTGAGGAATTCAGCTTAGTTAATACTGAACTTCTAATCATGGTCCACAGGGGTGGAGGATTTATTTCATTAGAGAATCTCATCTTCTTTGCAAAGAAGTATCCAGTAAGTTTCTTCCATTGCGTTTGCATTCATGCATAACTGCCCTTGCTTAATGTGTAGGTTTAATATTTCTTATCAATACATTATTATATCGAATTCCTTTTCATTATATTTACAGTTATAATTTGCTTAGTGGTTTTCTATCAGGGCCAAATTCTATCCCTATCCTTGTAAAAAGAGAGTACACTTCTAGCACTTGTACACGATTGAAATTGACCCATAATTTATCCATTTTGATTCAGAAATTACTAGATTGCTAAATAATGTGCCGTAGTGATTTAGAAAATAAGCTATTATATATATATATATATATATATATATATATATATATATGTATGTATGTATGCAAGCCTTTTGTTTTTGCCTAGGGGGAGGGAGCTTTAAATTCCTGCAGATCCATATACCTGGCTTCTATTTTCAAGTTTAAATATTTTCTTTTTCTGAGAAAATATTTTATGAAAGAAAAGTGGGAAAATCTCAGGGGGTTGATAAGATATCCCTCTGAAAGGAGAAACTAAAAGAAAGTAGAAAATAGAAAAAATACTAGATGATACTGGCTTTCATAATGAGTTGTTTCCTGAGTTGATGGTTTATCTGCTGTCAATCCTCTTTATACTGGCTAAAATATGAACAAAATCAGCTTTCACAAAATAAGAGTCTATTAATTTAAAAAAGAAGTCCAACATAGCCATCCAATCTCTTTCTCTCTCTCTCTCTATTATATATATATTAATAAAAAAGAGTGAAGTTTCCTTCAGAAAGAAATCTCTGTAGAAGAAGACCAAAGACAGGCCACCCATAAATAAACGCAAACCTATCCATATCCCAGGCATTTTCTATGGAACTTATACCTATTATTTTATCAGATGTTCTTGAAAGAAGCATGAAAAAGTCACTGTAGTTTAAAGTAGTCGTGACAACAATACATTCATCTAGATTTATTTAATTTTATGGATAGTTAATGATGTATATTTTTTTCTTTTTTTCAAAATCCAATAAATTCTCCCATCAATAATTCAACGGAGTTTTTTTCATTCTTAAAATCAGTTCAAAAAGTGTTTTAAAATATACTTTTGAAATTAACAAATTTTATAACAAATTTTATTTATGTAAATTTATTCTTGATGCTGCACTGCTATAGGTGCACAAACTTTTTCTTGTGTTTTTGGTTTTGAATTTCTTGCAATTATATAAGTTTTCAATTTCCCCCCTGTGCATTTCTGCTTTCATGGCTTTATCTGAAGCAGAAGTTGTATCTATATTCATTGTGCACATTTAAATATGTTTTTCTGCATTACAACAATGGTTTGAAAGCAGCACGTGTACACAATGTGTTACATCAATGAGTAGCATGGTTTTGGTTAGTTAAGCTCGCTTCTATGTGTTGCTGTGACAGGATTCATTCCAGCGATTATTGAATAAACAAGATGGAACCAGAGCAGAGTGGGAATATCCGTTTGCAGTAGCTGGAATCAACATTTCTTTTATGTTGGCTCAAATGCTGGATCTTCAATCAGGTACCATATATTCTCTTAAGAAGAAATGATGATGGTTATTCTCTGCTCTAAGTAATCAAGTTACAGTAGAATCTTGTTTCACCAAGCCACCTTCACAGATATAATATTATTTTGGGGGGTTTCCGTATTTGCACTTAGTGTTTCTTACTCACTCATGAATGTAAAGTGGTCTGATGCAAGTATTTTGGTTGCAGGGCATCCATCTTCTTTGTCCGGAATCTGTTTTCTGAGATTGCTTGAAGAGGATGAAATGGCATTTGATAACCTTTTTTGTGTTACTTTTCAAATGATGGATGCTCAGTGGCTAGCAAAGCGTGCCACATATATGGAATTTAATGTAATGTATCATTAAATGGTATCTGCTCATTTCTTAATTATTCTTATTACTCTCTAATAATCTTGATTCGTTTATGATTTTTTTGATTAGGAGGTTTTGAAGTTGACGAGAGCGCAGTTAGAGCGCGAGCTTTCTCTGGAAGACATCTGGAGCGTGAGAGATTTACCTGCCTACAACATGTTGAGATGATTCACAATTGTCATTTAGTTCAAACATTTTCTCTTTCTCATTTTATCTGTATACACAAACGTTAAAATGAAGCATCGCAAATATCAGATAAATCTTTCATCATGCTGCTTTATTAAACATATAGAAATTCTATATCAAATTTATCTATTATTCAAGTGTATGAGTCAGTACGGATGCTCCCATTGCCCTAATATATATTTTTAAAAGTACATTAAAATCTGAATTATGTCACATCTTATTGTCAGAAGATAATATATAATTATAATTTAATTATTATAAATGCATGGATTGAATAAAGTGAGATATCGAGAGAGAAATAATTTAATAACTGACGTCTAATTTAATACCCTATTTTTGGATATACACAAATGGAAGAGAAAGAACGAAAAAAATAAGAAAGTGATTAGCACAAAAATAAAAGATAACAGACATTGCACTTTTTCTTCAAAAATATGCGATCAAATAGGAAGAAAGTTATGGTAAAATCATAATTTATTAGATATGTTAATATTTTATTAATGATTAACGTTAATTAAATAATTGAAATTAATAATTCGAATATAAATATTAAAATGTTAAGATAAAATAAAATAATTTAAATTGTAATAATTAGGTCCTCGTGACATAAAAACTCTTTTTTTAAATGAAAAATCTTATAAATCAAAATGAAAACTAGATTGTTGCCCGAACCTATAATTTGATTTCTGGTTTCAATTTCTTTTGAATAGGAATTGAATTAATAATTCCATTTCATTGAAATTTGGAGCAGGTCCGAGTTTCACTCCGAATTTTAATGAGCCAAATGAATCTTTTTCAATTAAAATAATTTATTGTAATATTTTATTATTTTAAAAAATATTTTTTATTTATTAAATTTTATAATATTTTTTATTTTAATTTATTTATTTTCACTCTAATTAATATTTTAAAAAGTTATTATTTACATCAAATTATTTTATAAATTTATTTATAAATTATTTTTTATATATAAAATTAATCAAATTAATAAGTACATCATTTCCAATTATTTTCCTTCACTCTTTGTTCTTTTCCTCTTAATATAAATAACCATCTATTTTTTTTTTATTCTCTCTTCAATCTAACCACAACATTGGTCAAAATTTTGAGAATGAAGCATAGGAAGCTGCCCGCAGGTAAATTAGAAAGAGAGATAATATAATAGAAACCTTTAGTTTTAGATAATCATTACTCTCTTGTATTTATATAATAATTTTGTTCATTTGATATTTTATATATAGATGTATATATATTCCAGGTGTTTTTGGAATTTAAGTTTGAAAATTAATCTGAGGTGAATTTTGTTTTAATTGAAAGTGAACAAAGTTTCAAACACTTCAATATAAACTGAAAGTTTAGGTATTCCAAATGTATTTAAACTTTTAAGAAAATATATCTATGAAGTTTAAATTTAAGATTGATATGTTAGAAGAATGTACATTTTTAAATCCGACTTAGTTATGTGTTTTTAATGTAACTAAATTTTGAAACTTGAGTTAGATTAAAAAATTATATATAATTAGTTTTTTTACTTATAATTAATATACTGAAAATTATATTATGTATAACGAAAAATTTAAGATTTATTTAATTTTATATAGGATTCATTGAAATGAGTTCAGAAACGAGAAAACAAGTGAACAAATTACATCACATAAAAATGAAAATCTTGAATAAATACAAAAACTAGAAAAAGAATAAATTGCATTGTATATAAAGTAAGATATGTTTGTATTTTATTCATTTCATCACGTAATTTTTTTTATTGTTGATGTTGTTTTGGTTAAGTTAGCTATGTTTGAAGTGTTATATTCCCTTTTAATGAATTAACAATATTTTAATATGTTAGAACGTGTTTATATTTGTTTAATCGAAGAGGAAGAATATCTTAATAGATTAAAATCATTTAAATATTTATAATTTAACGAGCTCACTCTTTTAATCGATTAAAATAATTAGAATCACTTGAAACTTATTGTAATATGTTAAAAACTTATTTTAATAATTAAAAATTTATAATAAATCATCAAGTTCTATTTTAATGAATTAAAATAAATTTTTAATTGATTAAAATTGACAACTTTATATTAAAATCATCTCAATTAATCTTTAATTAATCAAAAGAATTTATAAAGACCTTTAAATCAATTTTAAACATTGAGAGAAATCATACAAGTTACCAATACTCTTCTTGAAATTACTTTGCTGAATTAACTTTTTCAAGATCATAGAATGAACAAATCATACTATGATAACCTTTATCTTTTTCTCTCTCTCATGTTCATGCAAGTTACCAATATTCTTCTTCAAATTGCTGAATTAACTTTTTCAAGATCATAGGATGAACAAATGATCACCTTTTTTTTTTTTTTTTTTTTTTTGTTTTTTTTTTCCTATAATAATTTTATTAACAATTAAAAAACAAACCAAAAAAAAAAACTTTATAAAACTTCAAAAAAAAAAAAAATAAAAAAAAAAAAAAAATAATTTGAAAGTATTATAGCGCAAAATAAGACAAAAAAAAAAAAAAAAAAAAAAGGTGATCA
>Ga0099824_1007959_pt1 | contig 13777 bp, 11 predicted proteins | sample SiratrowhiteBW_FD_76837 | JGI IMG/M metagenome (GOLD analysis project Ga0099824, IMG submission 76837) | Root nodule microbial communities of legume samples collected from California, USA - Siratro white BW | ecosystem: Host-associated > Plants > Roots > Nodule | place: USA: California... | reverse complement strand
AATTTCTGCAAAATTACGCCTGTGCTTCCAGTAATTACAACTTTGGCAACAGCCTTATAAACTAATTTGGCAGGAACTAACGCCGCAGCATTAGTATACAAGGTTACAGTACTTGGATGTCTGCTGTAAATATTCTTTTGAAGATTTGCGGGAAAATGTATGGCTCCTAAGATTTTACCTTCTTGTATCAGTTTTTTTACTTCGGCTTCACTGCTTACCCTTCTAGTAATTTGCAATGCTTCTTTTTGCTCTAATAAAAAAAGCAATTCACGGCTAACAGGACTTTGATCTTCATCCCAAACCGCAAATGCCAAATTTTTAGCCCCCTGCTTCTGATAAATAAGAGCATAGAAGAAAAACAAAGCCGCAGGAACCACAAGCATTACCAAGTAAAACACTTTCAAACTTAGAATGCGCTTCCATTCCCTAACGATTATGTTCTTGATAGCATTCATTAAGGAAGAATTAAAGAAGCCGTCATGCCAGAGCGAAGTCCTTTTATCTGTGAAAGGTTTTCAGGCTTTAGTTCTATGGTAAAAGTTCTGAGTTCAAATTCTCCTTTGTCTTTAGACGGAACCCAATTGGCAAATTCCAATGTAGGCGCAATAGAATGTACGGTAGTGCTAAACGTTTCAGGTTCGCAGCCTGGAACTTTAACCGATACTTTGTTTCCTACCTTTAGCAGATTTGATTTATCTTGTCTGATATTAAACTTAATTATAGTAGAGTTTTTCTTCTCTATCGTCATAATCGGATACCCAATGGATACAATTTCTCCTTGATGTGTAACCAAACTCGAGATTACGCCATCTGCCGGAGCATATACTTTTGTATTATCTCCAAGTGCCTTAGTCAATTCATAAGCTTGTTCTGCTTGTTTTACAATTGCATTTGCAGTTTTTAGCAATTCAGGTCTTGTACCATTTTTTAGCATTTGCAGATTTAACTGAGCGGTTTCCATTTCTTTTTTCGCAGCTTGAAACTTAAAATAGAAAACATCTTTTTCCTGTCCCGATATAACATCTTCTTTGTATAATCGTTCCATGCGGTCATAAGTAGTGCTAAACAATTTATATTGCTCCTGACTGATTTGATACAATTTAGAAGTGGCTTCAATGAGTTCTGGCCTTGCTCCTTGCGTAAGCAGTTCCTGCTGCCCTTTTGCTGCATCTATAGCCGATAACGCCTGCGCTTTAATCGCATTTATTTCGTTAGATCGAAGCACGGCCAATAATTGCCCCGTTTTTACAGTGTCGCCCTGCTGAACAAGCAACGAATCTAATCTGCCTGGGAATTCTGCCGCTACATCAACACTTGATGCATCGACCATTCCTATGAAACTATTTTCTTCGTTATTATCTTTTAAGAAAAAAATCAATCCTGCTATTACTACAAAGATCGGAATGATCAGCGCCCAATAGTTTTTAAATATCTCTTTCATCTATTTAATAAATTGCGTTATTTGACTTGGATTTCCTAAGCTATTAAAATATTCGGCTAATGCCAGATAGTATCCTAATACAGCGGTATAATATCCTTTTTCAATTTCCGTTTCTACCAATAAAGCATCATTCACGTCTTTTGGTGATGACAGCTGATTGTTCATTCTTTTGGTAATTAAACTGCTTGTTGTAGCGGCTTCTTTTCTGGCTGCATCCATGGCATCAACATCGTTTTGAAGAGAACTCATTTTATTCTTAGCTACTCTCGACTGCACTTGAAGCATTAAACTGGAATTTTCCTCTCCTAACTTGGCCTCTTCTATCAGCTGTTTCGCGGCCAGAGTTTTTTTGCTTGTCTGTCCGTTATACAAAGTCCATTGCAATTCCAACCCCACAAACCAATCTGGGATAGAAACCGGTAAATCTTTCTGATATAAGTTGTAATTTCCTATTGCAAAAATATTAGGCAAAGCCATTGATTTGCTGATTTTTTCAGCAGTTTCTGCGTACGTAATCTTGTTGTTTGCAATTCTGTAAACGGGATTTGTAAGCCAGTAATCCTTAACAGGCTTCTCTAGATTCACTGCATTGTATCTCAAGGTGTCTGAAATCACTATTTGGGTATTAAGGTCAACTCCCATAAGCTTATTCAGTTCCAAATGGGCATTTTGCTTTTCCAACTTAATATTGTTGTATTGGCTTTGCGCTTGAATTAAGACCACATTCGTCCAGTTCTTCTGGTAAGGAGGCAGTATTTTATTTTTTACTAGCTCTTCTGCGTAATTTTTATTTTTATCTAAAGCATTTACAATCTGTTCCTGTTTTTTAATTAAAGAATTGAGATATAATATTCTGATGTATTGAATTGCAATTAAAAAATCAACTTCTTTGCCAGCAAGCTCGACACCAATATCTGCTGAATTGACAACGGATTGAGCCAAATCAATGCTGGAATTTATTTTATTTCCCAAAAAAATAGGTTGACGAACTCCTACCCCCGCAATAAAATAGGATTGCTTGCTTAAACTAGGATTGTAATCTGGATAAATACCGCTAATCACTTTTTTTGAAGCATCGTAAATACGATCCTGAGCAGCCTGCGATAAATTGCCGCCTGTAATTTCATGATAAATTTCGTTGGCAGTATTTACACTTTGCTGCGATGAACCTTCGACAATTCCATCTTTTACCGTTTGCAGATTTATAGTTAGCGGATTGCTTAAATAAGAATAACTCGACAAAAGATCCACCTTAGGGAAATACCCTTTCTTCTCGGCCTGAAGATTGTATTCGCCTGTTTTTAATGCAGATTTTGCTTGTTTTATGGTAATATTATTTTGCTGTGCTATAGAAAAACATTCCTCCAGAGATGTGGTTTGTGCTTTTGTTTCCAGACAGGATACTAAAAAGCAAAACAAAATACAGGGTTTTAGAAAATTTAGTCTTACGTACATCTATATATTATTCTTATAAATTGAAATTACTTTGAACTAGCGACTTCTTTTGCTGTTTTATTAAAACTGCAGGATAAAATAGAAATGAGATAAAAACTTATTGTTCCAGATAAATCCGGAATTATCCGAATGACCGAATTTAAATTGCTGTTTATGAAAATGGGGTCTTAATCTAAACAACAACGAGAAAAGTATAGCGTATAGACCGATATACCAACTAGTTAAAGATAAGATTTTATTTAATAACTGCCTGTTAATTTTTCTAAAATCATATCTTTTTTCTTTTTAAAAAACTAGTAATAAAAAAAGATATTTGAACCTTTTCTAAACATTTGCATGTCTCTTCGCTAGAGCATCAGAACAATTGCCTCCAGCTTTAGCTGGAGGTTACAGAAATTTAAGCATATAGGGCTTTAGCCAAATTTATATACAAAACTTTACTATTTCAAAACCGTTTTCATGCCGCTCCTCTGGAGCTTTTTGTTTCTGTGAAATGGATCCTTCTACAAATATTTTGCTCCGCTGGAGCATTTAAATAACTTTTGCTTTTATAGTGTTCTTCTCCATTGGCATATTTCTTGAAAAAATATTCTTCATTATTAACTGATTTAAAACTATTTACCATGAAAATTACGTACTACGGACATTCTTGTTTTTCTGTTTATGCCAACGAAAAACATATTCTTTTTGATCCTTTTATTACGCCAAACGAATTAGCCAAAGAGGTTGATGTTGATGCCATAAAAGCAGATTATATTTTTATTTCTCATGCGCATTATGACCATATTCTAGACGTTGAAAGAATTGCAAAAAATACTGGAGCAAAAGTGCTCGGAAATTTTGAAATCTATAACTGGTTATTGAAAAACGGAATCGAAAATGCACATCCTATCAATCCAGGCGGTAAATTTGATTTTGATTTTGGAACTGTAAAATGTGTGGTAGCACAACATCCTAGCAGTTTTATGGACGGCTCTTATGGAGGTATCGCCTGTGGTTTTGTGCTTACAACCTCTAATGGCAATTTTTATTACAGTGGCGATACGGCTTTGACTTTAGATATGCAGCTCATTCCTAAATTTACTACACTTGACTTTGCTGTTTTTCCCATAGGTGACGGACTCACAATGGGAATTGAAGAAGCCATCGAAGCTTCTAAACTTGTCGGAGTGAACAAAATATTAGGCGTTCATTATGATACTTTCGGTTTTATTGTTATGGACCATCAAAAAGCTTTGGATGCGTTTAAGGATGCTTCTCTTCAATTGTTTCTTCCTAAAATAAACAGTACTATAGAAATCTAAATTGTAGATTTTCTTTTGCTATATTTCGCTAAAAGACAGCTTTTAGCGAAATATCATCATGTCTATTATCAAAAGAAAAAAAACTTTAAAACTTTTATATAAAAAAAAGGAATAGCTACCGGCACTATTCCTTTTCGTAATTATGTTCTACTGATTGAAATTAAGTGTATTCTACAAAATTAATGATATACTGCGCTGTAAGCTCAGGATATTGATGCTGTGGTCCGTGTCCAGTCGCGGCATACACAATCATTTGGGCATTTGTCATTTGGTTGATATACGGATACCAGTTCTCTACCGCAAAACTGATGTCGTGATCTCCAGATATAATTAAAATTGGTGTTTTTATCTTTTTAAGCTGTTCTCTGAAATTAAGTGCGTCTTCTCTAAAAGTATCTCCTCCGCCAAAATACAATTGAAAAACATCCATTGTAGAAGGGATCTTTCCGCCATCAATTTTTTTATGAATTCGATCATGAGAAGCTTTTGCTGCCAATCGGCTAGATTCTGATTTTGGTTCGAAAAACAAAACAATTTCATCTTCAAAATCGTTTATTGGTTTTAGCGCCGCATCAAAAAATGCCTGTTCTATAGGAATCTCATTTTTCCCCGGCGGATTTGTTCCGACTAAAACAGCGTGTGTCACCAGATTAGGATATAGTAAAGTTGCTGTCTGTGCTACCAAACCGCCATAAGACCATCCTAAAACAATAACTGAATCTAGTTTTAAGAAATCAGCTAGATCTTTGACATCTTTGGCTACAACAGTAATATCAGGAGCCAGACTTCCTGTAGAAGAACCAATTCCAGAATAATCAAATACGATAACGTTGAATTTTTCTGCCATTTTTGCCACAAACAGCGGATCCCACGTATCTAACGTTCCTCTAAAACGGTTTACAAAAATTATTGCCTTTCCTTTTCCATACGAGCGATAAGCAATGGTACGATCGCCTAATTCTGCGAAACTTGTTTCTGTGTCATAAATTTTTTCCATAATTATAATTTAAAGATTGAAACCCATATTGTTTTTTGAGGGAGACAAAGATTAAACCAAAACGCAGAGCCTTTAAAATAAAGGATTTACTAGAGTTTTTTTTGCTCGAACTTATGATATTTCAAGAATCAAAACTTGTTTTTAACGATATATAATAATTCTACCGCTAGCTGTTCTAACAATGCTTTTATAATCAATACTTTATAAAAAAGGCATTTCTTTTGTTTTCAAACTGTATTACTTTCTGAAAACTAACCTAATAGCTTCGATATGATGTATTTATCTAATAAAAAAACCATTATGTTTATTACTGGAGCATTTGTAAGCCATATTTGTTGGAAAGAATGGATCGTTTTTTTTGAAAGTAAAGGGTATAAAACTGTAGCACCGCCTTGGCCACACAAAAATGAACTGCCTGCTGCCTTAAGACAAACGCATCCTAATTCAAAAATTGCTTTAAACAGTTTGAATATTGTATTGGATTACTATATCGAAATTATGGACAAACTTCCTGAAAAGCCTATTCTAATAGGCCATTCTTACGGAGGCCTTTTAGCTCAATTACTGATTCAGAAGGAATTGGGTTCTGCTGGAATCTGTATCAACTCTATTCCTCCTTACAATGCATTTCATTTTAATTTTTCCTTCTATAAAACCATTTGGGACCTATCAGACATTTTCAGTTCGGCAGCCAAAACTTACTTACTGCCTTTTAAAAAATGGCAACACTATTTTAGCAGCCAAATGACTTTTGAAGAACAAAAAGAAACCTACGAAACATTTTTAATTCCGGAATCAAAATTAATAATGCGTGATATTTTTACGAAAACAGGAAAAATCGATTTTAAAAAGAAACACGAACCTCTTCTATTTATATCCAGTTCAGAAGATGTCTTTACGCCTGCTTCTCTGAATTATGCTAACTTTATAAAATACAAAAATCTGCACTCTATAACTTGTTATAAAGAATTTCGAAATTCAAATCATCTGAGCATAAATCAGGAAAATTGGGAGAATATTGCTGAGTTTATAGCAAATTGGCTGATGAAAGTTACTTAAACATTACTAATCATTTTAAACACATAGGAATATAGTTTAGTCAAACTTAAAAAAGGCGTTTCACTAATTGAAAGAATAGGACAAACTATATGAAAGAAATATTTTTCTCTTTGCCATGTTTTACACATAGAACATAAAATCTATGTTTCAATATGTTTATTTTTTTTTAGATATGACTTAAATAATCCCTTTCTTAATCTCCAGCTTTTTAATTTTAGAATTCAATGTTGACGGATGAATATCCAAAATTTCGGCCGCACCGCCACATCCAGAAATTTTTCCGTTGCATTTTTTAAGGATGTAAAGAATGTAATCTCTTTCATTTTCTAATATTGTTTTGATCGAAAATGATTCAGCTGGTTGTTCAGGATGCATTTTGGCAGACATCGAAAGTTCTATTTCCTTGATTGTGTTTCCTTCTGTCAATAAAATTGCGCGCTGGATGACATGTTCAAGTTCACGAATATTTCCCGGCCAATTGTAATTCATAATCTGCTGCAAAGCAAAATCAGACAGCGCTGGTGCTTTTCTGCCCATTTTATCACTGTAAATGGCTATAAAATGATTGGCTAAATCTGGAATATCTTCTTTTCTCTTTTTTAATGGAGGAACCATAATTGGGAAAACATGCAGACGATAATACAAATCCATTCTAAATCTTCCCGCTGCCACTTCTTCTTCGAGATTTTTGTTGGTTGCTGCAATAATCCTAACATCAATTTTCATAGGAGAAGTACCGCCAACGCGCTCAATTTCTCTTTCCTGCAAAACACGCAGCAATTTGACCTGAAGTTCTAGAGACATCTCTCCTACTTCGTCTAGAAAAATAGTTCCACCGTCAGCCAATTCAAATTTACCGATACGTTTATCTAAAGCCCCTGTAAAAGCACCTTTTTCGTGACCAAAAAGCAGTGATTCGGCAAGATTTTCAGGAATTGCTCCACAGTTGATAATAACCAGAGGCTTATCTTTTCTGGGAGATAAAGCATGAATGCTTTGCGCGATTTTTTCCTTTCCTGTTCCACTTTCGCCAAGAACCAGTACCGAAGTGTCGGAAGGGGCTACTTTTCGAATATAATTAAAAACAGAATTCATTTGCGAGCTATTGCCAATAATCCCTTCAAAACCTTCTTGGGTGCTTACTGGTTTAGCGTTTTTGGCTTCAGTTTTTTTGGGAGCCAGACTAAATTCTTCTTTCGAATAGATTTTTGCTATAAACTGCCCGAATATAGGTTCTAGTGAAGTCAAAATTCGCAGATGTTCCTGGGAATACACATTCAGGTTACGGCTGTAAAAAGTAAAATGATAGCTCTGGATTGCAGCAATCGAAAGCGGAAAAACTAAATATGATTTTATTCCGAAATTGTGCGAGATCAAAGCTTTTATTGGCGCTTCCTGAAGGTTGTTTATCAGTGCTTCTTCGCTATAAATGATCGGTTCTCGATCTATTTTTGATTTCTTGTATGTTTCATTTATTTCTCTCTCAGACAATTCTGTTATTTGAACAAGTTTCTGCAGGTTAATAATCTGATACTGATCGATATTTCTGCGGACAATTCCGAGATTATCATAATGTGTACTGGCCACAAAACCAGTCTCTAAATAATCGAAAGGAATAAAAGTCTGAACTGCTTTTGCAAAAGCCAACAAAGCCTCTTCTTTCTTTACATTTGAATTTATGATCTCTGAAATTGCTTTTTGAAGCTGAAATTGCTGTCTCAACTGGCTTTCTAAACTATATTGCTGACGATAAAAAGCTATTTCGAGAGTTGTGAGAACATCTTGCTCTCTAAATGGTTTTACAATAAATCCGTAGGGCTGAGTTGTTTTTGCTTCGTCTAAAATACTTTTGCTGGAATTGGCCGAAATAAAGATAAAACCAATATGCTTTTCTTTAAGAATATGTGCTAACTCTATGCCGTCTCGCTTGCCTTTGAGCATAATGTCCAAAAAAACAAGATCTGGTTTTTCAATCTCAATCTGTTCCAAAGCCTGCTCTACCGATCTTGCAATTCCTGTAACTTCATAATTGGCTTTTTCAAGAATAAGCTGTAAATCGTGCGCTTCAATAAACTGATCTTCAACAATTAAAATTCGCTTTTTTAATGCTGAAACCGCAGCTTCATTTCCGTTGTCGGCAGACTTTTTCATAAGTGGGTAAATTTTGTCCTACATAACACTTAATTCATTGATACAAAAATAGTTAATTATCACAATTAAAATTAAGCGTTTTCAAATTTAGTTAAATAAAAATCACATTTTACCATAATTTTCCCGTTATTTTGCAAGCCAAACTCAATTGTTTCTCTTTATATTTGTTAATCAAAAACTTACTAAATCTAATCCCTTTCAAATTCATGAAGCTGCTGTATACTTTTTGTCTTCTATTCTTGATTGCAATTAATTCTGAAGCGCAAAATCATCCTGCTACAGCGGGCTATGATTTAAAAAAGAAACGTTTGCTTATACAAACCTGTTCTTCTTATCTGTATAATTCAAATCAAGGATCAATAGATCTAGACAGTGCAGTAGTTTTAACCTGTAAAGCCTATAAATTGCCTGTTTCTTTAGCCTATGACGAAGGTTTTAATGATGGTTCTTATTTGATTGGAAAAGATTTAATTGAAAAAGGCAATATCGATGCTGCCAAAAAACTTTTTCAAAAATCAAAAGGTGTAAGCAAAGTAAAACTAGCGTTGCAATTGGGAATTTTTTATCTGTTTAAACCCTTTACCAAACCAGATGATATCAAAAATGCGCATCATTTTATAACAGAAGCAGTCAAAATCAGCAATCAGCTAAAAATTCAAAAATGGCAGCATGAGAGTTTGATGCTTCTGGGAAAGTTTTATTTCCAGATCAACAATTATCCTGAAAGCAAAAAATGCTTTTCGCAAGTAGTAAACGAATGCCGAAAACAAAACGACAAAGCTGCTTTAGCAGACGCTTTATTCTATCAGGCAACAAACCAATATGATTTAGATCCCGAAAAAGAAAAAATCCTGAAAGAAGCAGAAGCTTTATACAAAACTTTAGGCTTTGAAGAAAAAAGAATAATCACAAAAGCAAGAATATGTACAATCTATTTCTGGCACGGAAAAATAAACGATGCCAAGAAAATCTTATATCAAAATGCTGCCGATATGCGAAAAATTGGCTTCAGGCAGCAGCAATACATTGAAACTACAATTGCTTATATAGAAGGCGTACAATTCAATATTAAAAGCGCTCTTTATTATGCTTTAAAGAGTGTAAAAAGCATGGAGTCTACAAAAGATTACACTTTTGCTGATATTTTTTATATGCGCTTAGGATTGGTGTATTTGCAAATGGGACACACAGATGAAGCCATAAAAATGTCTGAAAAAAGTATTAGATACGGACAAAACATTTTTAGCAGCGGCAGTTGGTACAAAAGTTTTATGACAGCAACCGCATCTTTATCCATGAAAGGAAAAAACAAAGAAGCCATAGAATACATGAATTCTATTACGAGCCACTATCCTCCTCCAAATAAGTTTGACAATATGCTTATGAATTATGGTTACGCCAACTGTTATTGGCGGATCAAAAATTATGGCACAGCCGAAAAGTATTTTATAAAAGCCGGAGAAGCTGCTGATGGTTTAGACTCTCCACAAACCTACAGAGATGTCTGCAACACGTATTCGTCTATTGCTTTATTTTATGCGAATCGAAAAAACCTTCATAAAACAAAATTGTATATCGATAAGATTGATGCCGTTTCAAAAAAATATAGCCAGAACTATAATTCTGAAGCGTTGCAAATGTCCTTATACAAATTAGATTCGTTAAATGGCAATTTTAAATCGGCATTAGAGCATCATAAATTGTATAAAAAAATGAGTGATTCCGTTTTAGATTATGCTAAAAACAAGCAGATTGAAGAACTTAGATTCCAATACGAAACAGAAAATAAAGAACAGAAAATCAAATCATTAAATCAAGAAACTAGTTTACAGGAAACAGCCTTAAAAAAATCAAAATTATTAAATACAGTTTCTATATCGAGTTTGGTTTTATTGGTTCTTATTATTGCCTTATTGTACAACAGATATCGTCTGAAACAGAAAAACAATGCCGAACTTGAATTGAAAGAAAAGGAAATCAATCAGAAGAATATTAATCTAAGACATTTACTGGATGAGAAAGAATGGCTTTTAAAAGAAATCCACCATCGTGTAAAAAACAATCTTCAAACTGTAATAAGTCTGCTCAATTCACAATCTGCTTATCTGGAAAATGATATGGCGCTGTCGGCTATTAAAAACAGCCAGCACCGTATTCATTCTATGTCGCTCATTCATCAGAAATTATATAATTCCGAGAATATTTCGACTATCAATATGCCGAATTATATCAAAGAATTGGTCGAATATTTAAGAGAATCTTTTTCGCTTGGACAAAGAATCCGTTTTGAATTAAAAATTGATCCCTTGGAATTGGATGTAGCGCAGGCCGTACCAGTTGGACTTATTCTTAACGAATCGATTACAAACTCTATAAAATATGCTTTTCCAGACAACAGAACCGGAATGATTTACGTCACTTTACAGGCTACATCTGAAAACAAATATCTGCTTACCATTGCAGATAACGGTGTTGGTTTTGATGCTAATATCAGCAATAAGAAAATCAATTCATTTGGATTAAGCTTGATAAAAGGTTTAAGCGACGATTTAGATGCTACTTTTTCTATGGAAAACAATAATGGAACGATTCTTAAAATTGAATTTTCAAAAGAATTTCCAATCAATGAAAAAAGAAGGTAAGCTGAATTATTTATAGCGAAATCTCACGAATCTAAATCTGTTTAGCGATATATAGCACTTTATAAATCAACATGTTGCTACAAAACCCTTACTATTAAAGGAATAACTTGACATGGCATATAAATTGGTTCTCTACGAGGGTTAACCTTTAAAACCATTTATTATGAAAAATTCAATATTGCTATTAATCATTCTATTTCTAAATTACAGCGAAACTAGAGCATGCGACAAATGTGGCACTTACAATAACAGCGATTTTAAGATTAAATCGGCAACCATTACTCATAAAGCTGATTTGGAACTTACTGTTTGGGATATTAAAGTCGAAGGAACAGCAGGAAAAACAATGCCTAAACCTGTAGGACAATTAAATGGTGCTCCTGTTTTGGCTTACGTTTTTCCGACTACTCTAAAATCATCTGATATTGGTTTTGGTCAAACTGAGGGAATTGTGGCTCTTGCCCTAACTTCTCATCCTGACTTTGAAGATACACCGCTTTGGGACGAAAATCTAGACGGAAATTATCTCAATGATGGTTTAGTATGGCATGCCCATTGGGTTTTGCTTGTTGAAGACAAACGTGTTGGCGGCGGACTTTCGGTAAAAGAATTTACAAAAGGAGATCCAAAAGTAGTACTGCCTCCAACCAATCCTGGTATGGCAATGTATATGGACAGTCCTGGTTTTAACATCGTAACTAAAGGCAATTCTATAAAAGTTATAGTGCCTAATTCTAGAATTAACAACAAAACCAACTTTAAGTTTGATGCTGTAAGCTGTTATATGGAAGTAAGTACTGGCGCTGGCGGTTCTCATGATTCTGAAGGTACTAAACCAATGCTTGGAGTTTACAAAGTGTATACTGTTGCAAGCGGTAATTTATCATTACCTTATTCGGTCAAATAAATTAATCTTAAAACAGAATTTTGTTCTTCCTAAAAACAAAAAAGCCATAACTCTCTGAAAAAGAATATTTTAAATATATAAAATTTGTAAATTTAATATCCTAAACGAAAAGTTATGCTTCAACAAGAAAACACTGGCTTAATTATAATTGATGTGCAGGGAAAACTTGCCCGAATTGTACAAAACAGTGAAAAGCTGGCTAAAAATCTGGAGAAACTTATCAAAGGCTGTCAAATATTGTCTATTCCGATTGTTTGGGCAGAACAAAATCCAAAAGGCCTTGGAAGAACTATCCCTGAATTGGAAAAATTATTGCTTCATCAGAAACCCATTGAAAAATATACTTTCAATGCATATGAAAATGATGTTTTCAAACAAGCAATTATAGATTCTGGAAGAAAACAATGGCTGATCTGTGGCATCGAAGCTCATATTTGTGTTTATCAGACTGCTATCGGATTATTGTCTAACAATTTTGAAGTAGAAATAGTTATCGATTCTGTTTCTTCACGCTCAGCTGAGAGCATTGAAATTGCTTTACAAAAACTGCAGCAAAAAGGAGCTTCTGTAACCAATATTGAAATGTGTCTCTATGAATTGGTAAAAGACTCCAGACGAGATATCTTCAAAGAAATTCTAACATTAATCAAATAAAAATCATGTCAAAATCAAAAACAATTGTACTTATACACGGAAATTTTGTCAATGACAAAACTTGGGCGGATTGGAAAAAGCACTATGAACAAAAAGGATATACAGTTTACACTCCTGCAAACCCTGGACACGATGGAAATCCTGCCGATTTAAGAACAAAAGTTCATCCAGATCTGACTAAAACCGGGTTTATTGACATCGTCAACAACATCAGCAGATTAATAGATACTTTACCTGAAAAGCCTTTAGTTATTGGACATTCAATGGCTGGTATGGCAACTTTAAAATTGGTAGAATTGGGCAAAGCCGCTGCGGGAGTAAGTATTGACGGAGCGCCACCAAAAAATGTGTTTCCGCCATTTCAAACTTTAAAGACTGTAATTCCTGCTTTTGGCTTTTTCTCTTCTTCTAAATATTTTATGGGAAGCCGAAAATGGTACGATTATGCCTTTTTTAATACCATACCTGAAGCACAAAAAAGTATTGCTTTTGAGAAATTTGCTGTGCCAGAAAGTTAAAGTAAGCCGAGAATTGGTTTTGAATTCTTTCTCCAATATCAATTTTAAAAAACCACATGAACCTATTCTATTTGTTGGCGGCGGAAGTGATCATATTTTTCCACCTAACTTAACAGAAACAATCGCCAGTAGATATAAAGAAAATGCAGGACGAGTAGACCTTAAAATATTTGATGGCAAAAGCCATTTTATCTGTGGAGAACCTGGCTGGGAAAGTGTAGCCGATTATATTTTAAATTGGTATGAAAACCTATAAAAAACATTTTTCATAATAAATACAAATCCCTGTATCAAAGTATGATACAGGGATTTTTTAAAATCAAAAAAATATTCATTCCGTAGGAATGTTTCGTCGGTAGAATTGAATTGGGATTATCATTTTACGTTCCGTAGGAACGTTTGATCAATCGGTAAACATATCATTTGCGAAAAAACAGGTGTCCCTACAGGACACAACATACAACGTCTCCATTTTTTTTTCTACCGATCAGATATTCCAACGGAATATTTAAAAAATATATTTTTATTTGACATCAAACCATAATTTGGTTGTCAGTAAATCTTTTCCTTGATCTGCAACAGCAGCTTGATAACTTGCTCCATTAAGAGATTGTTCTGTACCCGGATAGAAAAGACGTGAAGGGATTTT
>Ga0099824_1007957_pt1 | contig 13778 bp, 8 predicted proteins | sample SiratrowhiteBW_FD_76837 | JGI IMG/M metagenome (GOLD analysis project Ga0099824, IMG submission 76837) | Root nodule microbial communities of legume samples collected from California, USA - Siratro white BW | ecosystem: Host-associated > Plants > Roots > Nodule | place: USA: California... | reverse complement strand
GTCTGACATAGAAGAAGTTCAACAAGAATGGGCAAAGTTCTTTCTTAAAGTTAGAAGTACATCTTAGTATTAGAAGTTTTCTTAATGTATTACAAGTACATTTTAGTGTACATTGCTATATATGTTATTTAAGAACTAGAATATCATTATGTGAACTGAAAATGAATTAAATCTGGTTTCTGGAACTGTTTGCAGGGAGGATAGTAGCTAATTTAATTTGTATATTTAAAAAAAAACACACACACACAAAACATCGGTTATGGTCAAAACCGACATTGTGAAGGACTCACCACGTCGGTTATGGCCAAAACCGACGTGGTGATTAATATAATAATTATCTTAGAAGAAGCACCACGTCGATTTTGTCCCAAAACCGACGTGATGTTTCTTCTGAAATAACTTATTATGTTAATCACCACGTCGGTCTACTTGTCTTAACCGACATAGTGAGTCCAATCACCACGTCGGTTGTTAAATCAACATCTGATTCAACATCTCCTGGGTCAACGTCAGGTTGAAAACCGACGAAAAAGCCTCTCAGAACCGACGACGAAGGCTATTTTTCTACTAGTGTCCATATAAATTGTACTGATTAACTGACGTTGGCATACATTATCAGTTTTCCCATCTGCAGAAAAAAAATGTTTTTTCTATTTTTTTAAATAGTAGTTTGAATTATTATAGATCTAAATATAAATAACTGGATTGAAATTTAAAACTATATTCTTTAAAAAAATAGTTTGAATGTTTATAAATTGATTTGATACTGATTTTAAAATTGGTGTGTTTTTAAAATTGATTTAAATTTTAAATAATTTAAAATCAGGATAACAAAAACTTAACTTCAAACTTAACTTAACCTAATAATATATCATTTATATATATATATATATATAAATAAAACGATTGTCAAACGTCTTCATAAAAGGTAACATGTATAAATAAATAAATATCATTTTAAATAAATACTAATAAAAGTATATACAAATATAATTTGAGAATATATCCTCCATGTGAAACTCACCTAATTCAATTTTATAATTACTAGCAATCTGAATACAGAAAACTAGATACCGAGAAAAATAATTGTGTAGATCATTCAAGTATTATACTCACTTTTTACATAATATAATGTGTTGAATTTATTTGATTTAACATAAGAAAAAAATTATATTTTTTTCCTAACTAATAATAATTATACAACACTTTTTCTAAACAAAAATTTACACGTTGGTCAACCTAAGTAAATATATTAAAAACATTACGTAGACCCTGATTTTTTTTATTGTAACAAAAATAAGTAGGAACATGATAAATCTTTGTTGGAACCAAAAAACAATTTAGAAAAATGATATTTTTGAATAGAACTATACAGGACATGAGTTTTCAATGTAACGAAAATATGTAGGACTAAAATCAATCACTATTGAGTCCAAAACAAAATTAGAGAAAAAATAATCTTTTTAAACATAACTACGTAGGCTATGATTTTTTTATTATAATAAAAGAAATATATAGGAGCAAGGTTAATTTTTATCAGGCCCATAAAAAATAATTTTAAAAGATTTTTTTGAAAGAACTATGCAAGTCCTTGTTAATTCATTAAACCGTTTCTTTGATTTCATGCATTAGACTATCTCATTAGTTACATGGTTTCTTTTGTTTAATAATGTTTGAAAAAAAAAAATTATTGTGTGTAGGATTAGAATGTCAAGAGTCAAAATAGACGGTCAAAGTCTAATTAGATAGTTAAAGTCAAAGTAACATGTATTAATCTTTAACTAAATTGATTATTTGTGAAAAAATAAATTTTGAAATAAATATTATTCACAAATAAACTTAAAGTGAAATTTTAATTGAAAAGATAAAATTTGACTTTTGATAAAGAGAATTTACTTTTTGAAAAAGATAGAATTTGATTTTTGATAAAAATAAAATTTGACTTTTCTTGGAGTAAGAATTTGATAGAGATAGAATTTTATTTTTAACAAAGATAAAATTTGGTTATAAAGATAGAATTTGAGTTTTGATAGATTTAGAATTTGATATTTGATAAAGATAGAATTTGATTTTTAATAAAGATAAAATTTAAATTTCGATAAAGATAGAATTGATTTTTAATAAAGATAAAGTCATGAAGATATTCCTCTAAAGAACATAGAGTATTAATATATAAGAAGTCCTTTACTTGTGTAAATATTTTAGAATAGCTTATAATTTATTTTTAAATGTAATAAATTTTATAAAATAAAAATGCACCAACAAAAGGCATATGCGTAGGGCTTATTATGCATATCTAGGGTTGATTTCGCATGGGAGATGGATGACGGGCTGCAACAGCTTGGAAGGCATGAAAAATGCCACTTAACAGCTCAACATTAGCTCACAAAATGTCCACTTGACAGCCTAGGAGTGGAGAGTATTTTGGAGATGCATGGGAAGCATCACACATGGCAAGTCGTAATTGGAGAGTTTTTGAATTTAATTTTAAATTTGAATTTCAAATTTAGAATTGACTCCATTTGTGGTCAACCCAAAATATTGTAAGTGTGTGTGTGTGTTACAGGGAAGTTCAACCTACGAATGATATTAAATTGCTACCAAATTTTCAATACAAAATTATTCTTGAGCTCTCTCTATGTTAGCACTTCTATGAGTCTGTCTTAGGATTCCTTAACAAGAGTTGGCCTAACCACATTTGAATCCTCCATTTTTATCATCCAATTTGCTTTCCGCCAAGCTTCTTCATCCATTCCATCTATCCAACACTTCTAATGGAGATATGAGATGAAATAACTTTTATCGTTTGGTATCATGAGCAAGGTTCATAGTCCAACTAAGTTTTCTTAATTTTTCTCCATTGTTTTTCTTCAATTTCGTGTTGTATACAAATTGTTTTTCATGTCTTTAACGTGTTCTACCCATTTACTTGTTGTTGTTTTCCATTTAATTGGTAAAAAATCGTAATTTTAAGGGGTAAGGATATTCACAATAGCCAGGATGAGTCATCTTCATCTAATGAGAGTGAGGAATCAAAGAGAGATAATTGTGAGAATGTCTTCCTTGTTATGGGGAACTTTTTTTTATGAGAAGTTTTAATAAACTAGATATTACCCATAGAGAGAATATTTTTCAAAGAAATTGTCAAAGTTTTAACAAAAAATGTTCTCTCATTGTGGATAGTGGATCAAGCTACAACTTTTGTAGTACCTGGCTAGTTAAAATGTTGAAACTCAACTCAGATGTCTATCCAAAACCTTTAAAACTTTCTTGGATCCAATCTACTTCTCCCAAGCTTCTTCATCTATTCTATCTCCAAGACTTTCAATGGAGATAAGAGATGACTATATTATAGGGAAGCTCAAAAAATAACTAAGCATGCCAAAAAAAGGAGGCTTATAGGCACCATGACTTTTTAGACACACTCACCGTCTAAACAAAATGCCAGTTCACTATTTCAATTTTTTTTATAACTTACAACTTGAAAGAATACAAACAAAATACTTGTTAAAAAAATTAAAGTCTTATATTATACAATCCAAGTGCTTGTTACAATGTCGCACAAGTGTTTCACTTTAAAGTTCTTTCAATTTGTCACTTAATCCAACTTCAATGATTTTGCTCCTCTTTGTGAACTGTTCTAGATGTCTTGACTCAAGCCTCCACTTGATTCATTGGTTGCCAACACATCTTGAATGTCTTTTCCGTCGTGCTAGTTCATTCAGGAACTCACAAAAATAAAACAATGAAAGCTCAATTTTTAAAGGTTGAACTCAAATGTAATTAAATGGACAAACTCAAAGAATTTAGAAGAATATAAAAATAAAAAATTAAGGCACAAAAATAAAGATTTGACATACAAGAATTAATGACACTAGAATAGATCTCAAAAATGGAAAACAATTATTAGAATAGGATCTCCCAGTTAGGTTTCACATATTTATTATAATTTTTATAGGTCATGTGAAATTTTCAACACAAATCCCTAACCTCGTATAAAAGACACTTGTAATTAATTTGAATCACAACAACACTTGTAATCAAAACTAGAGCTCATGTATAATCATTTTTTTCTCTCTTCTTTACCGCCATTCTAGCTTTTCTATTTATTAATTTTTTTATGTATTTTGAATTTGGATGTGCCTTTTAACACATTATTGTAAACATCTTGAAGTATTGTCATACAAATTTTCATCTCAAAATAACAAGTAAATAGCTCCCAATAAATTCTCTAATTCCAGTGTATTTTCAGCAAACAATTAGTGAGCAATGAAAAGAACCCTACCTAATTGAATTAAATTGGAACATAACTACTAGACTGAAGTTGATATTCAAGAGGCTTACTAATGTTCTAATAGAAATCACAAGAACTCAAAAACACCAAAAGAAAAATGCACCAAAAAGCAACCAATTTTATAGTAATAATAATAATAATAATAATAATAATAATAATAATATTTATAATTATAATATTAATAATAAGAATAATAATAAAATTATTATTATCATTATTATTATTATATAATATTAAGAATAATAATAATAATAATAACTACTGTATTACTATTATAATAATAATAATAATAATAATAATATAATAATAATAATAATAATAATAATAATATCAAGTTTTATATAATAATAATATTTTTAATTATAATATTAATAATAAAAATAATAATAACTATATTATTATTATTATAATATAATAATAATAATTATTATTATTGTTTTACTATTATTGTAATAATAATAATACAATAATATTAATAATAATAATATTTATAATTTTAATATTAATAATAAAAATAATAATAACTGTATTATTATTATTATATAATAATATTAATAATAATAACAATAATTATTATAATAATAAGTCTAATAATAATCATAATAGAAAAGTTACTTTAGGTTGTAGGCTCTGTTAAGTTAAATGGACTTAAATATGTTTTTTCTAACTAATTTTTTTCCCACACTACTATCAAAATCTCTTACTAAAAATTTTAAAATTTTTTCTAGATTTTCTAAGATCAAAGGAATATCAAATATAAATCTACAAAATATTCAAACCTAATTGTGATTGAGACTGAAGTAAATTAAGAAATACAATAAAAAATTACAAGTAAAGTACGTGAACGAAAGCAAGTAAAACTGGACTAAAACAAATAAACTAATTTTTATTTTATTTAAAGCATTTTTAATAAACTGCTTATAGAGATGTTTAAAATTAAATAACATTACGTAACAGTTTCTCTTTTCTTTCTTGTGAATGGAAGGAAAAATTTCCAGACCTGAGGAAAGACAATATTGAGGAATTACGCGAACTTTGTCAAAGGATCAGCAATTTGATTTGCCTCACGAAATGTATAAGACCTTACCAAATGATTTAAAAAATTTAATAATTGTAGCGCGAAAGTGTTTTGATTGCGGAATTCTTAAAATTATGTTGTAATATATGACTTGCAAATTTAATATATATTCCTTTTCATGATAATTTAAGAAAAAATACTTTTGTTTTCACACATAGACTACTCTTTTCAGCAAACTTTACTTATAATTCTTTTCAGCAAATTTAACAAATACATTTCTTTAACGGAAATAGAGTAATTAGTTTGAAATGAAATTAAGAAGAAAAAAATTAATATTGAAATTAATATCAGTAAAATTATAACTTTTGTATATAGTCAGATCTATAACGAGAGAGGGAGGGACATGGAGGAAAGATGATCTCAACTATAATTATTAAAGAACATGCTCAAATTTAAAAGTAAATATACTTTAATACCGTAACGTTAAATAAAGTTTAGGAAATTAGGATTTGCTTATATTTGAATACAAACGGACTATTGGTAAATTTGATGGCTTAAATAATTATAAAAAGAAAAGATTGAGTAGTGTATTTTGGAGGAACTTTGGAAAAGCCTAGACATAGGGAGGAATTTGGGTCAAAATACAGATATGTAACGGATAATAAATAGATCCCTCGAGTCAATCCAAAAACCCCCGTTTCTTTCTTTGCCCAAATAATCTAAATAAGTTGCAATTACTAACCCACCGCTTTCCAATCAAACACCACAACACACCCTTCTCTTTACTTTGAAACCCCCACCCCATATTTATTCCTGCAACAACCTCTTCCATTAGAATAATCAACCCCTCTCTTCCCCTTCCCACCCCTTTCTCTTTCCTTTTTCTCTTCAAAGGCCTACCATTAAGACCCTTAAATCAAGTATTTCTATCCATCTTTCCTTAGCTTTCAAAGACCTCCACACTCATTTATGTATACAAGTATGTTCTTGTCAGCCTACTCCTACAAAAGTGTAAGCAAAAGCTACGTATGATATATATGTTTTCTTTCTTCTTCTTTTTATATGTATGTATGTATATAACATGTGATTCCTGCCGTGTTCATGTTTTTCTCGTAGCTTTCTTCTTTCTTTTATTTCATTACTTTAGAATTCATGTGTCTGGATAATTTTTGTGTAAAAGATGTTGCATGTTTGAGTTGAAAGGTGACACTGATAGATTGCTTTTAATGAAACATTATTTTTATGATTATTATTATTATTATTAATGGAATAGAATGGTGACAGACACAACCACGCAGGGGTAGGGGAAAGGCTACATAAGAAGAGATAGGTTACAAACGTTGGCCCAGTGGATTCGGTTCACACCAAAAAGCAAGGGCTGCTTCTCTGATTGTTTTTTCATTTTGGTTGGCCACTTTTGATACCTAGCTTCCAGTTCAGTGATTCTGCTATAACCTTCAGACAGTTCCTCCAATATGTCTTCTTCCAACAAACACTGGCCAAGCATGTTCAAATCTAAGCCTTGCAATTCCCACAATCAATGGCAGAATGACAACATCTCTTCTGTCCTGTCAGCCGGATGCAAAAGAAGCCCTTATCCTTCAGGTTCGTTGCAGTGATTTTTTTTTTCTCATATGAATTTCAAATCTAAGACACGTTGGTCGGCATTTGAAAATTGTACATGAAATTTAGGTATTTTGTTTTGTCGTTTGAAATTGTAGGAAGTGAAGAGAGGGCTCCAGAACCAAAATCAAGATGGAACCCAAAACCCGAGCAAATTCGCATTCTAGAAGCCATCTTCAATTCTGGGATGGTGAATCCCCCAAGGGATGAGATAAGGAAGATCCGGGTGCAGTTGCAGGAGTATGGCCAAGTTGGTGATGCCAATGTGTTCTACTGGTTCCAGAATCGCAAATCCAGGAGCAAGCACAAGCTCCGCCACCTCCAAAACTCAAAGAACAAGAACACACAAACACAACCAAACTCAGTTTCTCTCTCTCAAATCACACCACCTTCAACCTCATCCTCTTCCTCTGACAAATCCTCTTCAAAAGAATTAGTGCACCCAAATGGGTTCTCCTTTGGATTCTCAAATGTCAATGATGCAGTGCCTAATTCTCCCACTGCTTCTGTGAATCAGACATATTTTCAGTCTCACAACCACAATAACACCGATTTGCTACCACCAGCAATTGAGTCTTTCTCCTTTCCTTTGCACCATAATGGTCAAGGTGTCATACTTAATAATACCATCACAACGCATGGGTTTTCTGTCCCTCAGTTCTCCAACAATATCATGCAATCTCAACCACAGTGTCAACCAAATATTGGACCTAGCAGTAGTCTTTTTCTCAACGAGATCATGAACCATGGGACCTTCTCCATGAATGACCAAGATCAGGAAAAGGCATTAAAATTAATGCACCGTCAACAACTTACCTTCCCTCTGGCTTCATCTTCAACCACAACCCTTGTTCCCTCAATCTCAACTGTTCCATGTCCAATCACCCAACCTCAAGGTAATATACATGTTGGAAATAAGAAAGTAATATTCCTTTTCATAAAAATGACAAAATTTCACCATTATTTTTTCTTAATAAATTAGATTAAACACATTAAATCAATTTTTTTTTTAAAAATGTATGAGGAAAAGTAAGTTATAAAAGTTAGTCAGAGATCTCTAGTCATATTTATTTGGTAGGGCTAGTTTTGTAATTGGGGTACATGTGGTGCACTGTTCATATACATGGACGTGTGCATGGCTTGATTGGCTTATGTAACATATTGTAATTGATTTTTCGACTCGCACATGAGAGATGATTCGGTTTGTATCAGGTGTCGGTGGTGAGGTTACAGCAGCAGATAGAGCAAAATGTATAGTTTTCATTAACAACGTTGCATTTGAGGTTATGAAAGGACCGTTCAACGTGCGCCAAGCCTTTGGAAATGAAACTGTGCTTATGCACTCTTCCGGCCCTGTCCTCACCGACGAGTGGGGCAATACCCTCCAACCACTGCAGCATGGCGCTTACTATTATCTGGTGTGCACTTTTGTTGAACACTGCAAATTTTTTTTTTCAAAGCTTCATGTTAATCATGTGTAAATGTTTTTTCTTCAATATTGTATTTGTTAATTGGAAAGTTACTTCAATTCTTTTTCTATTTTTGCAGATATAAGGAAGTGAAGCTGGAGGAGGAAAACATAATATAGATATATATAGTTTTCTATGTTTTCGTTTGGTTGTTCTCTTTATGGTTATTGCTACAGGGTTTGCCATATGGTTCATAAAAGTGACAATGACTAGTAGAGTTTAGGTCTCAATATAGAAATTATGTCATGGTTGACCAGAATATTGGTAGTTTCATTTTATGGATAAACAATTTAATACATTATATTTTACTTTGAACGGTAGCTAATATTTTCACTTCAAGTACATACGTAAGTTCTAGAAACAAAATTAAGATAAAAAATACAAAATAAAGAAAAAACTAATTCGTTTTGTAGAAATATAAAGCAGAAATAATATCATTATATATGTCATGAGTCGGTTGATTTGTTTTGTTCATTAATTAATTGATACTTCTACGGATTATTTTAATGTTATTTATTAGAACAAAAATTCACAAAAATCTAAGGAGAAACAGTGACTACATTTTTCCTTTTTTATTACTCTCTTTCTAACATTTCGACGTCAGTATTACTCTTCATTCTCCCTCACAGGCAACACATCATAAGTCATTGCACGCTTTCCCGCTCATGTCATCGTATCTTGCCGTCATCTCTGGTTGCCCTCATTCGGTGCTATCAGTGTAATGTGTAGAAGTAATTATCAACAAGTTCTGTATAAGATCAAAACTAAAAACAAGGAAAAAGAACAATTAATTACAACTTAAATAAAAATATAAAAATTCAGAGTTAAAGAAGTTATTTAAAAACGCTATTTCAACTGCGAATAAGTAAAATTAGTAGAAGTAAACCTTGCATTATACACACTTTAAATTCAAAGGACTCTCTTGCTTAAAGATGTTTATTAAGAATATTGTATAAAAATATATCTCTATTCTATTCTAACTGGTTAATTTTTTTTTTAAATTGTTAGTTGATAAGTAAATGATCGATATAATTTTTGAAATTGTATTTTATTGTGTTAGATTAAATAGTTTTATAAAAAAAATTAGAGTTTTCGTCAACTTCTTTAAATTAATATATTACACCCTAAACATATGTTATTATTATCACTTAAATCTCTATTATGAAAACAGAAGTTCAATTTTACAGACGTAAATAAAATCTTAAAAAGATTGAGAGATTTATGAGTTTTCCTTAATAGATAACTGACATAAGTGATTCAAATACAATTTTAAAAAGATTAAATTGATCATTTACATCCGATATATATTTTTTTGTTTAAGAAGGATTATACTGACAAGTTAGAGGATATATATGTTTAGGGTTTGAAAGTGGAAAAAGTGATTTGAAAGTGAACCTTGTTGGGAAGAAGAAAAAGGGTGTGGCCAGAAAGGGAATGATGCTAACGTTTTCACACAAAATGCTAGTTTTTGTCTTGAACTGAGATGAAGACAAGAGAATAGGAAAGTGGTTGCAGATTAGATAGCTAGATGTCACAGCCTCACGGGCACAGTTGCAAATTGCTTTGCGTGTGCTTTCATAGCAACAGTGTTTGCTCTCTCATCTTCGATGCATGCATGCCTCGATTTGACTCAGCGATTTGGATACATCAACCATAGTTCTCTGCCATTTGAAATTCCTCTCACACGTCACACCTGAACATCCATTTTCATCTGCATCAACCATCATCTCCTCATGTTATGTTATCATCAATAAAAACAATCATGACCTCCAAGACTTGCAAACTCATGGTATCATCATTTCTTGGTTTCTCTCTCTACAATATGTGGCTATCTTTTTCTAATGCATGGAGAGGAACTATGATTCAGGAAATGAAGCAAAATGTGAATATCGGAAGTTAATATTGCTGGTTTTGAATATTACTATCGTAGTGCACGATCTTCTTAAGAAAATGCATTAATTAGCTTCATTTTCTCATTTCTTATTTGTTAATTTTGTTTTTCATTTTACATTTAACATGGAGATAAGTGTTAGCCTATTTTTAGTATGATGACAAGGTAACTAGTCAAAAATATAATAAGTAATAAATATATAAATACACAATAAATATATTTTTTAAGAGACATGTGTAATACATAATAATAAATATAATTAAAACAAAAATAATTCCAAGCTTTAGATTTTTATGCAAATAAAATTAAAAAAATTAAAATATTTTTTGTATTTTTAATGAACACTTGGAATGTAAAAAAATTGAGAGAATATGGAATGAAATTGCAAGGATTAAACTTCATCAAACTTTATTCTCATGCAAAAAATCAATTATTTTTTTTTTCAAACAAATATCAATGTCAACCCACAATATTACCTAAATCCTAATTCCTCAGCAAAATGAATGAGCCTAATATTATCATCTATTAACGATTAATTCTTTGATCAATTATATAAATGAATTTTCCAATATCCATAAGGATCTTAAGATAACAAACGAATCTTTTCTCATTCCTAAACACACTTTCATTTGGTATTTTAATTTAGTTTCTGATTACATAAGATATTTTCTACTACCCTAAGAATCAATACGAAAAGGCAATACCGCAAAATTAAAATATTGATATATTAAAAGAAAAACATCTTTTTAAACATATTTATGAAAACCAATATTGATCACTTGAGAATTCAAATGGTTACATCTAATCTTAACAAGATAGAAAGATGAATAATGGTTGAAGATGGAAATACAAAGAAGAGAAAAGGGAATCCTCCAAACCCTAGTCGTCATCCCAAGGATGGATTTTTATGACTTGTAGGTGGAGCCTGACTTCCAAATGGGATGGAGAATCCAGAGTGCTTAACCTTAATGCAGAGACCCCTTTAACAATACAAATTTTCTACGTTAGTGACGTCTGCACCTAGCCCAGCTAAAGTGGTCGGGCGCAACACAATTGTAAGCTGACATTTTGCTTGTGATTTTCAAGAGAAAGAAAGCTTATAGTCTTAGAATTTGAGGGTTCTACTTTATCTTGGTGGATCAAATGTCAACATGATATTATTGATAGTAAGCATCCTTTGATTGATTCTTGGGATGATTCAAAAGAAGTCATGAGAAATGGATTTATGCCTTACACCTATAAGAAAGATTTTATCCTACACTTAAAAGACTTAGGCAAGTTCAAAAAGTGTAGAGAAAATGTACAAAGAGATGAAAATGCTTTCAAACAAAAGTGATTTGAAGGAGAGTGAAGAGACAAAGATGGCAAGATTTTTAAATGGATTGAACCAAGACATACAAGATATGGTGGAACTTCAAAAACATGAAAATTTGGAAAAGATGTTCGATCAAGCCATGAAGGTGGAGAGACAATAGAAGAGGCGCCACATGTATCAAAAGTATACCTCTCAGAATTCTTCAAAGGAAAAATCATAAACATTTGGAAAAGAACTTGTGAGAGAGAAACATCTCAACTTTTAAAGCTCTAACCAATCAAATTGAAGCACAAGGATGGTCACATCATCAAGAAGTATCATTACACCTTATAACTAAATACAACTCTCATCATTACACCTTCGAACTAAATGCATCCCCATCATTACACCTTCTGACTAGATGTAACTCCCATTATTACACCTTCTAACTAAATTTATATAATTACACCTTCTAACTAAATGTAACTTCCATCATTACATCCAAACTACTCCATGAACCTTCACAAATATTCAAAACCGCCACTTGCTCATTCGTACACCTTCCTAAACACTTCATGCACTTCTAAGAGATTAGTTACTTTTAATCCTAGTTAACTTTGTTAATATTTTGACCTTTGGATAAATAGGACTCCAACCTTTGGTACAAAATATGAATTAGAGAGTAAATGAAGGTACCTTTGAAGATGTTTCTTGAAAGTTGAGTTTCTCTTTTCTCTTATTGTTTGAGTTCTTATCTTGAGAAGCTTTCTCAAGTGGTGGCCCCTCTAGCACTTATCCTTGGAATTCATTCCATAAGTGGCCTTTTCTACCTTTCATCTTCTTCCTTATTCCATTTTTTATTTCATCGTACATTGATAGTTATTTGTTGTATTTTTTTCTACATTTTTGCACCATAAGCTAACCATTGTCTTTCATTGTTGTGCCAACTTCATTCCTTTCATTGTTGGGTTTTTTTTTCTTCATCTTCCAAGAGGTTGATCTATCCTAATCATTCCCAAGAATCCATATCAACCGCAAGTTATAAGTATAGAAAATTTGGAAACAAATTGTGCCTTTTGTATCCTTTATATTTTCAAAATTTGAGTTCTTTAGTTTTCTATAAGACCATTGTCAAACCTCTTAGCATTAGGTTTTTATTATGTCTTGTGTTGATAATCTTCTTGAACTCCAAAAGGTTTCCATTCTATTTCAAAAAATTGTTGGATCATTTTTACACTGGATTACGAAAAGTACGGGGAGAAAAATACTCAAATTTGAGCTAAAAATTTTAGCATAAGTACTTCAAGATGTTAGAAATACATTGTTAAAAAGATGCGTCCAAATTCGAATACAAAAATAAGTGATAAATAGTAAAATTTTAGATGTCAAGTGCTGAAAACATTACGATTCTCTGCTCCATTTTCATGCAAAAGAAGATGTAGAAGCATATTTATATTGGGAGCTTAAAGTAGAACAAATCTTTTCTTGTCATCATATTAGTGATGAATGGAATGTTTCTCTAAAAACTCTTAGGGAGTGTTTGCTTCTGCGGTTCTACTGTAGCGAAGGAAGGAAAGGTGCAAATTGTACTTGTTTGTATCAAATGATTATCAGTCATTTGCGAGCGAGAAAAGTAGGGAGAGGAGGAGAGGAGGGCCAGTGCAAATAAGTCAAGATAGACGAGGAAAGACACATTGGGAACATAAAATGACAATTTTACCTTCGTTTTGTATGTGCATGATGGGTGAGCTGCAATGTCTTTGCTTTGAGATGACTTTGATCTAAAACTCAATATTTTTTATTTTATTAAAATTAAACTTAAATTCAATAACAATAGTTTAATTTTGTAAAATAAGGTTTAGACCGAGTTCAAGAGGGGGGTTGAATTGAACTTTCAAAAACTTTTCGCAAATCTGATTTGTTCTTGAAGTAGAGAATGAAACTTCTTGATTCAATCAATTAACTCGTGTAATTCTGGACTGTCCAGTAAACAATCAATTGTGCACAACAGAAATTATTAAATATAAACCCAGAAAAACAGTTTCAGTGTAGAAATGTTTTAACCTAGATTCAATATGATTAAACACAATCCAGTAGATTAAAAACAATCCAGAAACACAGTTGATTCAGATATATGAAAACAGATGTTCAGAATATAATCAACTATATGATCAGATTTTAATCCAGTC
>Ga0099824_1007956_pt1 | contig 13779 bp, 10 predicted proteins | sample SiratrowhiteBW_FD_76837 | JGI IMG/M metagenome (GOLD analysis project Ga0099824, IMG submission 76837) | Root nodule microbial communities of legume samples collected from California, USA - Siratro white BW | ecosystem: Host-associated > Plants > Roots > Nodule | place: USA: California... | reverse complement strand
TGATGACGACGGTGGCGTGGGCGAACGACTGGCGCAACGGCTGCAGGATAGGCCGCATAGGCCTCGCTCGGGGCCAACGCCTCGCCGCGGGCTGCGCGCCCCGCGGGCGTGAGCTGGCCGCCATTGAGCACATCGCGGTCGGGATGTGCGGCCTGATAGGCTGCAGGCTCGGAAAACTGCGCCTGCGCCAATGTCGGCGTCAGGCCGGCGACCGATAACAGCGCGGCCGCAACGGCAATGTTCATGCGGGTCATGATCATGCTCCATCATCTCATCAGGGACGGTGCGGCGTGACGCCCGGCAGGCCCCAAGATTAAAGTGCGAGCATCATGTAGGCGCGTCTTCCGCGAATGCCCGCCCTCCGGCATCACGCTTGCGTGCGGTTTTGAAATTGACCTTCCCGGCCGCATCTGTGCTATGCGCCAGATGACGTTCAAAAGCAGCGATCGAAGTTCGGCATCGCCGCTAACGACAGGAAATGACAGGTGGAAACGTCCACTTACGCGCTGCTGCTGTTCGGCGCGCTGGCCGGCGGCTTCGTCTCGGGACTGGCCGGATTCGGCACGGCGCTGATGGCGCTCGGCATCTGGCTCTACGTCCTGCCGCCCACGCTCGCGGTCCCGCTGGTGCTGATCTGCTCGGTGATCGCGCAGACCTCGACGCTGCCCTCGATGTGGAAGAGTTTTGATCTCTCGCTGGTCTGGCCGTTCCTGATCGGCGGGCTGATCGGCGTACCGCTCGGGACCATGATGGTCGCGTCGGCCGATCCAAAAGTGTTCAAGCTGAGCGTCGGCGTGCTGATCCTGATCTTCTCGAGCGCGCTGTACCTCAACAAGAGGCCGCTCGCCTTCAAGGCCGGCGGCCGGATTGCCGACGGCGCGATCGGCTTTGCCGGCGGCATTCTCGGCGGCCTCGCCGGACTCTCGGGGCCGCTGCCGATCCTGTGGGCCAACATCCGCGGCTGGAACAAGCACGAGCGGCGCGGCATCTTCCAGCTCTTCAACTTCACGGTGCTCGCCACCGCGCTGGTGCTGCAGACGGCATCGGGCCTCGTCGCCTTCAAGGTGGTCTGGCTCGCGGCTGTCGCCTTTCCCGGCACGCTGATCGGCGCATGGGCGGGCGCGCGCGTCTATCACGCGCTGAACGACAAGCATTTCGGCGATGTCGTGCTCGGCCTCTTGTTCCTGTCGGGCCTCACCCTGGTCTGGAATAGCGTTGGCGCGCACTGACGTGTGCGCCAACGAAGATGCGTCCTTGTCGCGACACGACCAGGCTGTCGCTATGCCGGCGCGCGCGCAGGAGGCGCTTCAGGCTCAGTCTCCACCTCCTCCGGAACCTCGGCGTGCCGCAGCGGAGCCAGGCGCTTGCCGAATTCGCGGTACAGCAACCACACGCTCAACGCAGCCTGAAGCGTCGTTGTCACAATCGACAAATACCAGACGTGCTCCATCCGAAAGCCCGGCCACGTCGAGAGCCAGATCGACGGCAGGGAATAGGTGAGGACCCGCATTGCCGAGCTCACCAGCACGGGCTTGGTGTTGCCGAGTCCCTGGAACATGCTGGAGGTGGTGAAGATCAGCCCCTGCGCCACCATGTTGAACGAGATGATCCGCAGGAAGAGCGACGCAACCGCCAACGTTTCCCGATCACTCGAGAAGCCGGCAAGCAACAGACCCGGCGCGAGTTGCGCGAGGGCCAGGAACACGATCATCACGGCGGTCGCGACAAGCGCCGCCTTGACAAAGGTCTCCCGCACGCGCGCGCCGTTGCCGGCGCCGAAGTTCTGGCCGGCGATGGGCCCCGCAGCCAGCGCAATGGCGAGCGCCGGCATCTGGATGAGGCCGAGGAGACGCGTGCCGATACCAAATCCGGCCTGCGCCGCCGGGCCGAAAACGCTCAGCACATAATAGCCCACGGCCATGATGATGAAGACCATCACGAACTCACCGCCGGCAGGCAGGCCAACATTGAGGATTCTCTTCCACTGCCAAAGCTGAGGCCGCCATTGCGCAGGATGAAAGGCGACGTAGCGCTCCAGCTTCAGGAAATAAGCGAGCAGCATCAGCACGCCGATACAGACGGCGATCGAGCTTGCGAGGCCAGCTCCAGCGACACCGAGCGGATGCCCGGTGCCCCAGCCCGAGATCAGGACCGGCGCCAGCGCGATGTTGATGCCCACCGCGAGCGCCTGCACCAGCATGCTCGGCCGCACGATGCCGGTCGCGCGCAATGCGGACGCCATCACTTGCGTCGCGAATTGCAGCGCCAGCGCCGGCATGAACCAGAGCAGATAGACGGTGCCGGCTTCGATCGTTGCGTCGTCAGCCGCGACCGCGCGCATATAGGGACGCGACAGCGCGAAACCCGCAACCAGCGTCAGCAGCCCGAACAGCACCGACAGGACGACCGATTGGTTGAACACCAGATTGGCATCGTCACGGTCCTTGCGGCCAACGGCATGCGCCATCAACGCAACCGTGCCGACGCCGAGCACCTGCATCAAGGCGTTGACGAGAAAGCCGGCGTTGCCGGCCGCGGCGACGCCCGCGATCGCGGCCTCGCCGAGGCTCGAGACGAAGTAGAGGTCGACGAGCTGGCAGATCATGATCGTGATCATGCCGACCACGATCGGTGGCGCCATGTGCAGGATGTGGCTCACAATGGAGCCGTGCGTCAGGTCTTTCATGTCAATCCATCCCTGCCCTGATCCTTCGCGGCTTGCGGACGTTCTCCGCCGTCCGCAGGCCGCGCCTCATTCCGCTGCTGCGATCTGCCCGAGCTCCACCACCTGGCGCTCGAACAGGCCGCGATAAATGCCCGCCGGTTTGGCCGCGAGCAGAGCATGCGTGCCTTGCTCGACGATCTCGCCGCGGTCGAACACCAGGATGCGATCGAGGCTCCTCACCGTCGACAGCCGGTGCGCGATCACGATCGACGTGCGGCCCTTCATCAGCCGCTCCATCGCCTCCTGGATCAGCGCCTCCGATTCCGAATCGAGGCTCGAGGTCGCCTCGTCCAGGATCAGCACCGGCGCATCCGCCAGGAACGCGCGCGCCAGCGCCACGCGCTGCCGCTCGCCGCCCGACAGTTTGACGCCGCGCTCGCCGACCAGCGTGCCGTAACCCTTCGGCAGACGTAGGATGAAATCGTGCGCATTCGCGAGCCGCGCCGCCTGCTCGATCGCATCAAAGCTGGCGCCGGGCCGGCCATAGACGATGTTCTCGGCGAGCGAGCGGTGAAACAGGATCGGCTCCTGCTGCACGATCGCGATCTGGCTGCGCAGCGATTGCTGCGTGGCGAGCGCGATGTCCTGCCCGTCGATCAGCACGCGACCGCCGGTGACGTCGTAGAGCCGTTGCACCAGCTTGACGAAGGTCGTCTTGCCGGAGCCGGAGCGGCCGACGAGACCGACGCGTTCGCCGGCGCGGATCCTGACCGACAAGCCGTCGTATAGCGGCGCGCGATGGCCGCCATCGTGGAAGGTGACGTCGTCGAACACGATCTCGCCGCCCTCGATCGCGATCGGCCGCGCATAGACCGCATCCGCAATCCCGATCGGCTCGTCATGGATCGCCACCAATTCCTCCATGTCGTTGACCGAGCGCTGGAGGTTGTTGATGTGCATGCCGACGTCACGCAGATAGGCGTGGATGACGTAGTAGCTCGTCAGCACGTAGGTGACGTCGCCCGGCGAGGCATATCCCGAGATCCACAGCAGCACGGAGCCGCCGATCACTGAGGCACGCAAGGCCAGCAGCAGCGAGAGCTGCGCCATGGCGGTGTAGTTGTAGCGGAACCAGGTCCGCCGCACGCGCACGCGCCAGCGTTTGATGACGCGGGCGAGCCGCGCGTCTTCGCGCAGCTCCGCGCCGAAGGATTTCACCACCGCGTTGCAGGTCAGCGCATCCGCCAAGGTGCCTCCGACCTTGGTGTCCCAGGCATTGGAGACGCGCGCGGCCGGCGCGATGTAGCGGGTCGAGAACAGCACCGTCATCGTGACATAGGCCAGCGCGCCGAGCGCAATCACCGCGCCGAGCGAGGCCCAGTGCACGCCGAGCAGGATCATCGACCCGATCAGAACGACAAACGAGGGCAAGAGCGCCAACAGAAGTGTGTCGTTGAGCAGGTCGAGCGCCCACATGCCGCGGGTGATCTTGCGTACCGTGGAGCCGGCAAAAGAGTTCGCATGCCAGTCGGTCGAGAAGCGCTGCACGCGCGTGAACGCGTCCTGCGCGACGTCCGACATGATCTTGAGCGTGAACGGCACGATCGCCTGGAGCCCTGCGAGCCGCAGCACCATCGAGGCCGCGCCGAGCGCCACGATGGCGCCGAACGCGACCAATGCCGCGTGGCGCGCATCGGGATCGGACGGACCGCGGGTCAGCGCATCGATCAGGTGTCCGGAGAACACCGGCATGAACAAATCGGCGACGGTCGCGCCGAGCAGGCCGCCGGCCACGACGAGGCCGCGCCCCGGCTGCTTCAGCCAGTGCCGGAACACGAAGGGCAGCACGACGCGAATCGCCGCGGGCTTCTTTGACAGAGCGGTCATGGCATCATCCGGCCGCTTTCGCGCGGGCCGGCTCCATCGAATGGACGCAAGTCGGCCCGAAGGCCGCAACGGCGTCACGTAGAACTGATTTTGACTTGGGAAGCGAAGCGATCGGGACGCTTGGCCAAAACCTTGGCCCAATCGAAGCTGGCGGAAGAGGCCTCTAACGGGCCGCGTACATACCGAGCCAGGAGATCATCGAGCGCGGGCGTACGATCTGCGATTGCGACGAAATCATGCAAATCCCTCCCGGTTCGATTGAATGAGGTGCGCTTTATAGATGTGTCGCTCGTGAATTGCAACGGGGCTCGCGCGAGATCACGCACGAGTGTTGCAAATTAGTGCGCATCGCCGCCGGCGCCGAACGGCGAAGCCGGCTTGTTCAGCAGCGCGACCAGCAGGCTGAGACCGAGATAGAACAGCGTCAGCATGAGGAAGGCGTCGCCAAAACTCATCACCACGGCCTGGCGATGCACGAGTTGGGAGAGCTGCTTCATCGCCATCAGCGTGGAATCGCCGAGACCCTGGAACTTCTGCATGAACATGGTCAGGGTTTCGGTCGCAGTGGCGTTGCCCCAGGTCACGCGCTCCTGCAGGCGGGTGATGTGCAGGTCGGTGCGGTCGTTGAGCACGGTGTTGATGACGGCAAGACCGACCGCGCCGCCGAGATTGCGCATCAGATTGAACAGGCCGCTCGCATTCTTCACCCGGTCAGGCGCCAGCGTGCCGAGCGCGATGTTGTTGGTCGGCACCATCGCGAACATCATGCCGATTCCGCGCAGGATCTGCGGCACCAGCAGCTCGTAGAAATCGTAATCGCGGGTGATCCAGGTCATCTGGTAGGAGCCGATCGCGAACACGATGAGGCCGAACGCGATCATGTAGCGCATGTCGAGCTTCGCCATGAGCCGTCCGACCAGCGGGGCGACCAGGAACATGGTGATGCCGGAGACGAACATGGTCTCGCCGATCATCAGCGCGCTGTAGCCGCGCACTTCGGCGAGATAGCGCGGATAGATGTAGGTCAGGCCGTAGAGGCCGATGCCAATGCAGAATTGCAGCGTGCACCCGACGGCGAAATTGCGATTGGAGAAGGTGCGCAGATTGACGATCGGCTCGGCCGCCGTGAACACGCGCCAGAAGAAGGCGATCGCCGAGATCGCGCAGATCCAGGCGCAGATCGCGACCGAGGGGTCCTGCATCCATTCATATTGCGGGCCCTCCTCCAGCACATATTCCAGCGTGCCGAGGAAGCCGGCCATGAACAGCAGGCCCCACCAGTCGAAGCGGTCGAGCAGCTCGAAATGCGGCTCGTCGAAATCGACCAGCGCCAGCACGCCGAGGGTGATGCCGATCCCGGGCACGACGTTGATGAAGAACAGCCAGTTCCACGACATCAGGTCGGTGATGTAGCCGCCGACCGTCGGCCCGACCGTCGGAGCCAGCGTCGCGACGAGGCCGATGATGGGACCGACGATGTGGAACTTCGTGCGCGGGAACACGGTGTAGGCCGAGGCGAACACCGTCGGGATCATGCCGGCGCCGAGAAAACCCTGCAGCGCGCGCCAGAGGATCATCTCCTCGATCGTCGTTGCGAAACCGCAGAGCAGGCTCGAGAAGGTGAAGCCGGCCGCCGAGATCGCGAACAACAGCCGCGTGCCGAAGGCGCGCGACAAAAATCCCGACAGCGGGATCGCGATCACCTCGGCGATCAGATAGGCGGTCTGAACCCAGGAGACCTCGCTGGAGCTCGCCGACAATCCGGCCTGGATCTCGCTGAGCGACGCCGAGACGATCTGGATGTCCAGGATCGACATAAACATCCCGAACACCATGATGATGAACGCAAACAGCCGCTTCGGCGCGATGCGCTCCGAAGCGGAAGCTGCCATCATGGCAGGCGAAGCGGTGGTGGCGGTGGCCATTCTCTCACTCGGCTCGCGCGAGGCGGCACGATCCACCTCTCCCTTCGGGGGAGGTGGAAGACGAAGCGGCGCTCGTCTCGAACATCATAGCGCCCCTACTGCGGATGAATCGCGGTGGGATCGTCGAGATCGACCTCGCTGTCGGCGTCGGCGGCGCCCTTGTTGGTGTCGACGGTCGCGTAGACCGACATGCCGGCGCGGAGCAGGTTCTGCTTCGCCACCGACTTCGGCACGCGGATGCGCACCGGCACGCGCTGCACGATTTTGGTGAAATTGCCGGTGGCGTTGTCCGGCGGCAGCAGCGTGAACACCGAGCCCGCGCCCGCCGCGATGCTGTCGACCACGCCGGAGAACTTGCGCATGCCGTAGGCGTCGACCTTGATCGTCACCGGCTGGCCGGGACGGATGCGCTTGAGCTGCGTCTCCTTGAAGTTCGCGTCGATATAGACGTCGTCCAGCGGCACGACGTTGCCGAGGCGCTGGCCGACCGCGACGAAGTCGCCGGTGTTGACCAGGCGGTTCGAGAACGTGCCGTTGACCGGCGCGCGCACCGCGGTGAAGCCGAGGTCGCGCTCGGCCTTGGCCAGCGTGGTCTTGAGCTCGGCAAGCTGAGCCTGTGCTTCGGCCTGCTGCGCCTTGGCGACGTCCACATTGCTGACCGCGACGTCGTAGGCAGCCTGCGCGGCCTTGACCGCGGCGGCGCCCTGATCGCGTCCGGCTTCCGAGCTCTCGAAGGTGGCGCGCGAGGCGAAGCCCTTGCTGCTCAGCGCCTGCTGGCGCTCATAATCGAGGTCGGCGCGCTTGAGGCCCGCTTCGGCGGAGACGAGCTGCGCCTTGGCCTGCGCGACCTGGATGTCGAGCGCGGCGACCTGGCGGCCGATGCGATCGATGGTGGCCTGCTGGGTCGCGATCTTGGTCGCGGCGGCTTCGACCGCGATCTTGTAGTCGCCGTCGTCGATGCGGAAGACGATGTCGCCGGCACGCACCGCCGTGTTGTCGCCGGCGAGGATCGAGGAGATATGGCCGGCAACGCGCGCGCCGAGCATGGTGTTGTTGGCGCGGACATAGGCGTCGTCGGTGGAGATGTAGAAGCGGCCGACCAGCGTGTAGTAGCCTGCATAACCTGCAACAGCGAGTGCGAGGACGAGGCCGACGCCCATCAGGACGAATTTGCGCTTGCCGGACCTGGGCGCAGCGGCAGCGGGTGCGGCCGGCTTGTCGATCAGGGGCTTCTCTGGCGCCTCGCGGGTCGGACGCTTCGTTTCCTCGGCTACATGAGCGCGCAACTGCTCGGCAGGGGGTGCCGATGTCTCGGACGCAGCATCACCGCCGGCCCGGTCCTCCGCCGCTTCCTGGCGAAGGACGCGAGCAGCCTGGTCTCTCGATACGGCCATAAAGGCCTCCCCAATAAGCGCGACCGAGGGCGGCCGCTGCGCAGCCGGTTTCCTCTCGCCGATCCCAGATATCATTGACCGAACGGTTCGGTCAATATACAATAATATTCCCGGCCAAGACTGTACCGCCGCGAATCCTTTATTCGGGGTTTCATGGCCCTGAGCCGGCCCAAAAACCTTTCGAGACGCTGAACCAATGGTTGTAACTGCCAGCGAACATCTGCACGTCATCCAGGAGGACGACGGCTCCAAGCGCCGCCAGATCCTCGACGGTGCCCGCAAGGTGTTCATGGATCTTGGTTTCGACGGCGCCAGCATGGGCGAGATCGCGCGCGCCGCGCAGGTCTCCAAGGGCACGCTCTACGTCTACTTCGCCGACAAATTCGCGCTGTTCGAAGCCATCCTCGAGCAGGAAGCGCTCCAGCACGGCCAGGTCGTGTTCAATTTCGATCCCGCGCGCGATGCCGAGACCACGCTGAAGGAGTTCGGTCGGGCCTATATCCATCTGCTCTGCCGGCCCGGCGGCGGATCGGCGATCCGCACCGTGATGGCAATCGCCGAGCGCATGCCCGATGTCGGCCGCCGCTATTATGCGCGCGTGCTGGACAAGAGCATCAATCGCCTCTCCGACTATCTCAAAGCCCAGGTCGCCTCCGGCGATCTCGAGATCGACGATTGCAATCTCGCCGCCTCGCAATTCATGGAGCTGTGCAAAGCCTCGCTCTTCCTGCCCTTCGTGTTCCAGGCCGCACCCGCGCCGTCGGAAGAGCGCATGACCACGGTGGTCGACAGCGCAACACGGATGTTCCTGGCGGCATACAAGACGACGTAGCTGCGCGTTGCACCTGCGGGCCGGGCAGCACTATATTGCGGCCATGTCTCGTGATCTTCGCCCGCCGGTCGATATCCTCCACTACGAGATCGTCCAGGAACAGGCCTCGGCACTTGGACGGATGGGCCGCGCACTCGAACAGGCGCTGGCGCGCTTGCGTGAGTTCGACGCTGCCCACGCAGCCTCGGAGGTGCCGACCTCGATGCAACCGGCCAGGCGCAAGCTGGTGATGGAAGCCGGCTACGCGCTTTGGATGTTCGTGGTGCAACGTGAGGCGTCCGGCTTGCGCGACAGCCGCCATATCATGCGCACCTACAACGTGCCGGGCGAGGTGCAGCTATGCATGGGGGTGGCGCCGTCGAAGCCGGCGAGATCGTAGCCCGCATGGGGCGAAGCGGAATGCGGGGACTTTCCCGGATTGCGCGCAGCGTCATCCGGGCGACAGGCAAGAGCGCCGCTAATCGTCGGCGTACTCGTCTTCTTCCCGCTTGCGTGTCGCGCTCTTGCGTGCACCGAGCGAGCCGGTCACTGACGGTTCGCGCGCATTCGCATAGGGACTGCGCGATTGCGCGCGCGCGGCGACCTCTTCGCCGGAGACGGCGGCGGGCTGGCAGATCAGGCGGCGGCTGGCGCGACGCATCAGATCGACGTGGATGTTATCGTAGTGATAGACGTTCGAGCCCGGCGCGAGCACGGTGGTGAAATGCGCGCACGCACCCAACTGCACATCGCGCAAGAATCCCTGCTCTTCCGGCATGCCGCGCCAGCCGTCCTTCACGGTGATGCGGCGGCCGTCGGCCAGCACGAAGGCGGAGATGTCCAGTGCATTGCCGAAGGCGTGTTCGGAAATATGAGCATGGGGATTGCCGTTCATGCCGCGGCAGGAATAGGCGGAGATCTGCTTGATCTCGGCGACGCGGACGCCGAACCAGCGCATCGCCGAAGGCTGCACCGTGTCGGCGAGCCAGCGGTCGAGCTCGGATACGATCGGACAGGCGAGCGTCGCGGTCGGCTTGATCGCGACAGGACCGACGGCCGTGACGGAATTGCCCTGCGCCGGGCCAAGACGCGGCAGCGGCTGCTGCGCAGGCGCCTGCGAGTAAGGCGCAGGACGAGCCGGATAGCTCGGTGCATTCATGTAGCGCGCCGCGCCCGCGGCATCGGTGCCCTCGGGGGGCAGATCGATCTCGTCCTCCTGCGGCGCTACGCCCGGTGCGTTCAGCGACATCGGCCCGGTCGAGGCGCCATAGCCCGCGGGCTGGTGTACCGCGCTCTCGGGATAGGTCGAGCGTTGCGGATAGGACGATGCCGGATAATTCTGGCCCTGCGGATAGTTAGATTGTGGCTGCACCGGCCAGCGCGGCTGGTTGCCGATGTTGCCGGGCGGGCGCAACGTCTCGTCGGTAAAGCCATAGGTGCTCGAGGCCTCGCCGATCGCGGCAACCTTCAGCGGATACTCGGCGCCGCACATGCCGGGCCCCGAGATCGGATCGATGCGGACGATGACGGCGCTCTCCTTGACCGCGCCCGATTTCAGGCACGCCGCTTCCGCCTCGGCCCGCCATGGCTCACGTTCGGCCTGGAAGAAGCCGCGACCGCAACCCGCTAGCGAAACAAGGACGATGGAGCCGACGAGATACAAACGAACTCCGCGCGTCATGCACGCACGTTCGATGAATTTACTTAAGGACTCTTCAACGTGTTGACTTCAGCCTTCCTTAACCATGACGGCCTGCGCTGGCTCGAACGCTGCCGCCGATGAGCGACAGCGAGCCTGACTTTTTCGAGAAGGAACTTTCTGTTAACCATAAGGCTGCGCGCCAAGCGGCGCGCATGGAGGGAGCGACATGACGTTCGCCGGAAGACTGAGCGTTATCACCGCCTACCTCGCCATGGCCTTCGTCGGCGCCATCGTGCTCGGCATGATTTAGAGGCTCAGCACACGGTATCTCTCTTCCCTTCTCCCCTTGTGGAGAAGGTGGCGCGCGAAGCGCGACGGATGAGGGTTCTATCCTCGCGCGCCGGCCTCGTGGAGACAGGAACGGTCGGCTGCGCGGGCTTCCAGCGAGAGCCCCGGCCAGGCGCCGTTGTGACGTCCATCACAGAACGCCTGACCACCTCGGCGTAGGGTCGAGCCACGCTTCAACCGCCAGCGACTTCAGTCCATCTCGGGACCGCGCAATTTCGGAGATTGTCATGAACAAGCTCACCATCGCCGCTGCCGCGCTCTTCCTCGTTTCGACCGCCGCCGCGCATGCCGGCAATTCGATCTCGTTTCAGATCGAGGGCCAGCACATCCGCATCGAGACGCCGCGCAACTGCGCCTCACTGAATTGCGTGACCATCATTGCGCCGGGCCTGTCGGACAAGCCGATCAAGCTGGACAGCATCAACCTCAAGGGCCTTGGCGGCTCCAAGGACGATGACGTCGACACAACGCCGGCTCCCGCGACCACAACGGCGCAGCCCGCGCCGGCTCCGGCGCCGCAGCAGCCGGTGCCGCAGTCGCCAGTGCAGGCGACCGCGCCCACCGCGTCGGCCGTCACCACGCCTGCAGCTTCCGCCCCGTCCGCCAGCTTCGACAACACGCAGCCCGCACCTGTTGCGGCTCCTGCTCCCGTTGCCGCGCCCGCGGCCGTCGCTGCTGCTCCCGTGCCGGCTCCGGTTGCCGCCGCGCCCGTCGCGGTACCGAATTCGCCGATCGGCGTGTGGGCGACCGAAGAGAACAAAGGTAATGTCCGCGTCGAACAATGTGGCCCCAATCTCTGCGGCTATGCCGAGAAGACCAACGCGCGCATCCTGATCAACATGAAGCCCGAGGGCTCGAAGTGGAGCGGCCGCATTCGCGATCCGAACTCCGGCCGCAACTACGACTCGACGATCTCGATGAAGAGCCCGAATGCGATGCGCGTGCAGGGCTGCGCCTTCGGCGGCATGTTCTGCGGCGGTCAGACCTGGAAGCGCGTGAGCTGATGCGCGGAGCGCGTGGTCCCTGAGAGATTCGCGATCTTCGTCATGCCCGGGCTTGTCCCGGGCATCCACGTTCTTGGTGTCGCCAAACAAGGCGTGGATGGCCGGGACAAGCCCGGCCATGACGTTGTCGAGAGAGCCAACCCACGCCGGAGCCGCGCACCGCTCGAACGCTCGTCCCTTCCCGTGCGGCAGACGTTCATCCGCCATTCAGATGCGCCCGGCTGAAATCCGCGGCTCTCGCCTCGCCTTCTCTCCGGGACCTCCTCGTGACTTCGTTGGTAGCTTGGCGCCGCTCCATGTTCGCGCTCGCCCTGCTGGCCTTGCCGCTGGCAGGCACAGGTGTGGCGTTCGCGTCCGCTGCCATCGAGCTTGCGCAGGCACAGCCACAAGTGCAGCCGACGCCCGGGCCTTCACCGACGCCATCAGCCTCGCCGACACCGTCTCCGGACGCACAGCCCGCCGCCGTCGAGCCGATCGGCAACGTCGCGACGGTGACGGGGATCGCGACCGTGATCCGCGACAGGAATTCCTATCCGCTGCGGGTGCGCGACGATATCTATCTCAACGACGTCGTGCAGACCTCGTCGAACTCCTCACTCGGCATCACCTTCAACGATGCGACGACGTTCAACCTTTCGGCCAGCGCGAAGATCACCATCGACAATTACGTCTATGAAGATAGCGGCAAGCAGAATTCGGCGATCTTCGACGTCGGTAAGGGCACGGTGGCCTTCGTCGCAGCGGCCGTGGCGAAGACCGGCGACATGAAGATCACGACGCCGACGGCAACGCTCGGCATCCGCGGCACAACGGGGGTTATCGATGTTCCCGAAGGTGCGCCGGCGAACAGGGCGAGCAACGTCAACATCAAGCTCTATCCTGACGCCGACGGCCGGGTCGGCCACATCGATGTCGACGACCGCAGCAGCGGGGCGCGGCGCGGCGCGCTGACGCAGGCCGCGAGCGGCTTTGCGATCCGGCCTGGCGCGAGCGGCACCGGCGTCATGCGCTTTACCGCGGTACCGATCACGATTCCCGCGCAGCAGATCGCGCGCGACCGTAGCTTCGTCAGCCGGGTACATCTCGCCCAGACCGCGGGCCGGCAAATCGTCATCGAGCAGCGCGACTTCCGCCGCGCCAATCCGGCCGCGATCAGCCGCATTCCGCGGCCGGCGCAACCGCCGCAGCAGCAACAATTGCGGCCAACCACGGCGCCGGGCCAGCAACCGCAACGGCCGAACGGACAGCCCGGTCAGAACAATCGTCCAGGTCAGCAACAGCCGGGCACGCCGGGCCGGCAAGGAACGCAGCAAGGCGCGCAACCGCCGCAGCGACAGGGACAAGGACAACAAGGTGGCGCGGTGCAGCCGGGTACGCCGCGCACCGGCCAAGGGCCGCAACAAGGGCAGCAGCAAGGGCAGCCGCAACAGGGCGCTGGTCGCCCGATGGGCGCGCCTCGCGCCGGACAAGGCGCTCAGAAAGGCATCCAGCCGGGCGGCACGCCGCGAGCCCAGCCGCAGCGCAGTGGACAAACTCCGGTGCAGCCCGGAGTCATCGCGCCGCCACAGCCGGGGCTCACCCCGCAGCCGCAAATGCCGCGCACAGGATTGCAGCCAGGCCAGCCGCCGGCGATCCAACAGCCGGGCATGCAGCGTTCCGGCGGAGTCCAGCAACGCCTGCCGGGCGCTCAACGCCCCGCCGCGCCGCGCAAGCCGGCTCCCAAAGAGAAGGAGCGGCGGTGACATTTCACTTTCGCCCGTCGCGCCCGCATGTGCATCTTCGGCCCGGCGGTGGCCTCTGAGCAAAGAGTGCGAGAGAGGCGCACTCCGCCATCTCCACGTCATTGCGAGGAGCGAAACGACGAAGCAATGACGATGTGGAGGAAGTTGACGCTCACCTGATCGCATCGACCTGCGGATGCCGTCTCAACTGCGAGCAGCGCGGCTCGAGACTTCACGCTTCGCCGCGCAACCAGGCCTTCACCTTCTGCAACAGGCCGTGCCGCAGTTCATCCACGGACGCAGCTTCCGCCGGTGTCAGCGTTTGCAGGGCTGACTCGATATCGTCGGTGGCCAATGGCGATACCGGCTCGGAATCCTGCTT
>Ga0099824_1007954_pt1 | contig 13779 bp, 12 predicted proteins | sample SiratrowhiteBW_FD_76837 | JGI IMG/M metagenome (GOLD analysis project Ga0099824, IMG submission 76837) | Root nodule microbial communities of legume samples collected from California, USA - Siratro white BW | ecosystem: Host-associated > Plants > Roots > Nodule | place: USA: California... | reverse complement strand
TATAAATATATAAAAAAAAATATATATATATATATATATATATATATATATATATATATATATATATATATATATATATATATATGTTATAATTAAAATATATAATAAATAAATTTTAAATATATAAATTGATAAACTTATAATTAATAAATTATATTATAAGGTTAAACTGTTTTAACTATTGATAATTTATTTTAAATAACCGTAAATTTCAATTTAAAAATAAAATGAAAACGTAAATTGAAAACAGAGGAAATTAAATCAAATTCCTAAAATGTGTTTAGTAAAGGAGAGATTTGTAGTATATTTAATTTTAGGATCAAAATGTCGTTTTTGACAATTTTCCTTTCTTATTTGTTAGAGCTTAAGGTAATTTTTTTACCTTAATATTTCTTTACATGGTTGAGAAAGGTTATTTAAAAATAATAATATTATTATTACTTCTCTCTTAAAGATGTTTATGAAAAACAACTATTTTAAATAAAATAATATACAAATATACACCGCGCTTATTTTTTAATACCAGACACATTATTTTATATATTTTTTTGTTCTTTAATGTAATTCAGACCTTCTCATCTGAAATATACTCCACTTTTTTCTTAATGGTTTGGTCTTAAGTAAACGGTGAAACATCATATATATTGCCCTTAATAATGATTAAAATTAATTGGAAGGTTTAATTAAAAAGTTATATGATTCTTAATCACACCTAAGTATCTGATATTGTTTTATATCTCATTTTTTTTATTTCTATTTATCCTATTACCTGTGTTTCTCTGTTTTGTCTTTGTCTCATTTTAATTGAAAAAAATATATAAGTAAAAATCACCTTTTAACTCAGATATAGGAAAAAAATAAATAAAAATATAGGTTTTAGATTGTTATAATGATCATAGCAGAAAATTAGAGATAAATATGGTGAATGTGACTCTTATATCATAGGCATCTTATAAATGTAAGTTAAAAAAAAAAAAAAAAAAACCCTTGTGATTTTGATAAAAATAAAATCCTGTGAGTTCTCTAAAACGTGTGCAGACATAAGAATAAGAGTGAACAATCTTAAAAGAATAATTTGTTTAGAATTGTGAATTGAATTTGATGAATGAAGTGATGGCACTAAATATACATCTGCCACTGCAAAATTAAATTTAAAATTGTGTTGGTTGCACTATGGAGAGTTCTGGGAACATGTTCTGTATTCATATGGTATTCATGACATAAATGCACAGATGCCTAGTATGAAGAAAATATTAGAGCAGTCAACAAAGCAACAAAAGAAATGATTCCATATGGAGTAACAATTTTTGTTGAACTTGATTCAGATATGTCTTCATCAGGTACAGCACCTTCACCTACAACAAGTAAATAATGCAATATTAGTTATAATTACATCAATTTGTTCATGTAAAAATTACTCCAATAATTGCTAGCTGAGCAAATTTTTCCATTAGCATGTTGAGAAACAGATAGTTCAAAGCTTCTTATTCATAAAGATGAAGTTAGTCTCAATTAAATTGAAAAACTCTAATTTCCAATGTTTCATGTGTTTTGAAAATTCTTCTACTATGTAAACATAACCACATAAGGGTAGGTGATGATTTACCTTCTGCTGCTGGTGATGAACCTCCTACAATGAAAAAAAAAACATGATGAAGTCAGAACCAATGACATATCTAATCTGTGCAATTAAATGCAAAATTTCAAGAAAAACTAAAAATATTAAAATTCTTAGTGAATGAGTTTATCTTTAATTAAATAATAGATACATAGTTATAATTTTTACACCATCAACCAATGGAAATGACTTTTAAAGCAATTACAATGAATGTTTGTATTTCTTTACATAGAAAGAGGTCTATAACTAACTAGATTTGACTTAGTCTCTGTTAAAATGTTAAAAATGGAGAATATTAAGAGAGTAAATAGTGAATAAATTTTAGTTGAATACTAATTACACAAAATTGGATAAAAGAAGGTATTGTATATATAGAATGAATCCTGAGAAATTTACTCTAGCTTCTAAACTATTCATCTTCTCAAATTCTAACAGTTTATGGCAAAAACTTGTGTGTTGTTGTAGGCCTTAAGGATTCATCATTTTGATTAAGATTTTTGCATGCCCTATATCTTTTGACACAATGCAAAATACAACATCTCAGTTCATAGGAATATCATACAATGACTTTCATAATTGCATGGAAGAATAATTCAAAAGATTCCTAAACCAATCATGAAAAACTTGAACAAAAAAAGCATCATTCCTCTATTAGTAAAAGAAAAGAGAAACAAACATCAACCATGACAAGAAAGAAAGAGACAGAAAAACCATCACAAACAAAAAACTTGACAACCTAGCTTCATCTTCTATTCCAACAAGAAGAAAAACAAGGAAAAATGATGACAAGTGGTGCATGGAAAGCACAAAAAACATAGAAAAATGGCAACAAAAAACGATTATTTGTTACTATTTTCACCTTGAGATCCTCCTGTGTTGCTGCAGCCAGAAAGGTCAGTGTCAATGCCACAAGCCTGGGGGAGCTTCATGAGGTCATCCTTGGATAAACCAATGGAATGAAGAAGAGAAGGACTGTTAAAGAAACTGCATAGGCATTGTGAGTTATTGTCATGCATCTCCTTCAAGGGTGCACAACAAGTCTCAGGAGGGTTGGTTTGAGACTTCATGTATGATTGGCATGGAAGGAGCTTTTGCATGCATTGTGCATCTTGTAGAAAGTTACCTTGCCCTAGCCCTGGTAGGAGCTGGTCAAGGGTACTTTGACACAAACCAACATGAAGATATGATGATAAGAACATGGCCATGAGGATGAATGAGAGGGGGCCAATGCTAGAAGCCATTTTCTTCATCAAAGAGAGAGAAAACTCAGGATGAAACAGCACCAACCAACCAAATCTTGTGTTTACGTTGCTGTTGTTTTTCTCTCTATTCCCCCTTAGTCTCATTCTGGTGTATTGCAACTCTATATAAACCTGAGGGAACTTCTATTTTTGAAGGGTTCTTTTTATGACCAAACCAAATGGAACCAACCATTTTTCTTCTGTCTTTTTGCTGGTTTGGGATGTGTGTTCTGTGTTATACTATTATTTGACACTTTATTTTCTCTACAACGTTGTTGGAATCTGCAAAATCCAAGTGTATATATGTTCATTTTTAGGTGTTGGTTTGTTATCTAGATTTTTGTGGAACAGGCATGCTATATGTTGGGAGAGTTATGAAATCCACATGTTTGTTCATTATGAGGTAAATAGTAAATTAAAAATATACAAAAATTAACAACTGTTAGGAAATAAAAAAGGAATTCTCAACCCTTTGTGAAAATATATAATGACTGATAAAAGGATGAAGTAACTTTCCTTCTTTTTCATGATGAAAACCAATGAATTTGCAAATATTAGCTAGAGTGAAATATGAGACTTAATTGATTTTTTTTTTACATGTTTAAAGATCTAATTAAAAAAAAATTAGTACAGTGTATTTACCCCTTGTCAAAATTCTCTCTATACCCCTCTTTTTCTTTTACTTTTACAATAACTTCTCTGAATTATTTAAAAAACGTTACAAGGAGACAACTTAATTGTTAAAAAATATTAACCATCTATCCTAAAACAATGTTATAAATATAAAAAATATAAAACAATTTAAAGATTGTTTATTAAAATAAATAGTTAGAAGACTTAGACTCCGTTGAAGATAATTGCGAACTTTTATTTTATTTTTTCAAATTTATTTTCAAAATAAAACTCATTGACAAAAATACAACTAAAATGATTTTTTATTTAATTTTAAATCACTTTTTCATTTTCAAATGTAAAAAATATAATTTTTTTTAGTTTTAAAAAGTACCCTTATTATATTTAATAATAATAATAATTCTTATCATGATTACTATACTATTATGGATCCTATTATAGCCACTACCATAATTATCAATGTTAATGTGATTGTGGTCACTAAAATTAGGGATGCTATACCTTTAAAATGTTTTTGACATTATAGGACTTTTTTAATTGAAACCAAAATTTAGAAGGCATTAGTTTTAAAACTAAAAGGCGATATAAACAAAAACCGATTATAATTTTAGGAAATTTTAACCCTACAACTAAAAATCGTCTTAAATGGAATTTTAATTATTTAAAAATTATCAATAATTCACCTACCCACTTAATAATTTAACCTTTTTTTTTGTCGTTCAAAATTCGGGAATCATGCATGAATAACAGATAACCTAGTAATAGAATGTTAAAAAAGATGTTTTTACTCACTAGTCAAAATTCATATAGGTTATACTCTTCCAAATATTTGCTTTTGGTTTGCAAAAGCACAATAAGTTTCTAAAAGAATCAACAATTTCACATGAAGGGCTTGCCTTTTACTTCCTTGAAAAGGATAAGGACCATGAAAATGTGTGCATATAAAACAAGAAATAAAGGTTTTGAAATGCACAACCACACGTCATTTGCTTGAAAATTGCCGTCACCCATGTGATTGTACACAGGAAAAGTTTTGTGAAACCCTTCTTTGATGCTTTACCATTCATGCAAGCAAAAAGGTAGAACATAATCTACACTTCAAAATATGGAATCAAATGCTTATTGTTCTCTCCTATCTTTTGTGGCACAAATGCTATTCCACAAAACATGCACGTTTATGTGTTGGTTTTGAATTAGTGCAATCCCCTAATGTGTGTGGCTCACACTTCATCAACCAAACATATTTGAAGATCAACTATTGTTGAAGCATATTTTAATAAAAACAAATTCTCTATCATTACCTGAAATCAAGATTCAGAAATATCCAAACCGTATATTAACTTTACTCAGGTTTGTTTATAAAAAAACTTTACTCCATATAACTCATCAATTTATATCCAAACACAAATACTCCAGTAAATGCCAATTTTTTAATCGGCCATGTAAGTAGACATGTATCAGCTGAAACTATTGATCAGTTATCCAACCAATAGCCATAATGAATCTGAAGATTATTCATTGTAATATGTATAAAAGAAATAATTATACATTATGATGAAAGTTAAAAAATCATATATGACGACTTGCAGGAACTTTGTAGAGAAGTAAATTGCTACAAAAAGTAATAATTATGAAAAGCTCAGAAACCAAAAGAAAATACTAAGGACAAAAAGGCCTACCAAATTTCTCTATCAACGACCAAAAAATTGATCTTACAATTACAGAAGTATATAAATTTAAACTTCCATTCGAGTATGTAGGGCTAGTTGGTGGCTGGTAGAGAACTGGATCCAGAGAAGTTAAAGGATAAACTAACACTGTCTGATCCAGATGAGCTGCATTCAGATGATTTCTTGCTCATGTAAAAGTATGGTGCAGTGCTCATCATCCTGCCCAATGCAAAAACATGCTTCAATATCACAAACTCATTACAAGAGAATTGAATAACATAATGCTATTTTCAGTATTATGTCACATGCTAAAGTGTATGTGTGTGTAATTTTTACGACAGAAAGTTCAATTGGCACCACCAAAGTTGGCCAGACAAATGGAGAACATGGAAACAAGTATTCCATGAAAGAAATAAATTTATAAATGTTCTATAATATTAGAGATATCACATTGACTAGAGATAAGGCCAATTTATTGTATATAAGAGAGGATAATCTTCACTTTTCAAGCAAGTCTTGTGAAGATGAGTTAAGCTTCAACTCACTTCTTAATATAGTATCAAAGTTAGTAAAGTTTGTTAGACTTATCGTGTCACCAGCTATCAGATCACCCACAAATATTTAGTCTCACGTACAAGATGTCTATGTCTCAGAATGAGGGGTTATTTTAAACTAAGTGCTAATTAGAGTTTAAAATGATAAGAGATAGAGAAAACTTAAATTGACCAGCTGCAACAATTACCTTTCCTTTCTCTTCTCCAAAAACCGAGCCAAGGATGCTTTGCGTGCCTGAAGCAAGAATACTGGGAAACAACAAAACTTTGCTGTTCAACAGAGTGCCTTACATAAACTGGTGAGAGATACTAGCTACTAAAAGTTGAGGAATGCTAGCAAGTAGGAACACTTTAACTCTAAGCATTAGGTGAAATGTAACGGAGGTATTTAGTGTGGCCAACATAATTTATCTCAAAATAGAAAGAGTACTAAAAAGTAGAAGAGACTAGGCATAGTGTACCTGGTTGAGCCTTTTCCTTAGATGCAGATCCTACAGAACCAACAATAACAGGTGACTCCAAATGGTTAGTGGGGGAAGTTGAAGGTCCTACTACTGGTCTTATTATTGCAAGTTTATTGTTGCTAGAAGATCCTCCTCCTGGCTGAGAATTGACATCAGAGGTCAATGAGAGAGGGTTTGGGAGGGGTGAGGGAGCATAGGATTGGCTCATAATCAAACCATCATCTTTGGAGGGAATAGAAACTGCTGTCTGAAATTTAGCTGTGGAAACTGCCACTGTCTGAGTTGGAGTGGCCCCATTTCCAGCCATTAACATGATAGACTTGGCCTAATGGTCATGGAAAGTGAAAATCAGAAAACTAAAAATGCAAATATTGAACATAATGACATTGGCACCTATTGCCTTGAGGGTACTAGTTCAGAAATCAATAAATAGAAAATTTTGATTGAAAATAACGCCATTTAATGCATTGATAACATTAAATGTTAAAATTTCTAATAAAGCCTTTTCACTTTTGGTTCCTTAATAGTGGACAATGGTTAGCAATACTGATATGAAGTTTTTTTAACAGAATTAAGGCAATAACAACAACTAAAGTGTTATTGCACTAGGTCAGGTTGGCTACATTTAAACCAAATCTTCAGAGTTTAGTAGAATTAAGACAAATTTAGAAAAAATATACCTTCTCGGGAGTTATGTCATTATAAACACATACGGAACCAGCATAGAAAATGGTGAGCTGACTAGCCATGCCAGAGGAATTGGAACTATTCCTGAAGGAAAAACAACAATTTTCAGATGTGACATTGTTGAACAGGATCACATCACACTTCAATATATCTTAAGCATGTATCTTCAGTGAAATTGAAAAATACAATTTTTTAGATGTTTTAAACTTGTAATACCTTAAGTCAGTGGATCCAACAACGGAACCTATTGATGGAAGAACAGATAGAGGTGTGCCACAGGATTTGGAACCAATAGGTTGTGGTTTTATGGCTGAATTGACCATGTTCAATCCGGTTGTAGCAAGATTAGATTGAAGAACAGGACTCACTTGATTTGATTGGTTGGAAACTGAAAATATTCTTGGTTCCTGAAGGCATGCAGATTGTGCATCACAGCATTGCATGGGATAAACTGCAATTCCCTGTTTGTTTCCTGCACTATGCTTGCCTATGGACAAATTTCTCTACAAAAAATCAAAGTCATAAATAAGGAAAAATTAGCTTTAGAAAAAAAATACAAAAAAAAAGAGTGAAAAAAATACCTTTCACAATAATAACACCAGAGTAGATAGTGTATCCACTCAGTGTAAAGAAATTTTACATTATCATCCAATCACATACCACTATATATGACAAGTTTGTGGATTTTTACAATAACCACCTTGAAAATCATACCAATCATAGCTTTTAATTGGTTGCTAGAGTAAAAATATTTATACAAGAAGTACATAAAAATTAAACTCTACAAGATAGAATAAATGGTGCATGCACAGATAGTTTGAGAATGTTCTACTTTTAGGTGAAATTTCTATGAAATGTGAGATTGGCCTTTTGTAGAAATAAGAAGTTTAAAGCCTCTCTTAATTAGAAAAGGAAGAAGAAGCAAACCTGGGCCACACCCAAAACTGGTTTCTGGTTAGACTCAAAAGCCTCTTTAGTTGGCATGTTCATGTATCCAGATGAAGCTAGCGGATCAAGAATAGTCTTTCTATGCCTGTCTTCCTGAGGGGTCTTGAAGGACAGGAACTGAGGAAGGACTGAAACCTTGTTTGGGAATGACCACCGCATTCCTGAACTCCTCACTGCACAAATTAGGACAAAAAAGGTGTATGTAACACTGGATCAAGCTCATGAGAAATGAAACCATGCAAAAGAAAATCCATCTGTGAATAAAGATGGTAACACATTATAATCATAGATACCTCAAACTAAAAGAAGCTTAGCTCTTTGATTGAGATGTATAAACACAGGTAAAGTGCCTAATAAAAATAATAGATTAACTGTTTTCCAAATCCAAAGTACATGAAACAGGAGAATGATAATGGTCTTCAAGGTGCTTTAAACTAGTAAGAAAAATACTCTCATCATGCTCACTAGAACCTGAGCAAAGACACATAATATCTACAAGAAAAACTCTCAGCCTTTGGCAAACCAATAATATCAAACAAATGAGAATATGTCCCCACACCACAGACTATTTTTCAACCCTTTTCCCCCGCAGAAAAGATAATAAGCAAGCAAATAATGAAGGTACAACAAATAACTTGAATGGCTCAGAACAACTTCAGCAACAGCAATGAAACACTTGAAACAATTTTTCTACAATAAAACTATTTCATAGAAGCTCCAAAAGAGCTTTGATCATAAGAAGCCAGAAGCCTTGTACTACTATTCACATATTTTAATTATTTCACATGTGAGGTTGTGACCACCTTAGTTTATAATAATTGTCGGCAGCATCTGAACAGACACAGTTTAGAAATTCAAATTTATAAACCATAGAAAAATATAAATATATATTAACTCCTTATGAAGTTTACCATTATTTAATGGTGAACCTCATTGAATGCAATTATTATATCATGCTACAATATTTTATGCTGTGGCTCTCAGAATATTTTATGCGAACCTTGTTGCACACAGCTAGTCACTACTACCATGGAAGATGTTTCTTTATTTCTCAAGGCCATAAAATATTATCTTAGCACCACGCATGCACATGTTAACCTCGGATATATAATATAAATATGGTGGTGAATGTACTTTAAAAAAATGTGTACACATGTTTATCCTTTTTAAATGATTTTCATACATCAGAATCCATAATAATAATACTAAAATACAGCTGATTGTCTCCATCATTTAAATAATGCACATCATAAGATGAATATGAAAGCAAGAAAAAGAAGTGACACATTCTGCAATAAAATATAGAAGAAATAGCACCAGAGACAACCAATGCCACGTCTCTATTATGTACCAGACGTATCTAATAAATCAATAATGTTTGTTTCATGTCCCTCTTACTGTACATTACTTCTCTTCTTTTAAAGGAAAAGAAACTTTACTGCACATCACTTATTCTTTGCAATATGTGAAATAAGAGAACAAAAGATTATTTACCATCAAAAATTTAAAAAAATAAAAATATTATCATTGATCTCTAAATACTGATCTTAATGTCTAAAATACAGTGAAAGAAATATTTATATATATATATATATATATATATATATATATATATATAATATATATAAATTGGAGAGATAAAATAGTGAATTAATCTCAAAGACTGATGTCTCAGAAAAAATTATGACAAACACCAAGAATTCCCAACTAGCATTTTTGTCATTGGTTTTAAGATCTGAGTTGTTAGAGTTTAATTTTTATGCACGGTAAAAAAAAATTACAGTATCAGTCATTTTAATGTTATGAGAGTAAATAGTTTATACATAAGTAAAAGAGAGTTTACACTGTTCTTCTACTACAACTCTAACTTTTTTTTATGCACAGTAAGTAAGAAACTAAATTCATATGATAAATATTTTCTTTTTAAGTCAAAACCTTTCACTTTTAGCTTTTGAATTTCATACTATATAATTTGGCAGAAAAGTGTTTTTCCCTCCTCTTCATCCTCTTCAAGAAAGTGTCACCTACGTTTTGACCATCTCACAACACAACACGAGAGCAAGATGAAGGCAACTGTATACAACTTGGCATTCCCCACCATTCTCATCTATCAAACATCAACTTTAAAACATAATTACCAAATGGGTCCATTACCCCACTTATCAAGATTTTTCTTTAATAGTAGCTCCATAAATGATAGATACTTCACCTAATTAATGTAGTTATGCATTGTAGTTAGGTTGTAACTTGGAGATAAAATGCCTTCACTATATAGCTTCATGTTTCAATAGGCTCATTTCCTCACCCTTATTATCAAAAGGGCACTTAGAATTACAAACCTTAAAATTAAAATTCTAGTTCTTATCAATTCAGATAAAAGGGTAAAAGAAAAAAAGTAAACCAAGAAAGAACCCCACAATAATATTTTCTGTGGCACATGCGTTTTAAAGCACTCTCCTTTTCCTCTCTTCCTCCATGTTTTATTCTTTTTTGAAAGGAATGCAAGCTCTTTCCTTTTTCTGATTTCTATGAGACTAAGCCATTAATAGTATATCAAGTAAAACTGAGTAAAAGGGGTGTCAAAATATCCAAAAATGGAACTGAAAAATATTGCCATCCAAAAATTTCCACTTCTTCTTTCCTCCTGCATAATATAACAACCCAAAAAAAAAAACAATAATAATAAAATTCTAAATTTAAAAAAAAAAAGGCTCTGGCTTTCCAACGTCTAAGCTAATGCAAAACCTTCAAGTTCAAACCAACGTGCGAACTGCAACTTTTTATATGATCATAATAATGATACAAATAATTTGAAAAATGGTGGAAAGTGCAACCTGGGTCTTTTGGTTTGTTAGCAGCATCATCTTTCATAGTAGTCCAAGCACCATTTTTGGAACTCAAGCCCAAAAATTCCCTCTCCATATGGCAAAAAATCAGACACCCTGAAGAATTTTGCTGTGGCTAGTGACCCAAAGAATAGAACTTTGAGAAAAAATATTAAAAAAAAAATCTGAAGTTTGTGAATGGTTGGATGTTGAGCAGAGTAGAGGAAGAAACAGAGATAGGAGAGAACAAAAGAGATATAAAATTACAAAGAAAAAATGAATGTGAGCAAAAATAAAACGCTCGTGTACCCTGTTCGAATCATTGAATCTGGACCGTTGGATTAAATTTGATTCGCTTTTATGCGCCATACTGATTGACCGGTCCAACCGGTTAGTAAGACTCTGATGCCCACATGTGCAACTAAGGATGCTAATTATATATGGTATTATCATATTTTTTAATATTTTATCACTATAATAAATATAATAAAGTGTTGATATATTATTAAAAATGACATCATCTTTCCTTATGATTATTATTATTGTAAAATGTGAAAAAATAATAATATAACCACAAAATAGAAAAAAATGGTGAATATGTGATGAAAATTACAAATTTAACGGTAAAATATGTGAATAAGATTGAATGATAAATTTTATAAAATAATAATAGTATTAATTAAATGGTAAATATAAGATTAAAAAATAGTCGTAACTTTTACTTTGTTTATTCATTACACGATTTTATATTTAAGTACATAGATTTAGAAGCATGAGAAATTAGAGGAGTTAACATTAATTATATATGAACACACTCATGAGCTCCTAAGAAAATTATGTTGGGAGAGAAATGTTATTAATAGAATAAAATCAGAATAATGTAACAAAGTAATAAATGTTTATTTAGGACTATAAAATATTATATTATTTAGTCAAATTAAAAAAAAAATCATGAGTTTCTTGAAATAAATACTTAGACTATCTCTCTAACTTTCTTTTTCTTATTTATAAGTAGACTTACAAGAGATGGTAACGTAAAGATTAAGTTTAACTGATTAAAATTTTTATCAGGTAAATATTTTTTTTCTTTTTTTAATATTTTGTAGTGAGATATATTGTTAGTGTAGGGTTTGATGTTTGAAAATTTATCCAATTACTATATAGAATCCAATAAAAAACTGTTTGTAGCCACCTTACCTTAAAGTAGTGTAAAAATGAATTGTTACAATTAAACAATATGATATTAATTAAGTGGTTGAGAAAATAAATAAATGCATATATTAAAAATATATTACAGTGTGTTATCTTAATAAAATATACATTGTTAGCATAATTTAAATAGTGAATCATGATTATACGTATCGGTTACTCTCACCTTATAACATGGTATATTAAGCTATACGTCTAAACGTATAGATTTTTTTAAATATTTTAAACCATATAGTTATGTATCAATATTCTAGATAATACAGTTACTCAAACATTGATAAAATAATAAATTGAAGATTTTTAAAATTTATTGTATATGATACAACAATTGCATCACTAAATGTTATATAAATACTCAAAGTGAATATTTGAATCAGAAAGAAATCAAACTATTTATACTCTTTAAAATCATAAAATAATACTCATGTAATGACGATAATATATATACACACGATAGATCTAATTTAGATTTTAATGAGAAATATAATAAATTTATAAATTTAAATAATAAAAAAATGTGATGCAAATCAATCCAAGAATAAAATGTTAACTTGTAAATTAAGTGATTTGTGACTTATAATTAAAAAAAATAGTTTTTTTAACTAAACAAAACTGAAACATGTGATTAATCAAATTTGTTTTCAAATCTTTGATATTTGCGAATAGAGTGATTAGTCTACTTTAGTTGACTTTGTTAACATAAATAATAAATATATTTTAAACAAACAAGTAAAAGTTTGCAATAAATAGTTTTTACTTAAAGTAAGTCTCTTTTTCTTTGAAAGGAAAATAACAAACTCACCCAATAAATTTTGATTGGGTATATGTTCTTATTCACATAATTTATATTTCTTCAATAATGAGTTTTAAATTATAAATTCGTTCGATTATTCAATAAGTTGTATTGAGAGTTGACTTATTGTAAATTCCTGTGTAATTCCTCCCAATAAAAAATGCACTAATACAATATCAGTGAAAGTTCTTTCAATAAAATGATGAATTTGATTAAGAACATTTTAATGTTGATATTTATAAATAACATATTGGGTTTTTATCTTGCTTAAATAAGGTTCATTATGTGATATAATTTTTGTAATTTATACTAAATTTTTAAAAGTTCTGTTAAAATAAATAGTTTTTATACATATTTATATTTTACGCATTTTTTTTTTGTTCTTGTTACTCCTTGTAAAAATAATATTGCTAAAGTTTTAAGAATTCTTATTGTTCCATTGTAATTTTTATGAGATATAACTATTTTTGCTGAGTAATGGAATAAATACTTTCAATAAATAAAAATCTGATGTGGAATTATTTCTGCAAATTTAAAATTATCTACAAATTTAATTAGCAATAGATATTTAAAAAGAAAATGTTAGTAACGCATAAGGAAAAAACGAAAGTCAATAGAAAAAAAAAATAGATAAAAACAGAAGGGAGGACATCTTATTTTTCACGAACAAAATTGCTATCTTAATAGGAAAAAGAATGTCTGTAAAAATTATTGAACTCTTAAATATAAATATTTTAATTTGTATACACAAAGGTCAAATAGAAAATAGTGTTATTTTAAAGACTTTTTTTTTTTCACAAACCAAGTATGACTAAATCATAAAGCCTGAAATCTCTCACAACATTGTAAATAAAAGCTTCATTTATCGTTAAAAAATCACATTTACTACGATTTCTTAAAAGTATGTTTTTCTCAATAAATAAAATTGATGTCTTCAACTTTAATATTTTTTTTAGCCTTTTATAACTTTAAACCAACTCAATTCGACACGTGGTGGTCCCAAAAAAAAATAAAATATATATATATATATATATATATATATATATATATATATATATATATATATATATATATTTAGATAGATAAATTAAGTAATGTCTTTTTTTTTTTCTCTTTGTACTCTTATATTTGTTTATT